>JAEEGL014119275.1_pt1 | contig 10870 bp, 8 predicted proteins | sample 9134231 | NCBI WGS metagenome assembly JAEEGL01 (sample SAMN16246548, study PRJNA631951) | gut metagenome | biome: gut microbiome; feature: rumen; material: fiber-attached | host: Bos | place: Iran: Karaj | collected 2018-10
CTGTAAAATGGAATCTGAAAAAGTATGTATAATGCCACGGCCGTCTTATCAAATCCAAAGAACCATTTTTCGTGCCCGAATAATATTAATGCATCCGGGAAGGCTGAGTTGAGTTCGTTGTATCTGGCACGAGATTTTTTGTTTGCAAATTCGGGACTTAGTTTTTCAGGAATAAATATGTCCTTTCGTAACAGTTTGTTGATTATGTTTAGTTTGAATGAAATTATATATTGACGTTAGGACATATTTCCATGATATCACATGATGATGCCCGCGAGCATTGGCGCAAAAGCGTTATTTTCAACGCCGGATTAAAACAACTTGTATCTCAGCGCTATTGAATAATTGTGAATATACACGAATCTGGACGAAAGCGTTTTCCGATTTAAACTCCCTGACCGTTAATCAGAACGTACAGTGACAGGAGAAACATAAAAATGAAGAAGAGGGCTTCAATTACTCCTAAAACGATCCAGATTATCGCGCTTTTCGGCGCGCCGGCCCGGACGGAATGTATCATAAGCCCCGAGCCGATGGCTGAAAAGATCAGGCACGGGATCGGCGACAAAAAGAAAGATGTAAGCCAAATGGAAAATGAAATATAATATATTATGCTTCCAGGGTCGTTCGGCCCGGGAAACAGGTGCAAACATGCTTCGCAAAGCCACATAAGCGCCAGGGAAGAAGCTGGGACGATCAGGAATATTTTCGCGAACTTACAGATGGAGCTGTCGTCGGCCTGCATATCGGTTTTCTTCTTCATCGTGAATCACTTTTATGAAATCATTGTTATCCCGTGCGTTATCAGCCATTCACCTAGAATGTAGGTCAGCATGACTGTAAAGTTGAGTATATTGTGTTTTGCATCTTTTTTGCCGAAGCACAGGAAAAACAGCGTGCAGTCGGAAACAAAGAACAGTACCGCGCCGGCATACACGACAATTGCTCCGGTGCTTAAAACAGACATGAGCTGCATAAGCGCAAACACGTTCATTGCTCCGTTGCAGATAAGATAAAGAAACAGAGGAACGCGCATCCACCTTTGAACGCTGTTTCTGATAACGTATATTACCGTTCCCGCGGCGATACAATAAACGGCTGATACGGGTATAAGGGCTGCGGGGCTGAATCCCCCGGGGCTGATCTGCGGAAGATACGCCGGGATAAACAGCGCGTGCGAGATAATAAAAGCGACTCCTCCGCAGGTAAACCACACATCACCGGGTACCATAAGAAGCACGTCGCCGAGCCAGCTGAAAAGGAGCGCCGCAACGAGAAATCCGTTAGGCGACGGTGCGTTCAGAAGATAATATGCGGCAAGCAGTGGCAGCAGGGCAGGTTTTGTGAAGGTACATAATCGGTTATTTCCGCGGATGCACCCGTATAGATGCAGTGCGGAGACTGCGAAGAACAGTGCAAGAAATATAATGCGGCTCATGATTTATTCTTCAAGCAGGGTTTCAGCTTTGACCGCCATGCCGTCCGGATACAAACCTGCGCGACCGACGGCAAAGAATTTCCCGTCCGGGCCGCAGAGCCTGACAAGCTCGTTCTCTTTGTATTCATCGCGGTTTATTCCGAGCTTTTTAAGATATATTTCGCATCCGTTCCGGCACAGGCGGTCGTAAAAATCGGGAAGAACGACGGTGCGGAGGTCTTCAAAGAGCGTTTCGACCGGTATGAACAGCCCGTCAAGTTCCTTTTCTCCAGCCCCGAGTACTTTGTCAAGCGGGTGACACCGGGAAATGTCAAACCGTCCCTGCGCGGTGCGGCGGAGGGAAGACATGGTGCCGAGGCTTCCGGCCGCCTTTGCTATATCCTCGCAGAGCGTGCGGATGTAGGTCCCCTTGGAGCAGGTCACGTTCAGAATTATTTCATCCGGCCGCTCTGCCTTCAAAGCGCTGAGCGACAGTATTTTCACGGGGCGCGGTTCCACGGCAATGGTCTCTCCTCTTCGCGCCGCGTCGCAGAGCTTGACTCCCCCCAGCTTTATGGCAGAGTATGCCGGAGGCGTCTGCATGATTTCGCCGGTGAAAAGAGGGAGAACGGAGAGTATGGCGTCGAATTCCGGCACATAACCGGAGCGTCCGGTCACATTCCCTGTCACGTCGCCCGTGTCGGTCGAATATCCGAGGCGAAGCGTCGCTGTGTAGCTTTTGTTTTCTGCCGAGACGTACCGCGCGGCCTTTACCGCTCTGCGGGTCAGCACGCACATTACGCCCGTGGCCATGGGGTCAAGCGTTCCGGCGTGTCCGACCTGACGGGTGCCGGTCTTTTTACGTATCATGGCCACAACGTCGTGAGAGGTCATGCCGGGTGGCTTGTCAATGAGTATCAGCGGCATTTCTTTTTTCTCCCGGAGGCTATTTTTTCGCCTATCTTCAGGCCTGCGGCGGCAATTACGGCAAACGCCGAGGCGTAGGCGATCACGTCACCAATCCTGGTGTAAAGCGTGGTCGACGAATTAAGGGTTATTTCGCCGCTCGCGTAACCGTCCGTCAGGGGACCGAGAAGGCCGGTTTCTTTTCCGTATCTGTCGATGAGCGCGGACACGCCGGTGTTTGCCGCGCGTACGACAGGCTTTCCGTTTTCGATCGCCCTGAGGACCGACTGATTCTTATGCTCGTAAACGCCCGCGGAGCTGCCGAACCACGAGTCGTTGGTGGAAATGAGCAGGACCTGCGCCCCGTCGCGTGCCGAATCGCGCGCGAGCGCCGGGTAAATGGAGTCGAAGCATACAAGCGCTCCGGCGCGGTATCCGCTTCCTGCGAGGATCTCCGTATCCGTCCCCGGGACGATCTCGCTGCTGAACATGTTGACGTCGGCGAGAAACGGGAAAAGCTTCATTACCACGTCCTTTATCGGGATATATTCGCCGAACGGCACGAGATGGCGCTTTTTATATACCGTTTCGTCGCGTTCGCCGCTCCGGCGGAACATGTATATTGCGTTCGAGTCGCCGTTTTCTCCGGTGTAGTATGCGCCGGTTGCTATGTCGCAGTCAAGCTCCGCCGCAAGGTCCGATATGATTTCCGAGACGCGCCCGGACCGGTTCAGCGATACGGTTATCACCGTCTCCGGCCAGACGACCAGTTTTGCGCCCGTTTCCTTTACCGCTCTTCGCGTTATGTCGGAGTATATCTCAAGCGAATGTGAAAGCGAATCGTCCGCCCACTTGTCGGTCGACGAAATGTTGCCCTGTACGGCGGCCGCCGTCAGCTTTACGCCCTTCTGGGGCAGGGACATGTAAATAAAACCGAACGCGGCGTTGAGTACGTAAACGGACAGGGAAACGGCGGCAAGGGTTCTTCCGGTTTTTTTCCAGCCGTCCGCAAAGGCCAGCGCAAAGCACGCCGCGATAAAGGTCAGAATAAACGCGGTGAAAAGAGAGCCGAAAAGAGACGCGCTCTGAAGAAACGCGGGAACGCCGGTCTGCGAAAGCGCGAGTTTCGCCCAGGGTATCCCGAACCAGAAGAAATTCTGTCCCCACTCCGCAAGCGTGAAGAGGGAGGCGCCGGTAAGAGCTGACAGCCAGACGCGGTTCTCGCTGTGCAGATTTTTAAACAGCTTGAATACGAACGCGGTGCCGACGCTCTGGACTATCGACATGAACGAAATCCCGAGGGCTATGATCACGACGGACATGAAATTCGAAAATCCGGCAAAATCCATAGGGTACAGATTGGCGAGCCAGTGCCAGCCGACGGCGTAATATCCGAATGAAAAAAGCAGGCCGTGGAGATATGGCCTGTTATATTTCAGAGCAATAAAAAACATTCCCCCGAAGGTCGCCACCGGAAGCAGAAACAGAAAATCGAATATCATCGGCAGCCCCGACAGGACGCCTAAAAGAAGACAAATCAGACAGATCATATTTTTGCAAGCGCCGGATTGTTCATAAACCCGATCTTTTCCTCCCGGATTCGGACCGTTCTGCCGTTCAGGTATTCAAGCGGTTCGCGACAGTCCGAAAACGTCAGGCTGACGGCGCACAGAGCCTGATGGGCAAATCCTTTTTTGCGGTCGTCCCTGTTTATTCCGTATTTTCCGTCGCCGACGAGAGGGCAGCCGATAAACGCGAAATGCGCTCTTATCTGGTGTGTGCGCCCCGTAAGGAGCTCGACCTCGACCGCCGTGCACTCGCCGTAGTTTCCGATCACGCGGTAGCCGGTCTTTATCTCTTTGGCGCCGGGAAACGGTCCCTTGCGCACCTCAGCCGTGTTCGAGGCGGAGTTTTTGCGCAGATAAGCGGTAAGCACCCCTTCCGTCGCGGGTGGCTTTCCGTGAACGAGCGCAACGTATTTTTTTGTAATGAGCCTTTCGCGTATGAGTCTGTCAGCCTCACGCAGAGCCGCGGCGTTTTTCGCTGCCATGACGAGCCCCTCCGTGTTTCTGTCGATGCGGTGGCAGAGGGCGGGTGAAAAGGACTGCTCGTTGAGCGGGGAATACTCCCCCTTTCCGTACAGATACGCCTGTATCTGCGTCGCGAGATTGTTTGTGTCGTTGGTTTCGTCCGCGTGGGCGGAAAGCCCGGCCGGTTTGTATACGACGATTATGTTCGCGTCTTCGTACACCACGTCAAACGACGGCGTCACGTGCGAGAGCATGTCGCACAGCGTTTTTTTTCCGGTCGCGTCGCCGAAAACGTCCTCGGGCAGGAAAAGCTGAACAGTGTCTCCGGCATTCAGTATCTGGTTTATCTGCGCACGGGAGCGGTTTACCTTTATTTTCTTTGTCCTCACCGATTTGTACATGAGCGACTGCGGCATGTTTTTGACCGCCTTGGTCAGAAACTTGTCCAGGCGCTGACCGCTGTCGTTTTCGCCGACTGTCAGAATACGCATGTCATCCTCTGTCCCTGAAGACGGGCTCGGGGAGCTCCTCGGGCGCGTCGTTCGCCGCCTGTTCCCGCGTTTTGGCTCCGACGCTGTCGGAGACGTAGTACGGATCTATCATAACCTTTTTTATCTCTGGATACACGGCGTAGAAGCCCGTGAAGTTGAACAGCGAGATCAGGATCACGACCGGCAGAGCGAAGCACAGCGGCATTATCGTTATGTACAGCAGAGCCTCGAGCCCGGCGATAAGCGCCATCCCAAGAAGAGCGACGATATTGCGCTTGAATCCTATGATCGCGAATATGAGCGCGTTTTTGAAAAGCTTGAAAATGTTCAGGTCGAAGGTGACCATCATGGTGTAGATGTAGTAGCGCATTATCGTGTACATGAGCGCTATGATAACCATCACGCCGAGCAGAACCGAATAGAAGGTCGAATACGTTCTTGTCCCGAGATAGAAAATCAGGAGGTCGTACGCGATGACGAACAGGAGCAGCAGATCGATCACGCCGAACAGCAGAGCCTGTTTCCAGTTGCGTTTTACCGAGTAGCGTATATCGGAGACAAAGGTTGTCGGGTCTCCCTTAGTCAGATTTCTCATCACGTAGGCGGTCGCGGCGTTCACGATCCCCCATGTGAATACGACAAGCGCCGAAATTCCGAGAAAAACATAGGTCGCGGTCGTGTAGAAGGAGGTGGTCGCCTGCGTTCCGTGCACGCCGAAAAGCGCAAGCGACGACGGCGACAGGCCGCTTATAAGGCTTGTCCCGTAAAGGGCGGGGAAGAGGCAGGAGGCCGGCGCCGACATCTCGTTGTTCAGCCTTCCGGTCAGGGCGAAAAGCCCGAACAGAAGGGGAAAGTTGCCTAGTATCGCGAAAACGTTCAGCGCGAACATCATGTTGAAGTTGCGGAAAAACAGCGTAAAGAAGTACTTTACGTTTCTCGGTTTTCTGGCTTCCTCCTTGCTGACGCCCTTACCGTTTCCGGACGGGTTGAAGAAATCGTACAGCAGATGCTTTTTTTTGCCGGTTTTTTTGTTTTTTGCCATATTGTTTTACCGTTGATTCAGTGATTTTTCGGAGTATTTTTCGCTGCACATTGAACGGAGCGAGAGCAGGGACGACGTCAGAATGACGGCGAACACGAGATAAAACGCAAAATACGGAAGCCGTATCCAGTCGACAGTGTAGCGGAGGACGAAGGTCACGGAGCCCGCGACCGAAATTACGAGAGCGAATGCGAGGCAAAGATTGAAGCGGTTGTAAAGCCCCGTTCTCTGCCGCTCCACCGACGAGTTGTGGGTGATGTACGGATTTTCCCACATGACCCCGGTGTGGAACGAAACAAGCTGCCCGATCAGCGCCCTGAGCAGAACGGCGAGCACCGCGAAAACGATCAGGAAAGCAACGTAAGCTATGACCGCGGGAATGTACTTATCGGCGACTCTTCCGATATTCGCGGATGCGTAGTCGTTGTACATGGTGTTGAACCAGGCGAGAACTCCGAAAACCGGAACGCTGATTCCCGCGAACAGGATCGCCCATATTTTCGTTCCTATCTGAGGCGCGACGGCGTTCTTCACATAGATAACGGCAAGCAGTACGAGGAACGTCGGAATTACGACCGGTATAAGTCTGCTTCCGTCTATTTCGAGAGGGAAGCCTGTCCATACCGCGCATATCATGAGCGCGACGAAGATCCTGACCGCTCTTAACTTTTCCTCGCCGGCGGGTATGCGGGCGGAGGATATCATGCCGTTTACGTCTCTCTGGAATTCAGCGTCGGAGCGCAGTTTTCCGAAGAAGCGCGCAAGAAGAATGAGGCATACGATGCCCGCGACAAGCGACAGTACGAAGCAAATTATCACAAGCGGGGTTTTGTAGCCGGCGAGCGGGTAAACGGAGCCCTCGAACAGGTCAAGCTCCTCCACGTCGAGGTAAACGAGCTGCGGAAGCAGCGCGAAAACGTATTTCTGTATGAACATCACGCCGGCGCAGATCGCCATTTTCCGGGTTTTGGGACTCTGCCTGCCCGTTACGGAGTAAAACCATTCGACCGAGTCGCCGAGCTTTGCGAAGGCGGGAAGAACGAACGCGCACTCCGCCATGCCGAACACCAGCGTGAAAATCATGTTGAACGCCGGGTCGGAGGAGGTGACGGAGATCATCGGCAGCAGCGAAACGAATCTTACGGCGCTGCACAGGGCCGCCCGCCTGAACGCCCTGACGGCGTCCTCCGCGGACGGCGACACGAGAGCCAGTCTGCCTGTCCCTTTGAGTATAAGCAGCAGACCTATAAAATCCGGCAGTATATCAGCAAAGGATATTTCCGGCTCGAACAGCAGGAAAAGTCCCGCCGTGACAAGTGAGAGGTTCATTGGTCGTCGGGCAGGTTTGCGCCGTGGCACTTTTTGTATTTCTTGCCCGAACCGCAGGGACACGGATCGTTTCTGCCCACCTTTTCGGCTTTTTTCAGTACGACGGGCTTCTTTTTTACCATCTGCCCGCCGCTGAAGCCCTCGCCGGTGACCTTTGCCACCTCGACGCGCTTTATTTCCTGTCTGCGCGGCTGAACGGACAGAAGCATGCGCACCGTGTCCTCCTTGATGGATTCGACCATCTCGTCAAACAGATCCGCGGCGGCGATCCGGTATTCGGATATCGGGTTTCTCTGTGCGTAGGCGTTGAGGCCTATGCTGCCCTTTACGTCGTCCATGACGTCAAGATGGTCCATCCAGTGCGTGTCGACGTTTCGCAGCAGAACGACGCGCTCTATCTCGCGCATCTGTTCGGCGCCGAACAGCTTTTCCTTTTCCGCGTACAGATTGCGGGCGCGAGATTTGAGCTCCACGGCAATTTCGTCGGGCACTATGCCGTTCATTTCCTCTTCGGTGTAGTTAAAATCCCCGGGAGCGCAGAGCGTTCCGGCAAAATATTCTTTTATGGGCGCAAAGCTCCATTCCTCGGGCGTCGAGGGATTGAGCGCCGAGTATACGCGTCTCTCGACCGTCGAGTCTATATAGCCGAGTATCTTGTCGTGCAGGTCGCATCCGTCGAGCACCTCGCGGCGCTGGGAGTATATTATAGTTCTCTGCTGGTTCATCACGTCGTCGTAGCTGAGGACGTTTTTCCGGCGTGCGAAGTTGTTTCCCTCAAGCTGCTTCTGTGCGTTTTCGATGGAGTTTGAGAGAATGCGCGCCTCTATGGGCTGATCCTCTTCAAGGCCGAGCCTGTCGACGATTCCCGCTATTCTTTCCGATCCGAACAGGCGCATGAGGTCGTCGTCGAGCGCAAGGAAGAAGCGGCTCTCGCCCGGGTCGCCCTGCCGGCCCGAACGTCCGCGCAGCTGGTTGTCGATGCGACGGCTTTCGTGTCTTTCGGTACCGACGATGAACAGTCCGCCGGCCGCCTTTATCTTCTCGGCCTCCGGGGCAATTTCCTCCTTGTGTTTTTCGAAGAGCTGGCGGAAGACCTTCCGCGCCTCGAGCACCTCGTCGGACACTGAAACGGACGAGCCGACCGCAAGTCCCACGACCTCCTCGTCGTATCCCTGGCGGAGCATATCCTGTCTTGCCATGAACTCCGGGTTGCCGCCCAGCATGATGTCGGTTCCGCGTCCCGCCATATTCGTGGAAATGGTGACGTTGCCGAGCCGTCCGGCAGAGGCGACTATCTCAGCCTCCTTTTCGTGGTATTTGGCGTTGAGGACGGTGTGCTTTATGCCCTCGCGCTTAAGCAGTTTTGAAAGTTCTTCCGATTTTTCGATGGAGACGGTGCCGACAAGCACCGGCTGGCCTTTTTCGTGGCATTCGAGGATCTGGCGTATTATGGCTCTGTTCTTTCCGGCGTGATTGCGGTAAACGACGTCGGGATGGTCGACCCTTATCATGGGCATGTTGGTCGGGATTTCCACCACGTCGAGGTTGTAGATCTCGCGGAACTCGTTTTCCTCCGTAAGAGCGGTTCCGGTCATGCCGGAGAGTTTTTCATACATACGGAAATAATTCTGGAAGGTGATGGTGGCAAGCGTCTTGTTTTCCTTTTCGATCTTGACGTGCTCCTTTGCCTCGATTGCCTGATGCAGTCCGTCCGAATAGCGGCGGCCGAACATCATTCGTCCCGTGAAGCTGTCGATAATGATGATCTGCCCGTCTTTGTCGACGTAGTCGACGTCCTTCGTCATTATTCCGTGAGCCTTTATGGCCTGATTGATGTGATGGGACAGCGTCGAGTTTTCGGGGTCGGAGAGGTTGTCTACGCCGAAAAAGGCCTCTGCCTTCTTCACGCCTCTTTCCGTGAGGGTGACGTTGCGCGCCTTCTCGTCGACGATGTAGTCGTACTCTAGTGTGTCGGTCTCCTCCTTGCTGTCCTGCTCCTTGACCTTCAGCATGCGGAGCGTACGCACGAACGCGTCGGCGCGGTCATACATCTCGGTGCTTTCCTCTCCTTCGCCGGAAATTATGAGAGGGGTGCGCGCCTCGTCGATAAGGATGGAGTCCACCTCGTCGACTATCGCGTAGGCGTGTCCGCGCTGGGCGAGCTGCTCCTTATACAGCACCATGTTGTCGCGCAGGTAGTCGAAGCCGAATTCGTTGTTGGTTCCGTAGGTTATGTCGCATCCGTAGGCGCGCTGTTTCTCCTCCTTTGTCTGGCCGTGGCAGATAATGCCCGTGGTCAGACCGAGAAAACCGTAGACGCGGCCCATTTCCTCGGCACCCAGACGCGCGAGATATTCGTTCACCGTCACGATGTGAACTCCCCTGCCGGCAAGGGCGTTGAGGTACGCGGGAAGCGTGGCGACAAGAGTTTTTCCTTCGCCTGTTTTCATTTCGGCGATGCGTCCCTGATGCAGTATGATTCCGCCCATGAGCTGGACGCGGAACGGTCTCTTTCCAAGCACTCTGTCAGCCGCTTCGCGGACCGCCGCAAAGGCGTCCGGGAGTACGTCGTCAAGCGTCTGCCCTTCCTCCAGCCTCTTTTTCAGCTGCGGAGTGACGTCCCTGAGTTCCCCGTCGCTCATTGCTCCGTATTTGCCGGCAAGCTTCTCTATTTTATCGACCACAGGCGTTATTTTCCTGATCTGATGGCTGCTGTACGTTCCGAAAATAGAAGTAAAAATTCCCATATGTCTTTCCTTTTTTATGCAGATCCCGCCGGAGAAACCGCCGGGACAATAATTTCTCAACTATATATTATACTACATTATTCCCCGGAAATGAATAACAAATTGTTAATTTTTTGAGTCAGGCCCTAAAATAGATCTCTTTTTTCCTTTGCTTATTGACAAAAGAGGGAAAATAGGCTATAATAATAAACCCGTGAAAGAGGATTCGCAATGAAAAAATATACAGAAATGACAAGGGGCGAGCTGGAAGAGCTGCTTGCCTCATACAAAGCGGTCTACAGAGAGTACCAGCAGATGGAGCTCAAGCTTGATATGTCGAGGGGCAAGCCGTCTGTCGAGCAGCTGGACCTGTCCATGGGAATGATGGATATTCTCGGCTCGGATGACGATCTGAGATGCGACGACGGGACCGACTGCCGCAACTACGGCGTGCTCGACGGCATAGACGAGGCAAAGAGGCTTCTCGGCGATATGATAGAGGTGCCGCCGGAGAACATAATCATTTACGGCAACTCCAGCCTCAACGTGATGTACGACACGATATCAAGGTGCTATACGCACGGAGTTATGGGGGGAACGCCGTGGTGCAGGCTCGACAGGGTGAAATTCCTCTGCCCCGTGCCGGGCTACGACAGGCATTTCCGCATAACAGAATATTTCGGCATAGAAATGATAAACGTCCCCATGACGCCGGAGGGCCCCGATATGGACATGGTGGAGGAGCTTGTGTCGTCCGACGAGAGCATAAAGGGGATATGGTGCGTTCCGAAGTACAGCAACCCGCAGGGATATTCATATTCCGACGAGACGGTCAGACGCATGGCGGCTCTGAAGCCGAAGGCCAACGATTTCAGGCTTTACTGGGACAACGCCTATTCGGTTCATCACCTCTACGGCGACGACTGCGA
>JAEEGL016886504.1_pt1 | contig 10870 bp, 12 predicted proteins | sample 9134231 | NCBI WGS metagenome assembly JAEEGL01 (sample SAMN16246548, study PRJNA631951) | gut metagenome | biome: gut microbiome; feature: rumen; material: fiber-attached | host: Bos | place: Iran: Karaj | collected 2018-10
AGGGCGGAGATCATAAGTCCGTCGTTGAATTCCGAGCAGGGGCTTGCAAAGAACTGCTCCAGCACGTGGTTCATCGCGTCCGCGGTCCCGCAGGCAGTCTGCCATTTGTTCACGCTGTAGGTGTATTCCGGATCCAGGAACGAGGCGACGGGGAACAGTATCCCGTCCACATAGCCGCGCTTGTCATTTATCGCGGTATAGGAAATAACGCAGCCGGAATCGTATTCGCTCCCCGTCGCGGCAAGTGTGATTATATCCACCACCGGCAGAGCTTCTTTTGCTTTTACCTTGCCGGATATAAGGTCCCAGCCCTCGCCGTCGTACTTCGCGCAGACGGATATCGCCTTGGAGCAATCGAGCACCGATCCGCCGCCTACGGCAAGTATAACGTCTATGCCGTGCTCTTTGCACAGCTTCGCGCCGGTAACGACCGAAGGATCGTACTTCGGGTTCGGTTCGATCCCCGGAAGCTCGATCACGTTGAAATCCTTAAGCAGTTCCCTGACCTTGTCATAAAGCCCCGTTTTTTTAACAGAGCCGCCGCCGTACGTCAGCAGCACGTTTTTGCCGTATTTTCCCATAACGGCGGGCAGGTCCTTTACGCAGCCTTTTCCGAAATAAAGCTTTGTGGGCGTGCAGTAGGTGAAGCCGGTGATCATAAGTTTGTCTCCTTTTATTAATTCTTTTTTTATTGTGCTTTTTTGAACGAACAGGTGCGGATGAACTGCCGCACGTCCGCGCCTTTTTCCATATATTTCAGCAGCAGCTCCGCGCAGGCGCGGCTGTCGCTTTCCGCCTGATGGTGGTCCAGAGGGATCCCGAAAAAACGGCACATAACGTCCAGATTGTGCCGCATACCGGGCAACAGATCCCTGCCCATCCGCACCGTGCAGACGTACCGCGCATAGGGCTTCCATTCGATCCCGTAATCGTTAAGGCACTTTTTAAGCACGCCCATATCGAACGGCGCGTTATGCGCGACAAGCAGTCCGCTTGACATCAGCGGCGCGATGCGCTCCCAAAGCTGCGGGAATGTCGGCGCGCCTGCCACGGTCTCTTCGCTTATCCCGGTAAGAGCCGTATTGAAATAATCGAAATGCGTTTCCGGATCGACAAGGGAAGAGAAACCGCCGGTTATCGCGCCGTCTTCAATGACCGTTATCCCTATTGAGCTTATTCTGTTGTTGAAGCGGTTCGGCGTTTCTACGTCGAACGCGATAAAGCGCGGCATCCGTACCCCCCCTATGCTTTCCGTGCGGTCATTATTAATATATAATATCCGCGCTTATAAGTCAAGAAAAAAACGCAGCTTCGCGCCGCGGCAAACGCCCGGCGTTTTTTCGGCCCGCGTGCCGGTATCCCGCCGGATTTATTTGTTGCTTTGAAAAACATATCTTGCGTTTTGTGTAAATATGTGATAAAATAATACGGTTAAATGTATATACATATGCGAGGACTTGACGCATGGAAGCGATAAAGACCGAAAAGCTTACCAAATACTACGGCAAAGCGCGCGGGATAACCGGCGTGGACCTGGCGGTCGAGCAGGGCGAATTCTTCGGATTCATAGGCCCGAACGGCGCCGGAAAATCCACCACCATACGCACGCTGCTTGGGCTTATCTCGCCCACCTCTGGGGCGGCGAGCGTGCTTGGGAAGGATATAATCAAAGAAAATCGCGCCATACTCGAAAACGTGGGGTATATGCCCTCCGAGGCGGCGTTTTACCCGGGTATGAGGGTAAAAGACATACTGCGGCTGTCCGCGGACCTGCGCGGGAAGGACTGCGGCGGGGAAGCCGCCGCGCTGTGCGAACGGCTTAAACTTGATACGGACCGCAAGGTGCAGGAGCTTTCCTACGGGAACCGCAAAAAGACCGCCATAGTCTGCGCTTTGCAGAGCGATCCGGCGCTGCTTATACTCGACGAGCCGACGGGCGGGCTGGACCCGCTTATCCAGCGCGAGTTTTTCGATATACTCAAAGAGCGCAATTCGCGCGGGACGACGGTGTTCTTTTCGAGCCACGTCCTGCACGAGGTACAGCGCAACTGCACCCGCGCCGCCGTTATCCGAGAGGGAAGGATCATCGCCTGCGGCAGCGTGGAATCGCTGGCGAATACCGGCGCGAAGCGCGTTTCCGTGCGCGGCGGTTTCGAACCGGAGGCGCTCCCGGACGTGAAAGACGTTTCCCGCGGGGACAATACGGTGAGCTTCCTTTACGGCGGCGATATAAAAGAGCTGCTGCAAAAGCTCGCGGTTTCCGGCGTCGAGGACGTGAACATCACCGAGCCCGATCTGGAAGAAATATTTATGCACTACTATGAAAACGGGGAGGGAGCGAAATGATCCTGTTCCGCCACGAACTGCGGCGCTGCCGCACCGCGTGGATCGTCTGGACCGCGGCGATCTCCTGCTTCCTCGCGATAAGCATATTCCTGTTCCCGGAGATAGCGTCGCAGACCGTTCAGATAAACGAGATGTTCTCGCAGATGGGCTCGTTCACCGCCGCGTTCGGGATGGACAAGCTGAACTTCGGCACGATGACCGGGTATTACACAGTCGAATGCGGAAACGTGCTCGGCCTGGGCGGGGCGTTGTTCTCCGCGATGCTCGCCGCCGCGATGCTTTCCAAGGAGGAAAAGGAGCGCACCGCCGAATTCCTGCTCGCGCACCCGGTAAGCCGCGCGCGCGTCGTTTCCGAAAAGCTGCTGGCGGTGTACGCGCAGGTAGTCGCGCTCAACGCCGCGGCTTGCGTCGTCTCGGTCGGTTCCATAGCCGCGGTCGGCGAACCCGTGCCGTGGAAGGAGCTGGGGCTGCTCTCGCTCGCGTATCTGCTGCTTCAGGCGGAGATCGCCTCGGTCTGCTTCGGCGTTTCGGCTTTCATAAGCAAGGGCGGCGCCGGGCTCGGCATCGGGATAGCGGTGCTGGCTTATTTCCTGAACATAATCGGCAACATAGCCGATCCGGTGAAGTTTATAAAATACGTTACCCCCTACGGCTACTGCGACGGCTCGGAGATAGTTTCTTCCGGCGGGCTCGACGCGGTAAAGATACTTATCGGCGCGGCTTTTGCCGCCGCCGGCGTTGCCGCCGCGTTCATAAAATACCGCAAAAAGGATATATCCTGATATGAAAGAAAAAACAGCGGGCGTGCTTGCGGATACCGTTATTTATGCCGCCGCGTTCGCAGCGGGCGCCGTCCCGTTCGCGTTTATCGACAGTATTTTCGCCGCCACCGCCGCGTTTACCTGCACGGCGACTCTGGTCGTGTTCGCCGCGTCCTGCGCTTTTAAGGACGTTTCGGTCTACGATCCTTACTGGAGCGTCGCACCGCCTGCAATGCTTATCGCGGTGATGATAAAATACGGCTTGTGGAACGCAAACTCCGTCATCCTGCTTTTCGCCGTGGGTATATGGGCGTTCCGGCTTACGGCGAACTGGTATTATACCTATAAAGGGCTTGGGCGAGAGGACTGGCGTTATGCGCAGTACCGCGAAAAATGCTCCGCGCCGCTGTTTTATATAATAAGCTTCTTCGGACTGCACTTCGTACCCACCGCCGTCGTATGGCTCGGTATGACCGGGGTGTTCCGCGCGGCGGAGGCGACGGAGTTCTCGCCGTTTTCGCTGTTCGGGCTGACGTTGATGCTTGCCGCCGTGGCGCTGGAATATTTTGCGGATACGTCCATACACCTGTTTTTGAAAGAGCACGCCGGAGATCGCCGCTGCTGCGACTTTTCGGTATGGCGCTATTCGCGGCACCCGAACTATCTGGGCGAGATGTCGTTCTGGACCGGCGCCTATCTGTATTTCCTGCCGCTTTGCGCGGGAAAATGGTATTACGGCATAGGATTCGTTTCGATAATAGTGCTGTTCCTTGCCGTATCGATACCGATGATGGAAAAACACAATTCCTCCCGCCGTGTCGACTGGGAGGATTACAAGGCGCGCACATCCATGCTGCTTCTGCTGCCTCCGCGGCAGACCGGACGCGCGCCGGAGGAAGAACCGGATGACTGTTGAGGAAAAGGCGTTCCGCCGCAAAAGCTTTGTGCCGGAGAAGATGCTTGCATACGGGTTCGCTTGCGAAAACGGGATATACCGCTTTTCCGCGGATTTTATGGGCGGCGATTTCCGCGCGGAGATGGAATATGAAAACGGCGGGTATTCCTGCCGCGTGATAGATAAAATGAACGATGAGGAATACGTCCGCATAAATTCCGAATCGTTCGACGGCGCCTACGTGAATTCCGTCCGCGCCGCGTATGCGGAGCTTCTGCAAAGCGTCGCGCGGGATTGCTGCGAGGATAAATATTTCGTTTCTGATCAGGCGAACAGGATAACGGAGCACATATATTCGCGCTGGGGGATAAAGCCGGATTTTCCGTTCGGCGAAGACCCCTATGACGAATGCGGCGCGTTCCGGCACCCGGAGAACAAAAAATGGTTCGCGCTGGTGATGAACGTTGCCCGAGGAGCCGTGCTTAAAAACGGCGACAAAAGCCGCGTCGACGTCGTGAACTTAAAAAGCGCCGACGTGCCGGGAGACCTGCGCGCGGGCGTTTACCCCGCGTATCATATGAATCACCGGCTGTGGATATCCGTTTTGCTTGACGATACGCTTGACGACGCCGGAATAACGGCGCTCGTCGAAAACAGTTTTGCGCTTACCGCCGGAAGACCGCGCGGAAGCGTACGAAAACGGGAGGCAGTATAATGATACTCCGATTCATAAACGAACATTTTATTATGATTTTCGAGCTGGCGGGGCTTATGATCCTGCTCGGCATAAGCGTGCACATACCGCCGCGCGTGAAGAAGCTCACGGCTTGCGTGGCGGTGCTGCTTGTCGCGCAGTCGATACTTTACAAGGCGGAGGAATGGACTGGCAACTTCGAAACGCTTTCGCTGTTCCGCCCGATGTTCACGGCGTGCGTTTATTCCCTTTATCCCATAATACTTATGCTCACGCTGCTCATACCCGCCAACATCGAGCTCACAAGCAAAAAAGCGATGCTCCTGCTTATCCCGGAGTTTATCTGCATCCCGGTCTATTTTTCCTCACAGTGGACGCATATCGTTTGTTATTATACCGAGGACAACCATTACACCGGCGGGCTTATACCCAAACTGCCCTATATCGTGTTCGTGTTCTATATCGTCGTGTTCCTGGCGCAGAACGTCGTGTTCCTTAAAAGCAGCGAATTCGAAAACCGCGTTATAGTCGGATATCTCGTGATCGCTCCCTTTGTCGGCATGCTGCTGTATATGTTAAGCGATTATTCGAACGATTACAGCGATATCTTCGCTTCGGCGCTGGTGCTGTATTTCCTCTTTATTTACATACACATGGCGCGTATCGATCCGCTTACCAACCTTTTGACGCGTCAGAGCTATTACCGCATCATCAATTCCAATCCCGAAAGGATCACCGCCGCCGTTTCGGTGGATATGAACGAGCTTAAATACATAAACGACAATTTCGGGCACGACGACGGCGACACAGCGCTCAGCACCGTCGCGGAGGTGCTGTTGAAGCACCGCGGCTCCAACGGGACCGTCTACCGCGTCGGCGGCGACGAATTCGTTATCCTTTACCGCAACGCGGATGAAGAACACGTTAAAGAATACATAGCCGGGATGCGTTCCGAGATGGGCAAGACAGGTTACGTTTGCGCGTTCGGCTACGCTATGCGCGGCGGGGACGGCATAGAAGCCGCGGTCGTCGCCGCGGACGCCCGTATGTACGAGGACAAAGCCGAGCTTAAGCGGATCGCGCAGGAGACGGGGCAGGAAATACATTTCAGGGACTGAACCATGCTTATAAAAGCGAATAACCCGCATGGCGGGGACGTTTACGCAAACCGCGGAAGGATCGATTTTTCCGCGAATATAAACCCTTTCGGGCCGCCGGAAATAATAAAGACCGCGCTGGCGGAAGCGCTGAAGAACTGCGCGTTCTATCCCGACGCATACTGCCGCGGGCTTGCCCGTGCGACGGAGCGTGCAAAAGGATTGCCGCGCGGTTCGGTCCTGTTCGGCAACGGCGCGGCGGAGCTTGTTTATTCCTTCGCCTACGCGCTGCCGGAGGGCGAAAAAGCGCTCGTCCCCGAACCGTCGTTCTGCGAATACTCGCTGGCGCTCGCCGCCGCGGGCAGGGAAGCGAAAAGGCCGGAGTTCCTGCCGGAAGACGGGGCTTTTCCCGACGCGGAAAGGATACTTTCGCTTGCGGACGGCTGCGGCGCCTTGTTCGTCTGCACGCCCTGCAACCCCACCGGGGCGCTCCTGCCGCCGGAGGGCCTGAAAAAGCTCGCGCAGAGCGGCAAAAGGGTGCTGTGCGATATAAGCTTTTCGGATTTCGCGCAGGGGGGCGATGTTTACCGCATAGCGGAGACGGCGGCGGAATACCCGAATCTGGTTTTTCTTTATTCCTATACCAAAAGCTTCGCCATCCCCGGCGTGCGGCTCGGCGCGGCGATCAGCGGCGACAGGGCGTTCCTGGAGCAAATGTCCCGCAGGACGCAGTGCTGGAACGTTTCGGTCCCGGCGCAGGCGGCGGGTCTGGCGGCGCTCCGGTGCGGCGAATGGTTAAAGGGATCCGCCGCGTATATCCGCGCGGAGAGGGAGCGCGTTTCCGCCGCGCTGACTGCGGCGGGCGCGAAGGTTTATAAAAGCGAAGCGAACTTTTTGCTTGTAAAGACCGCGATACCCGCCGTGCAGGCGCTTTTCGAAAAGGGGATAACGGTGCGCGGATGCGCGGGGTTCCCAGGCCTGACGCAAAACTTTTTCCGCGCCGCGGTGCGCAAAAAAGAGGAAAACGATCTGCTTATATCCGCATTGACGGAGGTTTTGAAATGAAAAAGGCAAAGCCGATAATGGTACAGGGCACCATGTCCAACGCGGGCAAAAGTCTGCTTTGCGCGGCGCTTTGCCGCATATTCGCACAGGACGGATACTCCGTCGCGCCGTTCAAATCGCAGAATATGGCGCTTAATTCGTTCGTCACCGCCGACGGTCTGGAAATAGGGCGCGCTCAGGCGGTGCAGGCGTACGCCGCGGGGAAGGAACCCTCGGCGCTTATGAACCCGGTGCTGCTGAAGCCCACCACGGATATCGGCTCGCAGGTCATAGTGAACGGCGAGGTGCGCGGGAATATGCGCGCCTCGGAGTATTTCAAATACAAAAAACAGCTTGTCCCGGATATCCTGCGCGCCTACGGCACGCTTTCCGCGGAAAACGATATTATCGTCATCGAGGGCGCGGGCAGCCCCGCAGAGATAAACCTTAAAAGCGATGATATAGTTAATATGGGGCTGGCGAAGCTCGTGAAAGCCCCGGTCCTGCTTGCCGGAGATATCGACAGAGGCGGCGTGTTCGCGCAGTTGTACGGCACCGTCGCGCTGTTGGAGCCGGAGGAACGCGCGATGGTGAAAGCCACCGTGATAAACAAATTCCGCGGCGACGTTTCGATCCTTCGCCCCGGGCTGGATATGCTTTACGACCTTGTAAAGGTCCCCTGCGCGGGAGTAGTGCCCTATATGAATATCGACATCGACGACGAGGACAGCTTGTCCGAACGGCTTTCGGACGGCGAACGGCGGGATATCGACGTCGCGGTGATAAGACTGCCGCGGATATCCAATTTCACCGATTTCGCGCCGTTTGCGCGCTTCGATACCGTGTCGCTGCGCTACGTTTCGGCGTGCGGATCGCTCGGCGATCCCGATCTTATAATCATCCCCGGCACGAAATCCACGCTTTCGGACCTTAAATGGCTGCGCGAAAGCGGGCTGGAGGCGGCGGTAAAAAAAGCCGCCGCGCGCGGAGTCCCGGTGTTCGGCATCTGCGGCGGACTGCAGATGCTCGGCGAAAGGATAAGCGACCCCTGCGGCGCCGAAGGCGGCGGCGAGGCGGCGGGGATGGGGCTGCTCCCGCATAAAACGGTGTTTTCGGAACAAAAAACGCGGCTGCGCGTCTCCGGCGTGTTCGCGGGGGTGGAAGGCGTTTTCTCTTCGCTCAACGGGCTTAAATACGAGGGCTACGAGATACACAGCGGGCAAAGCGATATCCCCGGCGTGATCACGCGGAAGGGGAACGTTTACGGCAGTTATCTGCACGGCATATTCGACTGCGAGGGGATAGCCGAAGCGATAATAAAGGCGTTGTGCGATAAAAAGGGCGTCGCCTTTTCCGCGGAGGCGTCGTTCGATCCGGCGGCGTACCGCGAATCGCAGTTCGAGCTGCTGGCAAAGACCGTGCGTGAAGCGCTCGATATGAAGCTTATTTACGGCATCCTGGAGGCGGGCGTATGATACATATTTATTGCGGCGACGGAAAAGGCAAAACGACCGCGGCGTGCGGTCTGGTCCTGCGCGCCCGCGGGGCGGGGATAAAAACGCTGTTCGCCCAGTTTTTCAAAAGCGGGCGTTCGTCCGAGATCGCCATGCTGGAACGCTGCGGGGCGGAAATAATGATGCCGGCGGTGCATTACGGCAGGTTCGCGAATATGGACGAAAGCCAGAAGGAAAGCGCCGCGAGGGAATACGAAGCGCTGCTGTGCGAGATTGCGGAAAAGGCGCCCGGATACGGGCTGGTGGTGCTGGACGAAGCGATCTCCGCCTGCAACCGCGGGATGATAAAGACCGGATCGCTCGTTTCGCTGCTCAAAAACCGCGGCGGCGAATGCGAGATAGTGCTTACCGGGCGCGATCCCGCGCCGGAGCTCTGCGAGCTTGCCGATTATATCACCGAGATGAAAAAAATAAAACACCCTTACGAAAAGGGTGTAAAAGCGCGAAAGGGCATCGAGTATTAAAACGGTATTTCGGAATAGGTCCACGCGCCGGTATCCACCGCGTATCCTTTTCCGCATCCGGGCTGCCATTCATAGCGGTTCTTTTGCTCTTGCGGGAACAAATGCTCCATTATCGCCGCGATAACGCCCCCGTGGGCGATCATCACGGCGTTTTTGTTATCTTCGATCAGCTTTTCCAGCGCGGACAGTACCCGCGCTTTCATTATTTTCCCGCTTTCGCCGCCGGGGCAGACGTTTGCTTCGTTATCGCCGCTTATCCATTCGATATAGGCGGCGTTTTCTTTAAGCTCTTCGTAGGACTTCATTTCGAATTCGCCGAAATCCATTTCGCCGAATCGCGTTTCGGTCTCGCTTTCGCTTTCGCCGAAGAGGATATAAAGCGTTTCCCTGCAGCGCTCCGCGCCGGAAGTGATGAACCGCGCGCCGTCCGGCACGGGGTAGCGGGCGGTCCGTTTAAGCGCTTCAAGCCCGGCTTTGCCGCGCTCGGAAAGCGGGAGGTCTGTGCTCCCGCAGTACAGCCGCTTTTCGTTTGCCTCGGTCATTCCGTGGCGTATCAGCAAAAGCTTCATTTCAACCTCTGCGGCAGGCCGCAAAACATCCGCGTAACGGTTTGCGCCCGCGCGGAAAGAAAGGCGCACAGCTTCCCGTTCTGCTCCCGCCAGGCGCGCATATCCGCCCCCAGCGGCACCACACCGGAGGAGATATCCTCGCAGATGATAACGCTGTTTTCCCATTCCTCGCCGTGCGCTTCGAAAAACGCCGCCGCGTCCGCGCCGTTCCTCGCGCACCACAGCGCAAACATTTCGGCGTTGTCTACGCACCGCGCGGAAAAATCTATTTCCGGCGCTTCCGCGCAGGTGAAGATATCGGTTTCCCGCAATGAATATTTTTTTATCGCGTATCCGGTCTTCCCCTGATACGCTCCGCCGATTATCAGTTCCATATTTCCACTCCTTATATCAGCGCGAAGACAGCTATGCCGCACAGCTCGGCAAAAGTCATCGCGTAGCCGGAAACGTCGCCGGACATACCGCCCAGCGAACGGAACGCCCTTATAAGGTGAAGCGTATATCCCGCGATCACCGCGCAGGAAACGAAACCGTATTTTCCGGTAAAAACGAACCCCGCGGCGACGGACAGGGCGAGCACGGCGAAAAGCAGCGCCGCGTGCGATTTTTTTATCCCTTTGCGGTAGGCGCCGGAGTATTCGCTCGTCTCCATCGGGCGCAGCAGAGTAACGCAGATCGCCGCGACCGTGCGCGAAACGACGGCGATCACCAAAAGCGCGAAAAGATTTGCGTCCGCGGGGGCGGAAAGAAACAGCGCGAACTGCGCGGCGATAAGCAAAACCGTGTATACCGCCGCGAACGAGCCGACGTGCGGATCTTTAAGTATTCGCCGCCGTTCCTCGATCCCGCGCCAGGAACGGATCGCGTCGGTAACGTCCATATAGCCGTCTATGTGTATCCCCCCGGTGATAAGAAAAGGGAAGGCGCAAAGGACCGCCGCCGCGACGGGGACCGGAGCGCTTATCCACCGCAGTATATACGCCGCAAGCGTCCACAGCCCGCCGGTAAAAGCGCCAACAAGCGGCAGGAACAACGTCATAAGCGGACGCGCCTCTTCGTCCCATTTGTGGTAACAAAAGGGAACGGCGGTGAACATCGTGAACGACATCAGCATCGCCTTTATATACTTTTTCAAAGCGTTGTTCCCCCTTTGTGATAAATAACGTTTCCGGCGCAAAGCTCCGCCACGGTATCGCATTCCCCTGCGAGCGAGTTGTTCAAATAAGCCAGCGCCCGGCGGAAACTTTCGGTGAATTCGTCGTATCTCGCCGCGTCGGAGAAAATAAAGTCGCTAACGAACACGGCGTTCTCCGCGCGTCCGGCGATCTGCAGAAGACCGTTCAGACAGCGCGTTTTTCCGTTTTCGTCGGCTTTGCCGGAATGTGCGTCCGGGTAGAGCTCGTTAAGCAGCAGGGAAGTGACGCTGTCGACCAGCACCGTGCTCCCCGGCTCTATTAGCTGCAGCACGCTTTCCGCGCCGCGCCCG
>JAEEGL011174709.1_pt1 | contig 10869 bp, 11 predicted proteins | sample 9134231 | NCBI WGS metagenome assembly JAEEGL01 (sample SAMN16246548, study PRJNA631951) | gut metagenome | biome: gut microbiome; feature: rumen; material: fiber-attached | host: Bos | place: Iran: Karaj | collected 2018-10
CAATTCCTACCGGGCGCACCATTTTATTTTATTTTTGTGTTCGAGACGTGGCTCAATTTGGTAGAGCATTAGGTTTGGGACCTAAGGGTTGCAGGTTCAAATCCTGTCGTCTCGACCATTTTTGTATTCAAAGGCAATATACATTGTCTTTTTTTTATACTCCTTAGGTTCCAAAACGACTAAACCCCAACCTTTTGGATCTATATATCAATAACATCATATAATTTATCAATATCATTTATACTAATCGAAAAATCTGTCCCGTGGTCATAGATTTTCCCTTTTTTAGTTCCATCTTTATGTACACCAATCTTAAAGGTAACATCAATAATCCCATCATCTATTAATCTAATAAAGGTTTTAAAATCTTTTAATTTATAAAAGGTAATAGAATCATAATGATAATAACCAACTCCACTTATAATACAAGATTCTACTTTTACAACCGCAAGATATTTAAGTTTTAATTCTAATCTTTCTTTTAAATATTCGAAGGACCAAGAAACACCAATATCAATATCTTCATGTCGATTATTATATATCTTTAAATCCAATTTTTCATATGCATAATTAAGTCTTAGTCTACCTTTTCTACCATAAGCAAGTAAAGTATCTTTAACAGTATTGAAACTTCTATAAAAGTATTTTTCTTCTTCATTACCATTATAAGGTAATCCTAGGGTAGCAAGTATTCTCTTAATTGGAAACAAGTAATCACCATCAGGTATCAGATTAAATAGGTGTACATTTGTTTTTGTGTTCTTGTTAATGGTCTTAATTTCAATATTATTGTAATCTGGTACCGGGAAATTATCTTCCTCTTTTTCGAGCAATGTTTCAAAGGTATATCCTGCTGCTCCTTTATATGTTCTCTTTTCCTCAATCCAACCCATCTTTTTAATCTTTTCAAATTCTTCAAATAATTCTTTAATATTTTTATTCATTTTTTCCTCCTAATATAATATATTAAGAAAATTTTGAATTTAAGAAAAAAAATAAAATTATTTTTCGTATTGTATTTTTATATGTGACTATAGTATAATGATAAAAAATAAGAGGATATTATGAGTGATGAAGAAATAGTTAAAAAGAGTAAGTATAATTATGGAGAACCTATTCCTTTAGACTCTATTCCTATTTGTGATACTGAAGAAGCTCTAGTAGATTTTGCCGATGGCTCTCGTGGCCTTTTAATATGTCTTAGAACTATGTGGATGCACGGTTTAAAGACTTACGCTTCATATCCAGGTAACAAAAATGTATTTGATATTGCATACATCGTAATGGAAGAGAACGAAGATGTCTTTAGTTTCTTATCTAATGAATTCTTAAATGATGATAATATTAGAATAGATATTGTAGATAATAGACAAATAATAAAATTCTCCGGTAATGAAGGAGAGAAGAATAGTGAAATGCTCTTCCTAGCTCAAAACATAAGTAAAGGAAGAAAAAGTAATGAAGCTCTAGTCAAAGAAAAGATTGGTCTACCATTCCCAGATGGTTGGGTAAGAAAGATTCAATTTTATGATTCTAATCCTCAGTTAATGCATTGGAGTTCAAAAGTATATATTAAGAAAAAATAAAAAGATAATCGAAATTATCTTTTTTTAATGTTTATTTTATTATCTTTATAAGTTATTTCCACTTTTTCATCATTAGTATCAGCTATTAGTTTATTTGTATCAAGCCTTAGATTACTATATTCATTATCACTACTAACTCCATTATTAGTAATCTCTATTATATTTCCTTCCTCATTAATAAACATATATTTATCGTTAGCATTACCTTTATAACTAATTATTAAATAATCCCCCGTATTATATATGTTTGTAATTATTTCAACATCTAGTTTATTTCCATTTATATATAATTCATTGTCTAACTTTAAACTTACTTCTTTTTTATTAACTAAAACTTTCTTTTCTTCTTCTTTTAATACAATCTTTTCTAACTTTAAGAAAGCTCCTTTTTCATCATCCTTAATGAATACTAAGTATGCTCCCCCAATTATTAGAATAGATGCAAGCACAAAGAATATTCTTACTACGCTTTTACTCATTATCTTCTTACTCCTCTACCATTATTATAAAAATTAGTTTTTAATTAGTCAATAAAGTTATTTAGTAAGTAAAATTATTGAATGAATTGATAGTTATTGATATAATTTAATTGAATATAATAAAGGTGAGTTATGAAAAAAGATAAAAAGAATATATTTTATGATACTAAGGTAATAGTTACACTTATTGTACTATTTACTTTAATAGTGTCTTTAATTGTTGTAGCACTTAAAAGAAACCATCCAGAGACAGAACCAGTATATCAAGAAGCATCCATAGGTAGTGATGAAATTATTGATGAATCAACAATTAACACTGAGTATCTTCCTTTAATTAGATTAAGTATTTATGATGAAGAAACAGGTAATCGTAGTGGAACTGTTATAACAAATAATGGAATTATATATGAATATAAGTTTAATGAAGTAGAAGTAGATTACCCTGATAGTGATAACTTCACTGTTAATCAAACTCTATATATTGATAATATTGTTAAAGAAATAGGTAATGTTAGTGAAGAAGATTTAGCTCTTCTAATTAGATATGCAGAAACTATTAATAATGATTACGATACTGATGATTTAGTATTTGATACTATCGGAAACTCTATTAGTGTAACAAACTATAAAAATGAAGATATTTATGTGTTAATAAATAATGATGGTATTATTAATAAAAATGATAATACTACAAAGATCTTAGATATTTTAAATAAATATAATATCAGTCTATAAGGTATTTATGAACGCAAAAAAAGTACATAACAAATTAAAAATAGTTATAACAGTAATCTTAATGATTTGGGGTATCTATTTATTGGTTGAAATATTTAGAATAAAGAATAATCTATCTACAAAACCGTTAATAGTTTTAACAGAACAATCTACTTATAATGACTATACTTATTATGGTTTAGGTTTTAAAACAGAATATGAGTATAAGAATGGTAAGATGAAAAGAGCTACTTTCAAATTATTTAATATTATAACTATTTGGGATGTTAAATATGAGGAATAGTATGAAAAAGTATGTATTAATAATGATATTATTATTTACTATTACGGTTAAAGCAGAGACTATTACTATTAGTTCTAACACTTCTATCAGTGAACAAACTATAGAAGAAAAACGTGATAAAGCAAGTAATATAATAATAGATAAAGGTAATCTTAAAATAGAGAATAGTAAATTAAGAAAAGAAGGTAATGGAGAATTAAATAGTTTTAATAATTCAGCAATCTTTGTTAACGATAATTCTAAATTAAATACCAGTCATTTAGAAATAAATACAAGTGGAACTTATGCAAACGGTATCTATTTAAAGAGCAATTCCGAATGTTCAATTGATAATTCAACAATAATAACAGATAAAGAGTATTCAGTAGGTATTATTAATGATGGAGGAAAAGCTATCCTTAACAATACAACTGTTGAAACAAGAGAACATGATAGTTCAGGAATCTATTCAATAGGTGGAAAAACAGAAATAAGTAATAGTAATATTAAGTCATTATCTGTTGATTCACCACTTTTACAAGTAGCAGCTAATATTGAAATATATGATTCTAAGTTAATCGCTAATAGTTCAGAAGGAATAGTAGCTATCCCAGGAGCAAACATAACCATTGATAAAACAACTTTAGATAGTAACAATATGATGGCTAAAGATGGAAGTTTTAGAAATATATTACTTTATAATCCTAACAGTGAACTATTTAAAGGAGAAATACATTTTAATGCAAAAAACTCTAACTTAACAGCAAGACTAGGTAATACTTTTAATATAATGAACGCCGTTGTTAAGATTAATCTATATAATAATGAAATAAGTAATTCCAATGGTATCTTTTTAAAGACCTATAGTGATGAATTAGTTGATATCAATAATAATGTTGAATTAAACTTAGATAAACAAATTATTAAAGGAAGTATCGAACTTGTTAAGGATGATACTTTAAACCTAACTCTAGATAAAAGTGAATTTAATGGTTCCATAAACGCCAACAACATTGCAAAAGAAGTTAATATCACTCTTTCTAAGGATTCTAAATTAACATTAACAGGTAACTCTTATGTAACTAGTCTTACTAATGGAGATTATGAAAATAGTAACATCAATCTAAATGGATATAAATTATATATTAAAGGTGAAGAAATAAGTAAAGATAACATCAAGAGATTAAATGATAACAATGATAATCTTTATGTTGTATTAGGTTTAATAGTAGGAATTATCTTGGGATTTAGTGTTGTTTATTTACTATTTAGAACAAGATTTTTTAAGAAGAAATAGGAGATTTTATGAATGATTTATTAAAAGAAACTGGTTTAATTGATATCGAAACTAAAATAGTTATGGACTTTTTAGATAATAATAATATTAAAACAGTACAAGATTTATTAAATTTTGATATTAATGGAATATTAGAAGTTGATATTAAAAATATTTTAAGAGGAACAAGAGATTTATACTTATATAAATATCGTTCTATCCCATTACCATTTGAAACTTATCTTAACTCACCAATACAATTTAAATACAATGATAACAGTAATCTATCTGTAGACTTCAGTAATGTCGATCTATATCGTATGGGTTTCACTTTATCAGAACAATTAGACTTAAAAGCTTGGGCTAAGATTCAACATTCACAGTATAATAACACTAATATAACATTAATAGAATTAATTAGATCATTAATGAAGTATCAAAAAGAAAGCCCATTATATAAGAAAGCATGTTTATTTGTAGAATACTACGACAATGATAAAAAGATGTTAGCAAGTGAAAACACAATGTCTAAGTTATTATATTTACAAAGTAAGTTAGATGTTACTTATGATAGATATGAAGATATAGCTTCTAAAAGAGTAAAAGTAGGTGGATATTATGATCAATCAGGAAGAGTTAATAAATAAAATTAAAAAAGCTCTCTTAAAGTATGAAAAAGCCTTATTAGATGAAGAAAAGAAACTAGATGAAGAATTACTTTATCTAATGAATAATCAATAAAAAAACACGTTTAATCGTGTTTTTCTTTTTCCCATATTTGATATTTATCATTATCAAATATTTTTTTATAACCAAGATCTTCATCTCTATTAAAATAAGCATAGAACTGATCTATCTCATTTTTAATTACTAAGTAATCAAAATCATATTTATTAAGAATAACAGCAGGTGGTATTTTACCATTCTTAAAGTCAAAGTACTCTTTCAATATATCATCCTTACCATTATTACTTTTCAAATATACTTCGGCCCTAGGATCTACATAACAGTTAAATCCTTTATATTCAAAATAACTTCCATCTTCAAAACTAGTATATAGTTTAGCATCTTCAATCTTATTATATTCTACTAAGAAACTAGCAGGTTCATCTTGTTTAGGGATAGTTACTTTATTAGTTATTAGAACAATACTTGCAATCACTGTTAGTACACTCGCTGTAATCATTTTAATCTTCTTATTTACAATGGTTCCTTCATCAACTCTTGATATATAGGCAATAGGGAAGAATGAACAAGTCATAAAGATATAAAATGATTTATATGCATCAAGAGCAAGTACAAAAGTCCCTAATAACAGTAAATAATATCTTAAAGGAATCTTTTTCTTTTTAGTATTAACAATATAAATAATAAAGGTAACAATCATTGTAATAATACATATTTTTCCAAAGAAAGAATTAAATGTAATAGGAGCAAGCTCCCTTATATTTTCTCTCATAGTAGCATTCCCATAGGAACTAAATCCATAAGGATATATCTTATATGTATAAGGATTAATAAATCCCACCAACATTGATATTAAATAAGTAATAAATAAAGGTTTCCTATTATAATTAACCGGCCCATTATTTAAGAATTTAAATTTGTATTTAAAACTATTTAATAGATAAGGAATAATAAATATTAATAAAGGAACATAGTATATACCATGCATATTAACTTGTAATAGATAAATAAATGGAATTGGTATTAAGTATTTTTTATTATCTTCATGAATATATTTCTCAAGACAATAAAGAATAATTATAAGATTTAATACAGTAAACAAATGAGGTCTTGGGAATGTATATAGTAAGAATATAAGCATCAAAACAGTAGTAATCATAACAGATCTATAATTATTATTATTTGATACCAGCATACATAATTTATAATAAAAATAAACTATTAACTCTAACATAATTAAAGTAAATATCATTATTCCATAATTTCCCAGTATACTATATATTAGGTAGAATAAAACTCCTGTACCACTACTTTGATATAGAAATGTTAACCCTTGATGAATAGTATTAATTACTGTAGTAGGAAAGCCATTCTCTAAGATATATTTACCTTGATTAATAGTAAACCAAAAATCATTATCAATTGCAAACTTCCCAACAAATAAGAATATTGGCATTAAAAAAGGTAAAAACCATATGTATTTAGAATAATCTACTTTAGTCTTAGTTTTCTTCATATTTCACCAATAAAATTATAACATATAAATAATGTTGACAGGTGTAATTATTGTTAACCCTATGTTAATAATGTTATACTTAAATTATCTAGATAGGTGCCATATGAAAAGTTATTTAAACAAGAATAAATATTTAAAATATTTAATTATTATTGATTTAATACTTTGTATTTTTTTATTTACAAAAGGTATTCCTGTAGGACAGGATTTATCATATCATTTGTCAAGAATAGATGGTCTTACTAATTCTATTAGATCTGGAAATTTCCTTGGTTATATTCATTTTGTATCTGGTTTACCTAAGTCTATTAATGTTAATAATATGGCCGCTATGATTAATGAGAATATGGGTAATTATGGTTATGCAAATGGTCTTTTTTATGGTAACCTTTTTCTTTATTTACCCGCTATTTTATCTCTTTTGGGTCTTAGTGTAATTATTTCATATAAGATTTTAATAGTTATTTTAATGTTATTAACTTCATTAATAATGTATTATGTAACAGATAAAATATTTAATAATAAAAGAGTAGCTTTTATATCATCACTTTTATATACAACTTGTTCTTATCATATGACGGATGTAGTTATAAGAGCAGCCTTGGGTGAAATCCTTGCTTATATGTTAGTTCCACTAACTCTTTTAGGTCTATACTATATTCTTTTTGATGATAAAAAGAAGTGGTATATATTTCCTATTTCCTTTTTCTTACTAGTTAATAGTCATCTTATTACATCATTCATGATGGTTATTATATATTTATTCATAATTATCTTTAATATTAAAAGATTGTTTAAAGAAAAAAGATTTAAATATTTAGTTTATAGCATCTTATTAGGTACTTTATTATCATCATTCTTTATATTTCCGTTAATAGAACAATTACTTAGTGATAAATTTGTTCTTAATAATTTATCTTTACTTCCATCTGAAAGAGCTTTACCAATATACAAAGTGTTATTAGGTATTAGATTTAATTTTTATATATATGATATAGAATTTATTCCTGCAGGTATTGGGTTATTATTTATAATACCTTTGTTTTTCATAAAGAAAGTGAAAGAGAATAAGTTTATTAAAATATGTATGATTACAGGATTAATCTCTTTATTATGTGTAACTAATATATTCCCTTGGAAGTATTTTGATAAAGTATTTAGTTTTATTCAGTTCCCATGGAGATTCTATCTTCCGGCAACACTCTTTTTATCCTTCTCATCAGCTTATATCTTAAACTATATTATTAAGTCTAAAAAAGGGTTTAAATATTTAACGATATATACAGTACTAATAGGTTTCATTATTACTTTTCAAGCTTTTATTGGTCTTAAATACACAATAGAAGATACACACGATTATTTCTATATCTCATCAGGTGAGTATCTACCTCTTAAATCTGTTCCTATTAATCTTGATAATAAGTTTGTTACTAGTAGTGATGATATAAAGTATTATGTTCGAAAAAGAGATTTAGAGGTTTATCTTAATTATTATAATGGTAATAATGGTTATATTGATGTTCCTATGTTTTACTATAAAGGTTATGAAGCAAGATCATTATTAACAAATGAATTATATAAGATTGAAAAGGGTAATAATAACCTTATTAGAATTAATTTAAAAGATAAAGATAAAGTAAGATTATATTATAAAGGTACTATTACTCAAAAAGTATCATTAGTAATTAGTTTAATCACAGTAACCACATTATTAATAATATATTATAAAAAGAATAAAGATAGAATAATAACTAATTATTTATATATAAAATACAATAGGAGACTACATAAATGAAAGACATCGTTATTAATATTATCTTATTCTTTATAATGATTATTGGTTTATTACTTTTGTTTAAAAAGAAACCTCGTTCTTATAAAATAGTTTTTATTGATAAACATTATAAAAAAATAATTATTGTTTTATTCATAATAGTTTTATTAACTTCTATTTATAAATTAATGGATATTCCTAGGGGAATAATGTTAGATGAAGCTGGAATGTATTATGATGCAAGATTAATTGCTAGATATGGAATAGATCGTTATTTAAATAAGTTTCCTGTTTATTTAATTAATTTTGATGCTGGACAGAGTGCCATGTATGCTTATTTAGTAGCCCTATTAATTAAAATATTTGGTAGTAGTTATGTATTAATAAGAGTACCTCAAGTAATATTTAGATTATTATCTTTTATTAGTGCTTATTATTTAATTAAAAATGAAGAAGATAAATTAAAAAGAGTAGTCTTTATGGTCTTACTAACTATTATCCCTTATTTTATTATGCAATCAAGGTGGGGACTAGATTGTAATTTATTAGTTCATTTCTTAATTATATCTATTTCACTACTTGTAAATGCTATTTATAAGAATTCTAATAAATTATTAGTTTTATCAGGCTTAATGTTCGGTTTATCTTTATATACTTATGTACTATCATATATTATTATTCCTATCTTCTTAATTGGTACAGTCATTTATCTTCTTTATATAAAAAAGATTACTATCAAAAAAGTAATAGTATTCTTTATTCCCATTATTATATTAGGTATTCCATTATTATTAATGATTCTTGTTAATAATGGAATAATAGATCAAATAAATAGTTTCATAACAATCCCTAAGTTACCATTCTATAGGGGAGGAGAGATATCTTTATTAAATATTATTCCAAATATAGGGATCTTCCCTTACTTACTAACTTTCTGTTTCTTTATTTATAATGCAATCCCTTCTTATGGAACAGTATATTTTATTTCAATTCCTTTAGTATATCTAGGTTTATATTTTATCTTTAAAAAAGTAAAAATAAGTATAAAGAAGAAGAAACTTTCTATTGATACAATAATAATATTATTATTCCTTAGTGTAATCTTATGTATGTTATTAATTGAAGAACCAATCATTAATAAAGCAAACGCCATTTATCTATCAATAATATATATAATCACTGTTGGTATCATAAATATCGTTAATAAGAATAAAACAATGTTAAAGTTTATAACAATTTTATTCTTAGTAAACTATCTATTATTCTTAAGTTATTATTTTGTTAGGTATAATAAAGAATATCCATCTCTTCCTACTTTCTCACCTGATTTTATTGAATCACTTGATTATGTAAGAGATATTGATAAGAAAACAGTTTATATAAACCCTGGTATTACACAAGTATCATACATATATTTATTCTTAAAAGAAGATATTGACCCTGTTATTCTAAATAATCATTTAGTAAATGTTGAAGGTCATTTATATTTTGATAATAATCCAGTTGATGTAAATGGAAAGACTTATATCTTTGATGTACCTAAGAATTTAGATAATGATACGATCTATATAACTAAGGATATAACTAACTTTGATTATCAATATAAACAAATAGGTTTTATCTATATATTAAGTAAATAAAAAGGATGTTTTAAACATCCTTTTTCCATAGTTCATATTTATCATTATCAAATACTTTCTTATAATTCATAGAATCATAATTATTAAAATGATAGTAGAATATATCATTCTCTTTCTTAATTACTAAATAATCAAAGTCATATTCACTTAAAAACTTCTTATAACTTATTTTACCTTTTTGTACATCAAACCATTCTTCTAAGATATCTTTCTTTTTATTATTACTTTTAATAAATAGTTCTGCTCTTGGATCAAGATAACAATTATAACCCCTGTATTCTAAATAACTTCCATCCATAAATGATGTATATAACTTAGGACTTTCTATTTGATTATTATTATCTAAGTAGTCTGCAATATCTATAACATCTGGTTTATTAACCTTAGTAAACATAATACATATTGGTAACATAATAATTATTGGTATTAATGTAATAAGAATAACTTTCTTTTCATGTTTGAATTCATTATTCTTTTTATACATATATGCAATTGGAAACAGTGTACAAACTAAGAAGAAATAAAATGATTTAAAAGCATCAAAAGCTAAATAAGTTGTTCCAAATAATAGTAAATAATATCTTATAGGAATCTTTTTATCTTTATTAATAAAGTAAATAATATATGTAATAAGTATAGTTATTATACATAATTTACCAAAGAAATCATGGAAATTAAGTGCTCTTAGTTCTACAATCTTCTCACTCATTACACTATTACCATAAGAAGTAAAACCATAAGTAAACACTTTATAAGTATTATAATTTATTAAACCACAAATAGTAGTAATTAAATAAGTAATTAGTATTGGTTTATAATTATAACCCTTTGATTCTATAGACTTAATTTTATATTTAAAACTATTTATTACATATGGACTTATTATTATTAATAAAGGTACAAAATATATGCCA
>JAEEGL011461939.1_pt1 | contig 10869 bp, 9 predicted proteins | sample 9134231 | NCBI WGS metagenome assembly JAEEGL01 (sample SAMN16246548, study PRJNA631951) | gut metagenome | biome: gut microbiome; feature: rumen; material: fiber-attached | host: Bos | place: Iran: Karaj | collected 2018-10
ACGCGGGCTTCGGCCTCGGCTTCGGGCGCCTGCTCCTCTTCGTCACCGGCATGGCCAACATCCGCGACGTCATCCCCTTCCCCCGTACCCCGAAAAACGCCGAGTTCTAACGGACCAAAAACACTGAAACTATGCTTGTCATCGGTATCGCCGGAGGCTCCGGCTCAGGAAAGACCACGGTCGTCAAGGCCATTACGCGACAGCTCAACGGCAAAGTCGTCGTCATTCCTCAGGACTCCTACTACAAGGATTCCAGCCACGTTCCCGTGGAGGAGCGCAAGAACATCAACTTCGACCATCCCGATGCCATCGACTGGAAACTGATGTGCCAGCAAATCCGGGAACTCAAGCAGGGCCATACCATCCAGCAGCCGGTGTACTCCTACATCACCTGCTCCCGCTCCACGACGGAAACCGTCACCGTGGAGCCGGCCGAGGTGATCATTGTGGAAGGCATCCTCATCTTCACCTGCAAGGAACTCCGCGACCAGCTGAACATCAAGATCTTCGTGGATGCCGACGACGACGACCGCGTCCTCAGGATCATCGTCCGGGATGTCGCCGAGCGCGGCCGCACCATCGACACGGCCATCGAGCACTACTGCGACACGGTGAAGCCGATGCACCTGCAGTTCATCGAGCCTTCCAAGCGCTACGCCGACATCATCGTCCCGCAGGGCGGCCACAACCAGGTGGCGATCGACGTCCTCGCCACCACGGTGCAGGAGGCCCTGGAAAAACGTAACCGGCACAAGAAATGAAACTGACGCCCGACCAGAAAGCAGGACTTTATATCACCGCGATCGTCCATCTCGCGGTGATTATCGTTTTGCTGCTCTGCCAGATCGGGTATTCCGTCCAGCGGGAAAACACCTTCGTACTGGATTTTTCCAAACAGGAGGAGAAAGAAGAAATTGAAAAGCAGGAGGAACTGCACCGCAGCGCGATGGAGCAACTGCAGAACATGATCGCCATCGCGCGGACCCAGCCCGTCCGGAACGTCACCGTGAACCGTTCCTCCCAGCTCAAGGACGACCGCAATACCGACGCCGAACAGCTGTACCGCGACGCCGAACGACTGGCACAGGAACTTCGGGACGGCCAGAACCGGGTGCAGGAGAATCCCGAGGATTTCGTGCAGGACCCCGTCCAACCCGCCAAACCGGAGCCTCCCCGCAAGCAACAAGCCTACAGCGGCCCCTCCGTCCTCTCCTGGAGCCTGGACGGCCGCAAGGCCACCCATCTCCCCATTCCCGCCTACCGCTGCGTCGGTGCCGGCGAGGTGACCGTCATCATTACCGTCAACAACCAGGGCACGGTCGTGGATGCCAAGATCGACGACGGCGCCTCCTCCCAGGACGGCTGCCTGAGGGCCTTCGCCACCCGTGCCGCCCGCCTTTCAAAATTCAACGCCTCCTCCACCGCCCCCGCCCGTCAGCTGGGGACGATTACGTATCTGTTCATTGCGCAGTAGGAAGGGACAAAAGATACTTTCCTCTTTGTGAGGAAGTATTATTTTGTATATATTTGCAATTGAAAATACGAATCATACTTGATTTCTATAGGGAATCTTGTTGTGACGGGCGTACGATCTCGGGCCCTGCACCTCTTTGGGTTTTTGTCTCATGATTCTTCTCGCTGCCGGGAATGGTATGAATGATAAAATGTCACTTGGATTTCTTCTGTGACCGGCAGCTTTATTTGTATAAGTCAAGGTTTTTTACGATATTTAATTCTATGAAATCGAATCACTTGACCTCATGTCTTTTCGCCATCCTCTTATCGCTTTCGGCCTTTTCGTGTGTAAATAAACCACTGGAGGAAGCACTTGATCGGGCAGAATCTCTTATTCAAAGCAGCCCTGACAGTTCTCTCACGATACTGAGCAGGATTGACACCGCTACGCTCTCTTCCAGGAGTATGATGGCAAGGTATGCCTTACTGTTCTCACTGGCCTTGGACAAGAATTATATTGACAGTCAGGATGATTCTTTATCAAGAAAGGCTGTCGAATACTATCGTTCCACCTCGGATTCGTATTATGGAATGCTGGCATGGTATTCCCTTGGCAGGGTACAGATGAACAAGCACGACTTTCCAGGAGCCATTATTTCATTCACGGAATCAGAGGTATTGGCAAAGCAATGTGGCGACATCCATTATTTAGGACTTATTGAACGTAACTTGGGATCTCTTTATTCAGATAGTTACGATTCTTCCAAGGCGGAACATTACTACCGGAAATCCAGTCAGCATTTCGATAGTATCGGGGAATTGAATTATGCCGCCTATTCCAAACTGGCTCTGGCCAGGAAACTGGGCGATTTGCATCGGATGGAAGAAAGCGATTCCCTGCTGAATATCATTGAAGCTTTCGCTAGCCGGAAGGATTCATATCTTTATTCCGAGGTAAATAAAACCAGGGCAATGCGATGGATGCAACCTCCGATGAGAAGAGATCAGGTAGAAACGGCTGTAAATTGGTTCTCCCGGGAGTATCGGAAACGCAATATGGAACTCTCCACCAATGTTTTTGCGACGATGGCCATCGGATATGCCTATCTGCACAAAACAGACTCTGTGTCGCTTTATATGTCAATGGCTTCGGAAATGATTCGTACTCCCCTGGATTCCGCCCAGTATTGGAACGCCAGTTATAGGATTGCCGAACTGGAGGGGAACCATAAAAAAGCCAATGAGAATCTGGAGAAGGCCGTCTCAATCCAGAACCGGATTGTCTTTGCAAGAGATAATCTAATGATTGCCAATCGCATGAGCGATTATTATGCTCAAAAAGCCGAACATGCCACGGAATCTGCCCTGTTTCATCGCAGAGTGGCAGTCTTGAGCATTGCAATCACTATATTGTCGGTTTTGCTGGTTATCGCCCTGGCTCTCCTTTACCGGAGTATCTTGAAGAAGAAAGAAAAAGACCTCCAGGAAAAAGAAGATCGAATCCAGGAAGATCTCATCCGTACGGGCGAAATAATGGCCGAGTTGGATACCATCCGCTCCGACCGGTCCAACTTGTTGGGTCACGTGCATCAGTTGATTCAACAAAAAATAGCGGTAATCCAACTCTGGTCCGATGCTTATGAAACGGCTCATAAGGGAGATAGCTATAACCCAAAAGATCCGTATCGGTACCTGGATGAAGATGCAGACTGGAAGAAAGAAAGTAATATGAAATCCTTTATCTCCGCGCTGGAAGCCCTTCGAAGAGATGAATCCCTTTTCCATACCCTTGAAGAGAATGTCAACCAATGGAAGGACAGCCTGATGGCTGATTTCCGAAAAGATCTCTCTCATCATCAGTTGGATGAACGTGATTTCAAGATTGTTTTGTTGAGTTTCGCCGAATTATCCGATAAAGCATCGTCATACTTGCTGGATATGACCAGCGGGTCCGTCCGGACACGAAAGACCAGAATCAGGAAACTGCTTCGTCAATCAGACCTGGCACGCAGGAATGATTATCTCTCGAATTTGTAGCCTTCTTAATACCATTTTTCACCCTTGTAACATCGATAAATTCATAAGCTGCTGATTATCTGGTATTTAAAAGATAGAATGTAACAGGATTTCTTTAGGAATCCAATCGGAAACAGTCCATCTTTGGAATGACATTTTATCATTTGTACTATGAACAAATCAGTCATTGCATTGCTGTTTTTCCTGCTGGTAGCAGGGAACAGTCAAGCCTTTGTTGTGGCTCAAACAACAGCATCCGTTTCATACTACGAATTCCGGTCTATTGCAACAATGAAATTGAGCAGTACATTGTCCTCCCCTTTATCAAAGCCAACTAGCCCTCAACAGCCATGAATAGATATAGATTCTTGATTCTGTTTCTTGTCCTGATTGCGTCCTCCTGTTCTTCCCTGTATCCTCCAGAGCCGGTTCCTCGGGATGAATTGTCTCTCTATGACAGTTCGACGAGAGCCTCTGAAGGAACGGAAGAGTGGGAAGATCGGCATCGATTGCATCTTTTGCAATCAAATCATGCTTCCATGTTGATAAATAATGTAATTTTGCGTGAGAGTAAATATGTTCTTGCCTTATCAGAGCAAGATTTGAAAGCCTTAGGGATTTCTAAGGAAGAGACGATATTTGTCAAGGAATATATTGATGCGCTTAACAAAGAGATTCATGAAAAGGATTAGTTTTGTTCTTCTTGTTGTATGTTTGTGCCTGTCAGCGGTCTCCTGCAAAAAGTTGTTTTATTCTGAGAAGAAAATCTATGCCAGGGGAGAGGTTACGGTGAACGGAGTGCCTTCCTACAACGGAGAATTGAATGATGTACTTGATGCCGGAAATAGACGTGGGTGTCAGTATTTTACAGAAGAATTTAAGCTGGTTGATAGTGCAAGATCTTTTTATATTTTGGATATTGAGGATAAGGAATATGGCCTTAGGATGATAATTTACCTTGGCTGTAAAGACCCAACTTATTTTCATGATGGGAAACGATATTATTACGATGAGAATGAACTTCAGAACCATTCTACTGTATGGTGGGATGAGGATAATTGGTGTAGGATAGAAAAGGCAGAAAATAGATTCAGTATAGATGTCAGATCATCAGATTTAACGGATATTAACACGCAGAACTACATACGGGCTTGGTTCCAATTTGATCTTATCGAAAAAGATGGTCTTTCCTACTCTCTGACCTTTGAGTGTGAGAACAGTCCGGAGGGTAAGACGCCATATACCGTTTCTGGGAAATTCTATTTTTACAACGTTTGTGGGAAAGAGTTTAGATCCCACATCAAGAAAAGCAACTAAGGGCGGATGCTTTCATAAACAAAGATAAGAGGCACCCGGGGGTCTTTATCCAAGCAAGATATTGAGTCTTTAGGGATTACAAAGGAAGAGATGCAATTCGTGAATGAGTATATCGATTCGCTTAACATTGGGATTCATGAAAAGGATTAGTTTTATTCTCCTCGTTGCATGTTTGTGCCTGTCAGCGGTCTCCTGCAAAAAGGATGATAGTCTGAAAACAGTTTATGCACATTGTGAGTTCATCCTGGACGATGATGAGACTATTACGAAAGATATAGGTCTCTACGATGATTTCTTTTTAGATAAAAAATATCCGATAGCGTGCGATATATATTTTTCCAGAGATACTTCCGGAAATCCGATGTTTGAATGCTTTGTTTTTCGTCAGGGGGCGGGTATTGAAGCACACTTGGCGGTTAGCAATATGGACTCTCAAATTTTCATTGACGGGAAAGACTATTATACGAATAAAGGAGAAAAAGAATTAATAAAAGAAACTGATAATCAGCATTTTCGCTCAAATCTTTACCTTCAACATCATCATCTCGTTTATTTTGAGCAGGCACGATACAGATTTGATTTGGTAGAGCAGGATGGTGTTTGCTATTCATTCTCATTTGAATTCACCTACTCTCCTGAATATAGCTATTCGGATGATGGACTTCCTCATACACTTAAAGGACGGATTGATGTCCATAATACCTACCCCGGAAGAAAGGGGTACGATTCTTATATCAAAAAGAGTGAGTAATTTGAACGACCATTATTAAGGCTATATTCAAAGACAATCAACACTATGAACCATACACTGCTTTTCTTTGCGACTGCGCTTCTGATATGCGCCGGATGCAGCAAACCCAATGATAATGGGTCCGAGCCATTGGATAACGACAGCCCTTTTGTCTTGTCCAGGATGTCTCCTGGCGAGACATGCAAATTTCTGATCAAAGGAAGTGATGCATGTTTTTCCGGAACGGAAGATATGATGCCCCTGATTACCAAGGATGCGACTCTCCGTTTTGAGAAAGAGGAAAGCGGAGCGGTCGAACTCATTATCCGATACGCGTGGGCCAGTACGGGTTGGGAGCTACAGATGAGGCTCCCCTCCGATGTCTTGGGGAAAAAGTCAAAACTTGAGGACCTTTCCGTTCCTGGGTCGGCAATCCTCTGGTATGACGGAGGACGTCGATTCGTCGAATACGAAGGCGACTTTATGCTTAGTTTGAGGATAGAGGAGGGGGACGTGATCGTTTTCCTGTCTGTCTCCGGGGAAATGGCGGACCCTTTTATATTGTATGTCGATGAGGCAGATCCTTTGACTGGAGAGGTTGAAAAGGAAGAGTCTATGGTGATAATCGATCCTGCTTATGCCGGATATGAGAGGTTCGTGAACAATCTTGACCATGATGTGTCCATTACGGCAATCGAGGCCCTGTCGGGGAAATCATTCTTTTGGACTATACCCCAGAACGGCATGTTTGAACAGCCCTGTTATTTTCATGGAGGCGATGGTCAATACACAGGATTGGAAACTATGAAGTCCATCACGCTTGAATGTGATGGCCAGACCCATGTCTATTCGTTTGGTGACGATCCTTTTTCCTTCTCTGGCAGGGAGTCTGAGATACTTCTGAAGCCTGTAAACTTTACTGGGATTCTGGCGATTATACCGTATTATGTGAACACTTATACCATTTCGAGCTCTATTCTTCAGCCATAGGGCCACAGGAAGGCAGCTATTCGGATGATTGACTTCCTCATACACTGAAAGGACGGATTGATGTCTATAATACTTACCTTGGAAGAAAGGGGTACGATTCTTATACAAAAAAAGAGCGAATAATATAAAAGACTATATTTGTATTTTATGATGATTCGCTACAAGATATCCGTGATTCTTTCCATCCTGTTGCTTACCGCTGCCTGGCCGCTACGCCGGATGGCATGGGCATTGTCCTGCGGTTCTAGCCTCGGAGCAACGTCAGATTAACTCATCCCTTTCCCGCATATCCTTGAGCCTGAGCTGCAGGGTCGAGGAACCGCGGTAGAAATTCTCGACGATGGAATAGCACACGTCGATGGGATTGCCGGCCTTGATGTGGTCGTAGAATTCAGCCATGTTGAAACCGATGGCGGGAATCTGCCGGTAGGGCTGGGATTCCTGCATGAGGTCCAGCTTCAGATGGATGCCGCCGGCACCCACTTTGCGGCCGTTGCCGGCATCATAGACGTCTTCCGTCAGGAACACCGGATTGGAATTGCCGGGGCCGAAAGGCTGGAACTGCTTGAGGATGCGGAAGAACTTGGGCGTAATCTGGGAGAAGTCCAGGCGGGAATCGATGTCTACGACCGGAGTAAGTTCCTGCTTGGTGATATTGCCGGAAACGAAGCGGTTCATCCGGCGGCAGAATTCTTCCAGGTTCTCCTCCTTCATCGTCAGGCCGGCGGCGTAGACGTGACCGCCGAAGTTCTCCAGCAGGTCCGCGCAACTCTCGATGGAGGCGTACAGGTCGAAGCCTGCAACGCTGCGGGCGGAGCCGGTGATGAAGCCGTTGGATTTGGTGAGAACGACCGTGGGCTTGTAATAGGCCTCCACCAGGCGGGAGGCGACGATGCCCACGACACCCTTGTTCCAGGTGGGGTTGTAGACGATGGTCACATTCTCCGTCTCCAGGGCGGTACCGTTCGCAACCATCTCCAGGGCCTCCTGGGTGATTTCCCGGTCGATGTTCTTCCGTTCGTTGTTGTTGTCGTTGATCTTTTCGCCGATCTGGAAGGCGGAACGGTCGTCCATCGCCGTCAGGAGTTCCACGGCGAGCCGGCCGGACTCCATCCGCCCGGCGGCGTTGATCCGGGGACCGATCTTGAATACGATATCGTCGATGGTCACGTGGCCGGGCTCGAGCTTGGCGAGGTTGATCATCGCCAGAAGCCCCTTGCGGGGGTTCTCATTGAGCCGCTTGAGGCCGAAATGGGCCAGCACCCGGTTCTCCCCTACCATCGACACCAGGTCGGAGGCGATGGACACGACCTGAAGGTCCAGCAGCGGTTCCAGGGTCTCGAAGTCGATGTTGTATTTCTGGGAATAGCCCTGGACGAACTTGAAGCCCACGCCGCAGCCGCACAGGTCGTCGAAAGGATAATGGTCGTCCTCCCGCTTGGGGTCCAGCACCGCCACGGCGCCGGGGAGTTCGTCCTCCGGCAGATGGTGGTCGCAGATGATCACGTCGATTCCCTTGCTCCGGGCGTACTCCACCTTTTCAATGGCCTTGATGCCGCAGTCCAGGGTGATAAGAAGGTCGATTCCGTTGTCCGAAGCCCAGTCCAATCCCTTGTAGGACAGGCCATACCCCTCGTCGTAGCGGTCCGGGATGTAGTACTCCACCCGCTTGGTGAACCGGCGGACGAAGGAGTAGACCAGCGCAACCGCCGTGGTTCCATCCACGTCATAGTCGCCGTAGACCAGGATCTTCTGCCCCTTGACAATGGCCTCGTGCAGGCGTTCGACGGCCTTGTCCATGTCCTTCATCAGGAACGGGTCGTGGAGGTCGTCCAGGGACGGACGGAAGAAACCCCGCGCCTGCTCGAACGTCTCGACGCCGCGCTGGAAAAGCAGCTCCGCCAGAACCCGGTCTACCCCGAGTTCCGTCGCAAGCCGCCCCACTTTCTCCGGATCGCCCGGCTCGTGGACGGTCCATTTCCGTTCCGTGATGCCCATAGTCCAACAAAATTAAGCAAAACTATCGGCAAAAGCAAGAATGGTAGCGCTATTTCAGCGCCTCGATATTCCGCGGATTCTTGATATCCTTTCCTTCGGGGGTGTAGAGGTAGTCCAACAGGGAGGCATAGTGTTCTTCCACCTTGCCGCGGACGATCTTCATCGTGGAGTTCATCATCTTGTTGGCGATGGTGAATTCCTCGTCGCAGACGCCGATGGCGGTCGGCAGCCAGCGCTCCGGGAACATCCCTTCGTGCTTGCCGCCCTTCTTGTAGGAATCGACCTCGGCCTGGAGGATGTCCAGCATGGCTTTCCGTCCTTCCTCGGAAGCGGCATCCAGCCCCCTGGCCTCCACGGCCTCCTTCAGTGCGGCCTTGTCGGGAACGACGAGGGCGACGCAATAGGGGTTCTGGTTGTTGTGCAGCACGCACGCATTGACAAACTTGGAAGCTTCGGTCAGGTTGTCCTCGAATCCTTCCGGAGAGTACTTTTCGCCGTCGGAGGAGATGAGAAGGCTCTTGAAGCGGCCCACGACATACAGGAATTCAGGATCTTCCGGACAGATGTAGCCCATGTCGCCGGTGTGGAGCCAGCCGTCGACGATGGTGTCGGCCGTGGCCTTGGGATTCTTCCAGTAGCCGGCCATCACGTTCTCGCCGCGGATGACGATCTCACCGCGGGTTCCGTGCGGAACTTCCTTTCCCTCAGCGTCCAGGATGACGCAGTCCATCGGCTTCACCAGCCGGCCGGAGGAGCCGAAGCGGGCGTGGCCGGCGGAGTTGGCGCAGATGATCGGCGTGGCTTCCGTAAGGCCGTAGCCTTGGAACATGGGCATACCCACGGCGCAGAAGAAGCGCTGGAGTTCGATGTCCAGGAGGGCGCCGCCGCCCACGAAGAACTGCATCCTGCCGCCGAAGTTTTCACGCACTTTCTTGAACAGGATCTTGTCGAACAGGGCGACGAGGGGCTTGCGCCAGAAGGTGCCGCCCGTTCCGCGGTTGTAGTATTCCTTGTTGTACTTGATGGCGTTATCCAAGGCGAAGTTGAAGAGTTTCTCCACCTTCGGGCCCTGTTTCTTGATGCCGGACTCGATGTTCTTCTTGAAGTTGCGGGCGAGGGCCGGAACGGAGAGCATCACGTGGGGACGCGTCTCGGCGATGGCGGCCGGGACGTTGCGCAGGGTGGCCAGCGCATTCTTGCCGATGGGCACGAAGGCGATGGAACCGGCATATCCCATCATCGTATACATACCGGCCACATGCGCGAAGCAGTGGTCCAGCGGAAGGATGATGAGCATCGTCGAGTCCGGGCCGATGGAAATGACCGAGTTGCCCTGGGCCACGTTGGCGGTATAGTTACGGTGGGTCAGCAGGATGCCCTTCGGATCGGCCGTGGTGCCGGAAGTATAGGAAATGTTGGCATAGTCGTCCGGGCCGATGCTCTGGAAACGGGCTGTGAACTCGTCCATATGGGCCTTGAGGAAGGCATCGCCCATCTTCTGGATCTCGGACATCCGGATTTCCTTCTCGCCCAGTTTGTCAAAGTCGAAGGCGGTATCATCGAAGACGATGACCTTCTCCACGTTCGGGCATTCAGGAAGGATGGCACGGATCCGGGGCAGATGGTTCCCGGAAACCAGGATCCACTTGGAATCGGAATGGTTGATGCGGAAGACGAGGTCCTTGCCTTCTCCGAGGTTCACGGAGAGGGGAACATCGACAGCGCCGGCGTACAGGGCGCCGATTTCCGCCAGGATCCACATGGCACGGCTTTCGGACAGCAAGGCGATCTTGTCCCCTTTCCGGAGGCCCAGGGAGATGAGGCCGGCGCCGATGCGATAGGCTTCGTTACGGGTCTGTTCCTGGGTGATTTCCTTCCACTTCCCGTCCACTTTCTCGCGGAGATACACGTGGTCGGCAAACTGCCGGGTGTTTTTCTCCACGAAGTCGATAATTGTAGGTCTTTCAGTCATATACACGTCGTTTAAAAAAAGGAAAACCCTGCCTACACGGCAGGGAAGAGGCCGAACAGCTCGGCGTCGATCTTGTCTGTGATGTACTGGAAATCCTCCGGCCGGTTCTCGAACTTGATCTTGTCCACGTCGACGACGAGGAGGCGCGCCTTGTAGTCCTTGATCCAGTCTTCATAGCGCTGGTTCAGGCCGGTGATGTAGTCGATGCGGATGGAACGCTCGTACTCGCGGCCGCGCTTCTGGATCTGGGCGATGAGGTTCGGGATGGAGCTGCGGAGGTAGATCAGCAGGTCCGGCGGGTTCACCAGGGACAGCAGCAGGTCGAAGAGGTCGGCGTAGTTCTCGAAGTGACGGGTGGACATCAGGCCCATCGCATGGAGGCTCGGGGCAG
>JAEEGL011719341.1_pt1 | contig 10869 bp, 12 predicted proteins | sample 9134231 | NCBI WGS metagenome assembly JAEEGL01 (sample SAMN16246548, study PRJNA631951) | gut metagenome | biome: gut microbiome; feature: rumen; material: fiber-attached | host: Bos | place: Iran: Karaj | collected 2018-10
ATGGTGAGATTGTAGATACGTTCTATTCTCTCATCCAGCCAGAGCCGAACTATTATAACTACTGGTGTAGTCAAGTACATGGACTATGTCACGAAGATACTGACTCTGCTCCTGTATTCCCTAAAGTATGGGCGCAGATAGAACCATTGATAGAAGGCCTGCCTCTTGTGGCTCACAATAAGCCCTTTGACGAGGGCTGTCTGAAAGCCGTATTCCGTGTATATCAGATGGACTATCCTGACTATGAGTTCTACGACACGCTTGCAGCTTCACGCAGAGCCTTCCGTTATCTGGAGAACCACCAGTTGCACACCGTTGCAGCTGAGTGTGGTTACCGTTTAGAGCATCATCACAACGCCCTTGCTGATGCAGAAGCCTGTGCATGGATAGCGAGAGAGATATTGTAAGAAATTGAAAGCTATGAAGTACTGGTTACATAGAATAACAGGTGGAGATAATGCGTTGGGATACGCACACCCTCTATTGTTTAACCACCATTATTTGTCTATCGGGTGGAGCGATTTCTCCTCAGACGCATTTGTAAGGCAAGTGCAAATAGAAGGAGAAACTGCCATAGATAGAGCTATGCAAGCAGAGGAATGGGGCTTGCCTAAAAACAGGTGGAACCTATGGCGTTTTATCGTAGGGATGAAGAAGGGAGACATTGTTCTCGTTCCCACAAGCCAGGAATTTAGTCTGTTTGAAATTGAAGACGACATTATCTTATCAAATGAATCCATAGACACTTCTGTTTTCAAGGATTGGGATGGGAAACAAGCCGTTCTGCAAGGAGACGGTTATCTTTACAATGAAAACGGTCTGCCAATAGATTTAGGATTCTATAGAAAAGTAAAACCTATTCTGTATAATATACATCGGATGGGGTTTGCCGATCAGAATCTGATTTCAAGAATGAAAATACGACAGACCAATGCGGACATTTCAGACCTAAAGGAATCTATAGAGAATGCCAGGAAGGCCTATAAGGAGAATAAACCAATCAATCTGAAAGAGAAAATCGTTGAAGAAACAGCACCTAAACTATTGGCATTGATAAAAAAGCTGACAAGTGCAGACCGTTTCGAGAATCTTGTTGAGTGGTATCTGAAATCGTTAGGAGCAAGGACTGAAATACCAAGTAAGAATGCTCCTGACAAAGGCGAAGGTGATGCTGATGTTATTGGTTACTTTGAGAATATCAAGACAGCCATCATGGTTCAGGTAAAAAAGCATGAAGGCGTAACAGACGAATGGGCTATTCAGCAAATCAAAGCATATATGACTAATCACATCTATGATGATTATCATACACAGATGTGGGTAATATCAACATGTGAGCATTATAGTCAAAAAGCAATGAATGAAGCAGATGAAGCAGGTGTTCGTCTAATATCAGGAATAGAATTTGCCTCAATGATACTGAATGCAGGATTGGAAGGATTGAATATATAATTAACCAAAAATTATAATTATGTTGTACAAAGTAACTGTTAAATCCAACTTGAACTCAAATGGTGTTCGCTTGGAAAAAGGAATGTCTGTCGAAGTAGTGTCTCAATCTTACTCTTTATTGAGCACACTACAGGGAAAAGAACTCGTAAACAATGCTTTTAAAGCCAAATATGGCGTTGACGTAAAGAAAGCGTGTGCACTAACCTCGCTGTATTTAGATGTGGTAAAAATCAATTAAAATGTTTGTATTATGAAAGACTATGTAGCAGAAAACGAACGCATTCTTAATGAATGGCGTGAAAGTAATGAAAAGATTGGTGAAAAGAAATTTGCCTGTGATGGAATAATGTATCGTGGAGAGACAGAACAAACTGAACGTTATGAATCTGATAATAAACAAGAAAACAAAATGTGGAACGAAGCTCCATTGCGTATTTTATTCCTGACAAAAGACCAAAATGCAGGAGGATATGATGCTTGGGATGTAAGAGGAGAAATAGGAAATCTATCTTATGCATTCTTTCGTAATCTAATGTATCAGTTGTATGGATTAGTTAATACAAAGCCTGGATATAAAGCTGATTACAATTTCACAAACGAACAAGCGATTGAACTATATAATTCATTTCCTATCGCAAGGATTAATGCAAAGAAAGAGGCTGGTGTAAGTTCTGTTTCAAATTATACACTCAAGTACTATATCGAACGTGATGGCGTATTTTTGAAAGAACAGATTTTAAATTTGGATGCAGATATAATAGTTTGTTGTGGCTACTCGGAAAGCATAGAAGAAAGTGGCAATTTATTGCTAAACTTCCTGAAAAAAGAATGTTATCCCGGTTTGAACAAACAAGATAACAATTGGATTTATTTTGATGAAGAGAATAACAATATTGCGATCAATAATTGGCATTTGAGTGCAAGACTAGGGGCAGAAGAATGGTATAATCAAATAACTAATGCATACCATCACTTTCTGGAGAAACATCCTAATTTCATCAAGTCACATCGCAAGAAATAACAAAGTATTCCGCTCAGCGTAATAGTATTTTTTATAATACTTTCATTTTTCTCAGACCTCTGCCACCAGTTGGCGGAGGCCTTTGTTTTCTTTGCATTGTGAAATAATATAAACTGAAGAGCTAACAGGATAAAACGGCATTTGAGATATGGGAATCTATAATGAAGATGGGACTTTGAATGATAATCATTGGATGTTTGTATCTGCACGTTGGGCAGGTTCGCATTACAAACTAGCGCGAAGGATTCTACTACTTTTGATTATAATTATAGTTGGAGTATTATTGTGGGGCATTACTTATAACTAATAAGAAAACGATTATGATTGCAGCACTAAAAGATAACAAAGAGTGGATAGAGCTAAAAGCTACCCTTCAATTTGTAGAAGATAAGATAAACCGCATTACGGATAATCATACTTGGGTATCGAAGAAAGAATTGTCGGAACAAGTGAAAGAGTTGCTTTCAGACCGCCATTTCATTTTGGGCAAGATGTTTCGTCTGCATGTTACAGAGCAAGAGGTTGTACGTTTTCGCGAGGTGAATGACCATTTGTTGGAACTGACGCGCAAAATGTTCGGTGAACATATGAAACTGTTGGAGTCTCTCAAAGGTAATCCTGTTTTGTCTGTTACTAATTGGGATGATGTTGTGGTAGAGAGTAAATTAGATGTGGACGAAGATGCTAAGGTGCTACGTTTTGATGACGATGATGACTATGATTCAAATTTCACGCAGATGATAGATGCTATTGCCTGGACAGGGGATTTGGAGATTCGTTCCTGTTTCACAACTTTAGGAGAGGAACCAGAACCTGACCATTTGGATAATAGTAGCAGATGGTCTTGGGCAGAAGGTTGTCTTGATGTACCTCAATTTAGTGGTATAGGTGTCTGTTATGCTATCCATGATCTCTGTACCCACAAGAACTATTCTGTTCCTGACCTTCTACGAATTCGGTCCTATTCATTGCAGAATATTATCACAGGTAATTGGAAACATATCGTTAGTTAAAAATATCTCTTGCAGGTTCACTCCTCATAATAAGAACCGCTAGGACAGGTACCTGTTGCATATAACCTACCATTAACTGAATCATCAACACCTCGGAGAATCATGACGTTCGTCCGAGGTGTTTTATTATATTTCTGACGGAATTTGCAAATCATCCTCCCATCGTACCATAATGGGCTGGAATGCCGATGCACAGGGCGATTGAACATGGGAGGATGATGGCGGGCATCCTCCCATGAACCTCCCATGAACACCCCTTGCGAACTGCATCCCAAAATGTAGGAATTGAGGTGTGCCGATGTTGGAGGATGAAAAATGAAAATGGGAGGATGATAGGAGGATGGAGCGGTTCATCCTCCTACGCATCAGCCCTTTGTGTATCGAGGTTTGAGCCTCCTATGGTACGATGGGAGGATGATTTTAAAGTGATAAGTGATTAGTGATTAGTGATAAGTGAAAAGTGAAAAGTGAAAAATGAAAAACGACAGGATAGACGAGCCGTACTCTCGCGGGTGACGAAACGTACTCTCGCAGGTGACGAAACGTACTCTCGTCGATGACGAAACGGCACTTTGACGCTGACAAAACGGTACTTTGTCGGCGTCAAAGCGTACTTTCGTCAATCTTGTAGTGATGGGGTGTGCTTATAGCAGACCCAAGCCGCGCAGGATGTCGTTGAGGTTGGCGACCACCAGCAACAGGATGAGCAGGCCGAAGCCGACATACTCTGCCTTGATCATGAAGTCCTCGGAGGGCTTGCGGCGCGTGATGATCTCGTAGAGCAGGAACAGCACGTGACCACCGTCGAGGGCAGGAATGGGCAGGATGTTCATGAAGGCGAGGATGATGCTGAGGAAGGCGGTCATCTGCCAGAAGATGTGCCAGTCCCACATCGGCGGGAAGAGGTTGCCGATGGCTCCGAAGCCTCCCAACGACTTGGCACCTTCGGCGCTGAAGACGTACTTCAGGTCATCGACATAGGATGCCAGCACGCTCCAGCCGTACTTGATGCCTGCAGGGAAGCTCTCGAAGAAACCGTATTCGCGGGTGACGGGCTCATAGATGCCTGCCAGCGTCTTGACGACAAATCCCAATTTGAGGTCGGGAGTAAGCACGACGTCGGCAGTGTCACGTTGAGCGGTGAGAGTGTCTGCCGATGAGGCTGCGGCATGCTCATACACGATGGTGACGGTACGGGCCTTCAGGCTGTCGGCATGGGTGGTAGCTACTGCCAACAGGTCGGAACGGTGCTTCAGCAAGTCAACAAACTCGTTATAAGAATCGACGGGAGCGCCGTTCAGCGCCACGATGCGGTCGCCCTTCACCAGTTTTATCTTTGCCGCCGGAGTGGCAGGCAGCACGCTGTCAACCAGTGCGGGAAGCAGAGGACGGACAAACGACGGGTCGGACTTGATCATGTTCAGCAGGTTCAGGTCGCCGGGCAGGGCGATGCTCACCTTGCGGCCGTCACGCAGCACATCGACACGATGCGCCTCAGAGATGTCGCGATAGAGGTTGGCAGAAAACTCCTTGAAGTCTTTCTCGTCGGTACCCAGCAGGATGTCGCCGTCACGGAATCCGTAAGACTTGGCCTCCTGGTTGAACTTCATGCCCATCGTCATGTCCTGTACACGGATATAGCTCTCGCCCCAGTAGAACAGGATCATGCTGTAGATGAACAGCGCCAGCAGGAAGTTGACGAGCACGCCGCCAATCATGATCAGCAGTCGCTGCCAGGCGGGTTTCGAGCGGAACTCCCACGGCTGAGCGGGTTTCTTCATCTGCTCGGTATCGAAACTCTCGTCGATCATGCCCGCAATCTTGCAATAGCCTCCTAAGGGAATCCAGCCGATGCCGTACTCCGTGTCGCTATTCTTGGGCTTGAACTTAAAGAGACTGAACTTCCAGTCGAAGAATACGTAGAACTTCTCCACTCTTACGCCGAAGAGCTTGGAGAAGAAAAAGTGGCCGCCCTCGTGCAGCAAGACAAGCAACGAGAGTGCCAGTACCAGTTGTAATGCTTTAATTAAGAATATTTCCATAATTGTAAGGTAAAAGTGAAAAATGAAAAGTGAAAAATTTGCTCCCGCTCTCCATGATTCACCACGATTTTATTTGATTATTATTCTTTGTTGTTTTGATAGATGATATTAATATAGCAAGGACCTCTCTACTGTCTTTTTCTATGCTCTCAAATTCCTTGTCTGAAAGAAAACCTGTATCTTTCATGAGGTTGAGCCAGTAAATAGTCTCATTACATTCTTTTAATGCGATGGAAAGCTTATTGATGAAATCTGCTGGGCTTTGAGCATACATAGCTTCACTAACCAATGCACCAATGGCAGTGCCTGAACGAAAGACCTGATTCAACATTCCATATTCTTTCGGGGAGCATTGTATCTGTTTTACCATATTGACAACCCTTACCGCCAGATGGTAGCTTTTAGCGTTAAGTGGAGATTGGTCGTTGTGGAATATACCCTTCATGTGCGGTAGCAAATTTTTCACTTTTCACTTTTCACTTTTCACTTAGCAGTTCCATTGCTATGCGACGGGCTTCCTGGTCAGTCTGGATATAAGTGTCGTAGTCGGGATGGTTGCTGAAGGTACAGCGCTGCATGGTCTCGGCAATGATGTCGCTCATCTGCAGGAACCGGCAGCGGTCTTCCAGGAAGGCGCGGTTGACGATTTCGTTGGCAGCATTGACGATGCACGGCATGTTGCCGCCCTTCTCGATGGCCTCGAATGCCAGCGCCAGACAGCGGAACTTCTTGAGGTCAGGCTCCATGAAGTCGAGCTCCTTGATGGCGAAGAGGTCCAGGCGGTCGCCACTCAGCGGCAGTCGCTGAGGGAAGGAGAAGGCATACTGGATGGGCAGTCGCATATCGGGAACGCCGAGCTGTGCCTTGACGGCACCGTCCTGGAACTGCACAGCGGAGTGAACGATGCTCTGCGGATGTACCAGCACCTGAATCTGACGGGCATCGACACCGAAGAGCCACTTGGCCTCGATGACCTCAAAGCCTTTGTTCATCATGGTGGCAGAGTCGATGGTAATCTTCGCACCCATATCCCAAGTAGGATGGCGCAGTGCATCAGCCTTGGTGACCGTCTGCAGCTCTTCCATCGTGCAGTTGCGGAAAGGACCTCCCGAGGCTGTCAGTAAAATCTTCTCCACGGGATTGTCATCCTCGCCCACCAAGCTCTGGAAGATAGCCGAGTGCTCGCTATCGACCGGCAGGATAGGCGTGTGGAACTGGTTTGCCAGCTGACATATCAACTCGCCAGCCACCACCAGCGTCTCCTTGTTGGCCAAGGCAATCGCCTTGTGGGCCTTGATAGCATGGATGGTGGGCGAAAGTCCTGCAAAGCCTACCATGGCGGTCAGTACCATGTCGATAGGCATGGACTCTACAATCTCGTCGAGAGCCTGTGCTCCGGCATAGACCTTCACGTCAGGCAGGTCGCTCATCAGGGCTTTCAGCTCGTCGTAACGCTGCTCGTTCGCCACGACGACGGCAGCAGGACGGAAGCGGTGTGCCTGTTCAGCCAGCAGTTCCACGCGGTTGTTGGCCGTCAAGGCATAGACCTCATAGAGGTCGCTATGTTCCTCGATGACCTGAAGTGCCTGCGTACCGATGGAGCCGGTAGAGCCCAGGATGCATATCTGTTTTTTGCGTATCGTTTCTTTCTTCATGAGCGGTAGCAAATTTTCACTTTTCACTTTTCCCTTTTCACTTTTCACTTAAATCTCCAGCAGCCCGTCAGGAATGTCCATGACAATCTCCTCACGCTGCGTATCAATATTCATAATCAGCTCGTCGCTGGCGGGAATCAGCTGACCGCCGCTCAGTTCGAAGAGCACGTTAGCCGTCTGGTCGTTGATGCCCTCGATGGTACCAACATGCTTACCTGTGGCAGCATCGACAAGACTGAAGCCTACCAGCATGGAGAGGATAGGAGTCTCGTCTTCATCCATCGCCAAGTCGCGAGGGAAATAGACGTCACACCCCGTCAACTCGCTGGCACGCTCCTGGGTATCGACATCGCGGAACTTGACGAAAGCCAGATAGCCGTTGCGGAAACGGTAGTCGTCCATAAAGAACGGCACGAGGATGCCATCGATCTCGAGCACCAGATACTCCGTCTCCACACGGTCGAAGATGTCGTCGTCGAAATGGAACGACACCTCTCCCTTTACGCCATGAGCCTTACCCAAGCGGCCTATCTTAAAAACGTCTTCTCTCTTTATCATGATTAACTTTGAACTTTCATTGTTACTTGTAACCGTTGCATGACTCTCCTACTCCACCCTTTCTATGCAGGCTCCGAGGGCACGCAGGCGCTCTTCGATATGCTCATAGCCACGGTCTATCTGCTCGATGTTGCTGATGGTGCTCGTACCGTCGGCACTCATGGCAGCGATGAGCAGGGCGATACCTGCACGGATATCGGGACTCGACATGCGGCTGCCCCTGAGCTGGCGGGTGCGGTCGTGACCTACCACTACAGCACGGTGCGGGTCGCAGAGAATAATCTGGGCACCCATATCAATCAGGCGGTCCACGAAGAACAGGCGACTCTCGAACATCTTCTGGTGGAAGAGTACCGAGCCCTGTGCCTGTGTGGCGACGACGATAAGTACCGACAGGAGGTCGGGCGTCAGTCCCGGCCAGGGGGCATCAGCCAGTGTCATGATGGTACCGTCGATAAAGGAATCTACCACATAGTGTGTCTGGCGCGGAATAAACAGGTCGTCGCCATCGACTTCGACCCTCACACCCAACCGGCGGAAGGCATCGGGGATGATGCCAAGGTCTTTTATCGAGACATCCTTGATGCGGATGCCACCGCCACACATCGCTGCCATACCGATGAACGAACCCACCTCAATCATGTCGGGCAACAGGCGATGCTCCGTGCCTCGCAGCTGTGTCACACCATCAATTGTCAGCAGATTAGAGCCTATGCCCGAGATGCGTGCTCCCATGCGGTTCAGCATGTTGCACAACTGCTGAATATAGGGTTCGCAGGCAGCATTATATATCGTCGTGGTACCTATTGCCATCACGGCAGCCATGATGATATTGGCAGTACCGGTCACCGACGCCTCGTCAAGCAGCATGTAAGTACCGCGCAGTTCGGAACCGTTGATTTCATAAACGTTGCGCGACTTGATCTGACGGAACTCGGCTCCCAGTTTCTCAAAACCTAAGAAATGGGTGTCTAAGCGGCGGCGGCCTATCTTGTCGCCTCCGGGTTTGGTGATAACGGCCTTACCCATGCGAGCCAGCAGCGGACCAATCATCAAGACGGAGCCACGCAACTCGGCACACTTCTTGACAAACTCGTCGCTCTCCAGATACTCCATGTTCAGCTCGTCAGCCTGGAAGGAATAGGTGTGCTCCTGCTCCTGGCTGCCCTGTCCTCGCTCCACCTTCACCCCTATCTCACGCAACAGCTGGATGAGGTTGTTGACGTCGCGAATGTCGGGAATGTTACTGATCGTCACCTTGTCGGCAGTCAGCAAAGTGGCACAGATGACCTGCAGCGCCTCATTCTTCGCTCCTTGTGGCGTGATGGTGCCGCGCAGGAGATGACCACCTTCTATCTTAAATGAAGCCATGCCTATTTGCGTTTTTTGTTTCGTTTCGGTTCGTTACCGGTAATAGCCTGCACACGTCCCAAGTTAAGAGTAGATAGATCGAGCTGGATGATCCCGTCGGTAAAGCGTGCCAGGTCATCAGCCACTTTCTCGTCATCCACCGAACCGTGGCTCCACGTCATGAGGTCGCGCTTCATCTGGTTGGCGGTGATATATACCAACTCGTCGCGCTCAGGACCTTCAGGCATGGTCTTCAGCTTCTCGAAGACCTCTGTCATCAGACGACCATAGTGACGCAGATGAACCTGGTTGTCCTTCGTAGGATGCGCCATGGGCTCGGGCTTCGCCATGATACGCTCTGCCTCGCTAACATCGTAAGGCCAGTCGATATCCAACTGCTTATGACTCATCAGATACAGGTGGTCCCAGAGCGTCTGCTTGAAGTCGTTACCATCACGCACTTGCGGGTTCTTGCTTTCCATCAGTCGGATAATGCTCTGAGCACAAAGCATACGCTCCTCCTTGGTGGGAAGTCCGATGGCTACCTCCACCATTTTCTGTACCTCACGACCGTATTCTGGCATCACCAGTTTCTCACGCTGCGTGTTGTAGTCTAATCCTTTTATTTCCATATTTTAAAGGTAAAAGTGAAAAATGAAAAGTGAAAAATTTGCTTCCGCTCTCCAAGTTCACCATTATTTTATTATTATTATTTTTCAATTATCACTTAAATCAGGGGCTTTGACTTGATAGCCACAAAGTCCTTGAGGTAGAACGGCACGAAATACGCTACATCTTCGAACTGTTCCTGCAGGAAGCGTCGCTCTGCCAACGGCTGCATCCATTTTGCCAGCGGTTCAATGCCGTCAATATAATGGGCGTTGGGGTGCTGGATAATCTCCATACACTTCTTGGCACCAGGACCGAAGAAATAAACCGGACGCTCGTCCAGATACTCCTTGTACGTCTCGGCAGTCACCACATCGGCACCCACGGCACGAACGGTTTTCAGCGAACGGTCATAAAGGGCGGCATACACCTCCATGCGACGAGCATCCAGCATCGGACAGAGCAAGGGCTCTGGGTGGTGGGGGTTGGGTGATGGGTGATGGGTGTTGGGTGATGGGTGTTGGGGGGTGGGTGATGGGTGGTGGGTGTTGGGTGATGGAATCAGTTCGCGCAGCAGGACGGGGACGCAAAGCAACTCTAACGTCGGAACGGCAATCAGCTTCAGGTCGCGGCCACAGCAAAGACCTTTCGCCATAGACACACCGATGCGCAGTCCTGTATAAGAGCCAGGACCGCTGCTCACGCTGACGGCATCGAAGGGAATAGCATGGTTGTCGGTAAACGAGAGTGCCTCGTCTATCATGGTGCCTAAATGCTCAGCACCGGCAGCATGCTCACCATGTTTCTCTTGCTGGAAGATAACGTGACTGTCTTCTGACACAGCCACCGAACAAACGTTCGTGCTGGTTTCTATATGTAGTATGCAAGCCATTTTTCTATGAATATCTTGTCACTTTGACTTGCAAAGGTACAAATAAAAATGATAATTCCGCTACGTTTTCAGAGAAATTAACGTGTTAGCCACTAAAATAACAGACGACAACCGAAGAACTCCGATTGTCGTCTGCCTGGTCGGGATGAGGCGCTAACTCCTGCTTATACCCGATTTTATCAGTTTTGACGAGAATGACTGCATTTCTCTGAAAATGAGATAGATAGCGATTTTCGAAAATCAAAGGCGGTAAACCCAAATCACGCCAAATATAAGC
>JAEEGL011771620.1_pt1 | contig 10869 bp, 12 predicted proteins | sample 9134231 | NCBI WGS metagenome assembly JAEEGL01 (sample SAMN16246548, study PRJNA631951) | gut metagenome | biome: gut microbiome; feature: rumen; material: fiber-attached | host: Bos | place: Iran: Karaj | collected 2018-10
AAAGATTGATGATATACGGAGAGTTATTGAATGATAAGTGAGACTTTGCGGAGAGCAAGAGAATATGAAAAAGAGTTTGCGGCAAAAGTTCCTGAAAGTCAGAGACCTCTTTTCCATGTGACTGCCACTGTAGGCTGGATCAATGATCCTAACGGCTTCTCAGAGTATAAAGGCTACTATCATCTCTTTTACCAGTATCATCCCTATTCCACACATTGGGGCCCCATGCACTGGGGCCATGTGCGGACACGGGACTTCGTAAGCTGGGAGAACCTGCCTGTGGCACTTGCTCCTGATGCTGAGTATGACAGCGCCGGATGCTTTTCTGGAAGTGCGATCACTCTGCCAGATGGAAGACACCTTCTTATGTATACCAGCAATGTAAGGGTTTCGAAAGAGGGTGGAGGATCAGGTGACAGGCAGCAGCAGTCAATTGCTGTTGGAGATGGTTATGACTATGAAAAGCTAGGTATAAATCCTGTCATAGGTACTGACTTGATCCCGGAGGGCAACAGCAGAGAAGACTTCAGGGATCCCAAAATTATAAAAGAAAATGATAAGTACTACGCGCTTATAGGAAGCAGGCCCGCGGATGGGAGCGGCGAGATTCTTTTGTTTGAAAGCGCTGACCTTCGTGAATGGAAATATCGCACTGTGGTAGCAAAGTGCGACAATGAATACGGAAGAATGTGGGAGTGCCCGGACTATTTTGAGCTTGATGGAAGGCAGATACTGATTGTAAGTCCCCAGGACATGAAGGGGAATGGAAAAGAATTTCATCCGGGAAACGGTACGGTTTTATTTGTCGGTGAAAAGAATGAGGATCTTTCTTTTACAAGACAAAGCGTTCAGACACTGGATTTCGGAATGGACTTTTACGCGCCGCAGACGCTGGAAACATGCGATGGCAGGCGTGTTATGATCGGGTGGATGCAGAATTGGGATACCTGCAATGTCGGCAATGAAGAGAGAATGATCTATGGCCAGATGACGATTCCAAGGGAACTATCAATAAATAACGGAAGAGTCTGCCAGAACCCTGTCAGGGAGCTTGAGCGCTACCGGGGTGAGGAGTACTGTTATCACAGCGCTAAGATCTGTGGTGAAAAGAGCTTTCCCGGTATACGGGGAAGATGCCTGGACCTCACCGTGAGCCTTGACCTTACGGAAAACGACGGTATGAACTGGTTTACAATAGAACTATGCAAAGACCATGACCACTCGGTTATCGTAAAGTACTGCGCTTCAGAAAACATGCTAAGGCTCGACAGAAGCAGGAGCGGAGGAATCAGAGATATTGTAAATATCAGAGAGTTTGAAGCGCCTCTTAGCGATAACAGGCTAAAGCTTCGGATCATTATGGACAGATACAGTATTGAGATCTTTGCGGGAAATGGTGAAAAGTCGGCATCAATGAATATCTACACACCTCTTGAAGCTGAGGAAATTGTTTTCTCTTCAGATAAAAGAGCTGTTGCAGATATTTGCGGAGCTTCCCTGCATGTACTGCAGGTAACAGCACGGAAAGACGGGGAAAATCAAAACCCGGCAACCGTTTAAGAGTTAAGGAACTGCTCAACCTTTTCCATGATGCTCTCAAGATTTCGGATATCCTTAGCTGTGGATATGGTTTCAAGGGAGTGATTGGCATTTTTTAAGTTATGAAGTTTCAATCCAAGCTCATCACATTTTGCTGCGGCAATATCATTCGGACACCAGGGGTCATCCAGCCCATGGAAGACAATTCCGGCATTTTTCCCAAGCATTTCAAAAGTCTGCGGAACAGGAGTGAAAACAAGGTGCCTTGCCCCGACCTTAAGCTCGCCGTCAAAATATGCAGCAAGGGCGGTGCCGATACTTTTTCCAATAAAGACAACATCACTGTAATCGGTAAAAGAAATGCTGCCAAGATGCTCTTTTATCTGGGAGGCTGCTATCTCAAAGGCCTCCTTCATTTTGGTCTTATCATTCATGATCTCACGGGCCTTATAAGGAAAATCATAGCTGACTTCAATTATTTCATATCCATTTTCCCTGGCAATTCTCTTAGAAAAATAAAGAAGCGGTTTATCGCTGTGATAGCCCATTCCAGGGAAAACGACTGCAACTTTTTTATTGTCCATATATGCCTCCATGACAGCATTATAACATAGTCTCAAAAAGGTACTATATCATTTGGACGATGCCTGTGTTAGTTTCATATTAGGAACACGGAACAGACAATATGGATTAAAGACAGGAGTATACTTATGAAAAAGAATATAAGACTGGTTCTGCTTGGAGAGTTGCTGCTTTTTGTAATTGTATTTACGCTTCTGATTGTTGGAGGCAGCTATGGATTATCAGCGGTAGCATGGTTTCTTGACCTGCCGTCTCTGCTCATTATCATGATGATACTGATACCGGGACTGATGATCATGGGGGAATGGAAGGACTTTGCGAAGGCCTTCAGTGTAGGGATAAAGGATTACAGACTCCTGGAGCTGAAAAACATTATAGAAGCGGTCGATGCAGCACAGAAACTGACTGTCTTTGCGGCTCTTTTTGCTATAATAATATCGGGGGTACTTATTCTTGGACATATTGACGATCTTTCAATGATCGGCCCCAATCTTGCCGTATGCTTCCTGTCGGGGCTGTATGCAGTTATCATCGAGTTCTTTCTTTTGCCGCTGCGGTTAAATGCCGAGCGTAAAATGAACGAAGAAATGGATATGGAAGATGAATGATCCATGGATTACAAAAGAGAGCTACCTTAATGTGGCAAAAAAATTCGGACTTACAAAAAGAGAGCTTGAGCTAGGATATCTGAAGATATCCGGGTTTTCAAACCGAAGGATTGCTTATATGCTGGGGATATCAGAGCAGACAGTAAAAAACCACTTTACCCGCATCTATGAAAAGGCCTGGGTTCCCGGAAGAAAGGAATTCAAAGAATTATTTATGGATGAAAGATAATGCGGCGTATCTGGTTTAACAGGAGAGTGGATGAGAGAATCCGGTAAAAGAGCTGTCACAGTGATCATCATTGCCAATCTTTTATTGATATCGATTGGAATCGGCGGACATGTCCTGGGGAGGTTTGATTATTCTGATCACCTTGATGAGGTGGTTATTACAGTTGATGAAACGGGTATAACACTGAGGGAATTTGGATATTACATATTTCAGGTAGAGTCTTTTGTTCAGAAGCAGGCTCTTTTATATGACCCGGAAAATCCCGGACACTGGTGGAATACTCATTTTTCTGCAGGCCTGGATTCACAATTTGTTTGTGACCTGGCCAAAAAGACTGCAATAAATTCCTGTGTCGCAGAAGAAATATATTATCGGGAAGCACTTAACCTGGGATTGGTGCTTAGCACAGGTGAAGAAGCTCAGGTGATGGATGATTCAAAAGAAATGATCAATAACATGGAGCTGCAGCAGATTATGGCAACCGGTCTTGATGAAGAGATCATCTTTGATATGACCGGAAAACATGCACTTGCATCAAAGTACGCTATGATTCTCATGGGAGAAATAGATCCTGCTATATACCCCGGAGAGGCTGCCAGGCTGGTGAACTGGGACGGGGCTTTTTACCTGGAAGAGGTTCTTCCAAGGCATAAAGTTAAGACGAACGACCGCGTTCTGGATAAAATAACGCTCGGAAAAATAACAGTTAATCAGCATTGATGAAGGAAATCAATTGAAAATATAACAGAATATGATATTATAACTTTATAAATCCAAAGAAAGAGCACTTTTGTGTATAGGTGAAGAAATGAAGAATTGATGATCACTTTTAAGTCAACACAGTTTTTGACCCGTGGATGGGTTTATTGTGTATGCTTAAATCTGATTATCGCTGAGATTCTTCATTCTTACATATTACCGGAAGGTGATATATAGGTTTGTTTTGGCGAGTCTGTTTTTGCATACACACGTATGCGGAACAGACCTTTTTCATTTAATACGATGAAATTGCTCCGCAAATTCTGTCCCGGGAGAAAGGAGACCTGTATGTCACAGATAAATGTCAGTAATCTTACTTTTGGATATGAAGGCAGTTTTGACAACGTTTTTGAAAATGTTTCCTTTATGGTGGATACCAACTGGAAACTGGGATTCATAGGAAGGAACGGAAAAGGAAAGACGACTTTCTTAAACCTTCTGATGGGAAGGTATAAGTATCAGGGTAATATCACTTCAAGCGCAGTATTCGATTATTTTCCGTATGTGGTTTCGGAAGAAGAGCTCGATAAGACTGCTGACGAACTCATGGAAAAATGGAAAGGCGGTGTGGAGAGCTGGCGCGTACTTTGCGAACTGCCAAAGCTCTCTGTGGAGGCTGAGCTTCTCTACAGGCCGTTTAGGACACTGAGCTTTGGAGAAAGAACGAAGATCATGCTGGCAGTTCTTTTCTCAGGGGAAAATGATTTCCTGCTCATAGATGAGCCGACGAATCACCTTGATATGGAGGCCAGGGAAACAGTAAAGTCGTACCTTTCTGAGAAAAAGGGCTTTATACTTGTATCCCATGACAGAGACCTTCTGGATGCTTGCATCGACCACGTACTGGTCCTTAACAGGGCAAGCATAGAGGTTCAGAGCGGCAATTTTTCAAGCTGGTGGGAAAACAAGGAGAAGGCAGATGCTTTTGCCAGGGCGGAAAATGAAAAGCATTTAAAAGAGATCGGCAAGCTGAAGGCGGCGGCCGAACGAACCGCAAAATGGGCAGATAAAAGTGAGAGCAGCAAAATAGGCTTTGACCCCATAAAGGAAAACGACAGATCCATATCCACGAGGTCGTTCATAGGTGCCAAGACCAAGAAGATGCAGTCGAGGGTAAAGTCCTTCGAGTGGCGAATGGACAGAGAGATAGAGGAAAAAGAGGGACTTCTTCAGGATATTGAACAGACGACAGATTTAAAGATAATGCCGCTTAAGCACTATAAGGACAGGCTTATAGAATGCAGAGACCTGACACTTCGATATACTGATGGAGATAAGGATGTCATACAAAATCTTACATTTGAAGTTAAGCAGGGTGAAAGAGTATTTTTGAGCGGAGCAAACGGGAGCGGCAAATCCAGCCTGATAAAGGCGATACTGGCTGAAAATGGCAAGGACGATAAAATGACAGCGTATGGGAATATTGTAGCTTCAGGAGAATTATACGTCGCACCCAATCTTAAGATATCCTACATAAATCAGGACACATCTCATCTACGGGGAAGCCTGACGGATCATGCCAGAAGAAATAACCTGGATTACAGTCTTTTCCTGGCTCTTTTGCGGCAGCTTGATATGAACAGGGAACAGTTTGATAAAAACATTGAGGATTTTTCTGAGGGACAAAAGAAAAAGGTGCTGATAGCATCCTCTCTTTTGACACCTGCGCATCTGTATATCTGGGATGAGCCTTTAAACTACATAGATGTGTTTTCCAGGATGCAGATAGAAAGGCTTATTGAACGCTTTAAGCCCACCATGCTTCTTGTGGAACACGATGTGCGGTTCAGGGAAAAGCTTGCATCAAAACAAGTATTCCTATAATAGGCTGAATCCGGGGTGTCCTCTTGACTTGTCTTTACAGAAATACTACAATAACCAAAGTTGTTGGGAGAGTAGACATGATGAGTCATAATACTGAAACAGTATATGAATACATGAGAAAAAGCGTTGCAGTTTTTGTCGGTGTGATGCTCTTTCTTGGAGTGCTGATTTCCAATCTCTATATAGCAGAGGAATTTGTGCATGACTGCACAGGCGATGAGTGCCCGATCTGCCAGACCATAGCGGAGTGCGAGGCATTTGTTGACAGGATCAGCACAGGGCTTATTATCATATTTGCGGCTCTTTTTGCTGTAGTTTTCTTACTTAAAATATTTGAAGGCGTGGCTGAAAGATTACCTTCAGCGACGCCTGTTTCCAACAAGGTACGTCTGAATAATTGATTTATTCTGCCGGCAATTCGCCGGACTATTTCTGACTTTTGAAAACTTAATAATGAAAAAAATATGAGGAGATAAAAATGAAAAAGAATATTTCCATTATTTGTGTGCTTATTTTTGCTCTTATGTCACTGTCTGCGTGCGGCAATGTATCTGCACAAAGAGCGGTGGCAGCTCCTGAGTCTGATGTACTGTCAAAGGAAAATGCCGCAGGCAGCAGTCTTTCCATAGTAACAACTATCTTCCCTGAATATGACTGGGTAAAGGAAATCCTCGGAGAGAATCCTGCAGGAGCAGAAACTACGCTTCTTCTTGACAGCGGAGTTGATCTTCACAGTTATCAGCCGACGGCAGAAGATATCCTTAAGATTGCTACCTGTGACCTCTTTATCTATGTCGGAGGTGAGTCAGATGAATGGGTAGAGGACGCGCTAAAGGAGGCAACCAACAAAGATATGGTTGTGATAAATCTTCTTAATACTCTTGGAGATAAGGTAAAAGAGGAAGAGATTGTGGAGGGTATGGAAGCAGAGGAAGAAGAGGCGGAAGAAGGAAATGAGGAGGAAGGACCTGAGTATGACGAACATGTCTGGCTCTCTCTTACCAATGCGGAAACATTGACAGGAGCAATAAAAGATGCACTCATCAGCATTGATCCGGACAATGCTAAGGTCTACACAGAAAATGAAAAGGTTTACTCTGAAAAGCTAAAGGCACTTGATGACGAATATGTGAAAGTAACAAGTGATGCAAAGATAAAGACAATTCTGTTTGGTGACAGATTTCCGTTCAGATACCTTACAGATGACTATGGGCTTGATTACTATGCTGCATTTGTGGGGTGCTCCGCTGAGACCGAGGCGAGCTTCGAAACCGTGGTATTTTTGGCGGGCAAGGTGGACGAGCTGTCACTTCACACGATTATGACAATAGACGGAAGCGATAAGAAAATTGCTGAGACTATAAGAAATAATACCAAGACCGGGGATCAGGAGATTTTGGTGCTTGATTCCATGCAGTCGACGACAGCTGATGACATTTCAAAGGGAGCGTCTTACATCTCAATCATGGAGGACAATCTTGAAGTGTTAATGCAGTCACTTAATTAAAAAACAGGAGGCGGAAATGTCACTACTCAGAGCGGATAACTTATGTCTTGGCTATGACAGGACAGTTGTTGCTGAAAGGATTTCTTTTGAAGTGAATAAGGGTGACTACCTGTGCATAGTCGGAGAAAACGGCACAGGAAAAACAACTCTTATGAAGACCCTGCTTGGGCTGCAAAAGCCATTATCAGGCAGGATACTTCAAGGAGATGAGCTTTCATGCGGCGGGATAGGATATCTTCCGCAGCAAACTGCTGTGCAGAAAGACTTTCCGGCCTCTGTAAAAGAAATAGTGCTATCGGGCTGCCAGGGACATATGGGAATAAAACCGTTTTATGGACAGAAGGAGAAAAAACTTGCCAGAGAGAGTATGGAACGGCTGAATATACTGGACCTGAGTGGCAGCTGCTACAGAGAACTGTCAGGAGGACAGCAGCAAAGGGTCCTCCTGGCGAGAGCACTGTGTGCTACGGATAAACTTCTTTTGCTGGATGAGCCGGTTTCCGGGCTCGATCCGAATGCGGCAGCTGATATGTATGAGCTGATAAAGGGACTAAATGAAAAAGGGGTGGCTATTATCATGATCTCCCACGATATAGAGGCAGCTGTGAGATATGCATCCCATATACTTCACATGGGGCAGAATACATTTTACGGAACGAGACAGGAGTATCTTGACAGCGATGAAGGGGGACTGTTCTTAAAGAGAAAGCAGGTGATGGGAAATGATTGAAAAAATTGTCTTTTATCTGCAATATCCATTTGTGAGATATGCACTTATTGTCGGGGTTTTGGTGGCACTTTCATCATCGCTTTTGGGAGTTACGCTGGTGCTTAAGAGATTTTCATTTATTGGGGATGGACTGTCACATGTTGCTTTTGGCGCCATGGCTATTGCAAGTGTTCTGAAGTTTACAAATAAGATGGTTCTGATTCTGCCGATAACGGTTATAAGCGCAGTATTGCTGCTTAGAACCGGGCAGAATACCAGGATAAAAGGAGATGCTGCAATAGCTATGATATCGGTTGGAACACTGGCTTTTGGCTATCTGATAATGAATGTCTTTTCGACATCTTCCAATATTTCAGGAGATGTATGCAGTACACTGTTCGGTTCAACTTCTATTCTCACCCTTACTTTGTGGGAAGTGATAGCCTGTGCGCTTCTGTCTGTAGTTGTGATCGCTCTTTTTGTGATTCTTTATAACAAGATATTTGTGGTGACTTTTGATGAGGATTTTGCCATGGCCACAGGAACCGCAGCAGGCAGGTACAATCTTATCATTGCTATAATGATAGCGCTGATAATCGTTCTTGCGATGAATCTGGTAGGTTCCCTTCTGATCTCAGCCCTGGTGATATTTCCGGCGCTTTCTTCTATGAGTATATTTAAAAGCTTTTTAAAGGTCACTGTTTCTTCGGCGGTGTTTTCAGTTATATGTGCACTTGTCGGTATGATGGTATCCATACTTGCCGGGACACCGGTAGGATCTACTATTGTTGCTGCTGATGTTGTCTTGTTTGGAGTATGTTTTGTGATAGGAAAGATTACCGGAGGGCTTACATGAGAAAAAGAATTTTTTTCCTGCTATTGACTGCAATGATAACTGCTCTGGCAGGATGTGGCATTGCTGAAGAAACCGCAGAGTCTGAAAGAAAAGTTACAGTGTCATCTCCTACGGTTGATGATATCCTGAAAGAGCGCACAACTGATGAGGCTGACGCTGGAAACTCCGTTGAGGATACACTGCCGGAGGAGACAAAGCCTGCAGGTGACGCAGTTGCTTCAGACTCAAATGATACATCCACGGCTCCTCCCCCTGAGGCTGCCGATGAGGATATCTCCCTTAGCTCAATTGAGGGTGTGGATATTGATCTCACCGCCCTGTCGAGCACCATTGTCTATTCCCAGGTCTACAACATGATGTTCTATCCGGAGAATTTCATTGGTAAAACCATAAGGATGGAGGGAATGTACTCCGATTATCTGGATATGGCAACAGGCAGGCATTACTTTGGATGCATTATTCAGGACGCTACTGCATGCTGTGCTCAGGGAGTGGAGTTTGAGCCGACAGACAGCTACTCATACCCAGATGATTACCCTGAGGATGGCGACAATGTGGTTGTTGAGGGTGTTTTTGACCTGTATGAAGAGGACGGCGAGACCTATTGCACCCTGAGAAATGCTAATTTTATACCGTAAACGACATTAGGATTTGCCAAAAGTGCAGAAACATATATCAAAAAGAATTAGGGGAATGTTGACATGATCAGGGATTCTTTAGTCTTGTTTCGCCTTAAGATGGGGCTTGAAAACAGCCTCATCCATGCAGTTGACCCGCTGAGAACCCATACGATCCCGGTTGCAAGCCAGATTCCGCTTACGCCCATACCTATGTACTGGGTAAGAAGTAAGGGTATGGTGAACCTTCCTATGACTTCCACGATACCATTGAAAAGCGCAAAGAAGGCATCTCCGATTCCTGTAAGAACTCCCCTTACAACATAGATAAGACCAAGCGCCAGATAGAAAAGACTTGTTATCTTAAGTCCCTGTGCACCCAGAGCAATGATGGTCACATCATCAACAAAGAGAGATGTTATGGCACCGCCAAAAAACTGCATGGAGAACATCATTACAGCGGTAAGACATGCCATGATGACGAGACCGTTTTTGTACCCCTGACGGACGCGGCCATACTCTCTGGCGCCGTAGTTCTGCCCGACAAAAGTAGCTATTGATGCGCTTAAAGTGGTGTAGGGCTGATGGATCAGCTGCTCTATCCTGTTGGTGGCAGTAAAGGCAGATACCACGGTTTCGCCGTAGTTGTTGACTATGCGCTGCACAGCCATCGCCGATATGGCGATAAGGGCAAACTGAAGGGACATCGGAACTCCGAGGCGAATGACCTTAAGTGACAGCTCCGGAACGAATGTGATATCTTCCTTTGTCAGTCTGAAATATGGATTTTTGTGGTAGGCATAGACTGCGCAGCTGGCAGCAGCAATGAACTGGGAGATGATGGTCGCTATGGCGGCTCCTCTTATCCCCATATTGAAAACATAGACCAGAAGCAGATCAAGACCTACATTTATTATTGCGGACAGGACAAGAAAATAAAGCGGTGATCTGGAATCTCCAAGTGACCTGAGCATCGATGTAATATAGTTGTACAGAGACACAAACACAAGACCTACACACATGTAGCGTATGTAGGAGGCTGAATCGTAAATTATGGTCTCGGGCGTATTAAGGATCCTCAGAAAAGCCTCTGAAGAGACAAAGCCCGTGATGCCAAAGATGACAGGTACGATCAGCATGATGATCCCTGTGTTTACAATACCCCTTTTTACATTCCTGTCGTCATGGGCGCCATAGTACTGGGAAACAATGATCCCGCCGCCGCTCCCTATTCCGTTGCAAAGAGCAAAAAACAGGAAAGTGATGGAAGATGTCGCTCCTACAGCGGCCAGCGCATTTGAACCGACAAAACGCCCAACTATGGCAGTATCGGCAACGTTATAAAGCTGCTGAAAAATATTCCCGATAAGAGCGGGAAGAGCAAAAAGCAAAATGTGTCTGACCGGATTACCAATCGTCATATCTGTTGTATAATTCTTCATATATCGTATTACTCCCAATTATTTAAATGTAGTATTGCTACTATAAACCTAATTTAGAAAGTGTTCTTCTTACGATTCGACCTGTGATTTATCATTTTGTGACTTAAGAGGCAAAGAGTACATGGATTTTAGCAGATACGAGAAATATGAATTCGACAACAGGAGCGCCTTCAATATGGCAACCGGCTTCAAGGGGC
>JAEEGL012184637.1_pt1 | contig 10869 bp, 7 predicted proteins | sample 9134231 | NCBI WGS metagenome assembly JAEEGL01 (sample SAMN16246548, study PRJNA631951) | gut metagenome | biome: gut microbiome; feature: rumen; material: fiber-attached | host: Bos | place: Iran: Karaj | collected 2018-10
ATCGCCCGCGCCCTCATCAAGATGAACCCGGACCTGCGCCCCGCCCTGAAGAAGGAAGGGCTTCTGACCCGCGACCCGCGTATGGTGGAGCGCAAGAAGTTTGGTCAGAAGGGCGCCCGCGGCAAGAGGCAGTTCTCGAAGCGTTAAACCGCGGCCGGTGTTCAGTTGGAAGAGATTTGCCATTATTGGGATGCCTTTCGGGGCATCCCTTTTTTAGGAACACTGAACACGGTAAAATAGTCCCATAACGGCGGGGAGGTCCCCCCGCCTTCAGCGACAGGAGAGAGGTAAAAGAATGAAAAAAGTTTATAAGATCGAGGTCGACTGCGCCAACTGCGCCAACAAGATGGAGGACGCCGCCAAAAAAACGCCCGGCGTGCGGGACGCGACGGTGAACTTCATGACGCTGAAGATGACCGTGGATTTCGAGGAGGGCCAGGACACGGCGGCGGTGATGAGGGCCGTTCGTGAGAACTGCAAAAAGGTCGAGGAAGACTGCGAGATACACCTCTGAAGCGGGGCTTTGCGCCATGAACAGGAAACAGAAGCGGATGTTGGCACGCATCGTCCTGGCAGCGGCGCTGCTGGTGGGGCTGGCGTTTTTGCCCGCCACGGGAGCGCTGCGGTTTGCGCTTTATCTTGTTCCCTACCTGATCGTGGGGCACGACATCCTGCTCAGGGCCGCAAAGGGCATTCGCAACCGCCAGGTGTTTGACGAGAACTTCTTAATGGCTGTGGCGACCCTTGGCGCGCTGGCCCTGGCGGTTTACAACGAGCTGGCCGGGCAGGAGGGCGATTACCTTGAGGCCATCGCCGTCATGCTGTTCTACCAGATCGGCGAGCTGTTCCAGAGCTACGCCGTGGGCCGGAGCCGCCGGGACATCGGCGCCCTGATGGACATCCGGCCGGACACCGCCAACCTGGAGCGGGACGGAAAGTTAGAGACTGTAGACCCCGACGAGGTCCCCGTGGGGAGCGTCATCGTGGTGCGGCCGGGGGAGAAGGTGCCCATCGACGGCGTGATCATCGAGGGGAGATCCAGTCTTGACACCAGCGCCCTCACCGGCGAGAGCGTGCCCTGGGGGGCGGGCGTTGGGGACGAAGCGGTCAGTGGCTGCGTGAACCTGTCCCATGTGCTGAAGCTGCGGACCACCCGCGAGTTTGGGGAGTCCACGGTCTCAAAAATTCTTGACCTCGTGGAGAACGCCAGCTCCCGAAAGTCCCGGTCCGAGAACTTCATCTCCCGCTTTGCCCGGGCCTACACCCCCGCCGTCTGCTGCGGGGCGATGGCCCTGGCGGTCCTGCCTCCGCTGGTCCGCATGGTGGGCCTGGGGCTCTCCCCCAATTGGGGGGATTGGCTCTACCGGGCTCTGACCTTTTTGGTCATCAGCTGCCCCTGCGCGCTGGTCATCAGCATTCCCCTGACGTTCTTTGCAGGGCTCGGCGGGGCCAGCCGCGAGGGGATCTTAGTGAAGGGCTCGAACTATCTTGAGATGCTGTCTGAGGCGGACTGCGTGGCCTTTGACAAGACGGGGACCCTGACCCGGGGCGTCTTTGAGGTGGTGGCCGTCCACCCTGAGAAAAATCCGCTGCGGGGGGCGGTAGGAAACCCGCAGCGCGGGCCCGGCGTGCCAGACAGACAGCCAGCTTACACGGACCGACCGGTTCGTGGCGCTGTGCTGGTCGGCTGTGTCGGTTGCTCACAAGCGGGCGCATCCTGCGCCGCTTGCGACGCTAAGGCCTCCTTGCCTGTCGGAGGAGGGAAGCGTGGAACGCTTCCCGGAGGCCCGGACGAGGCCGCGCTGCTGCACCTGGCGGCCCATGTGGAGCGCTACTCCACTCACCCCATCGCCAACTCGCTCCGAAGAGCCTACCCCAACGAGGCGGACGACTGCACGGTGGAGGACGTGGAGGAGCTGGCGGGGCTGGGCGTCCGGGCTCGGGTGAACGGCAAACTCGTCTGTGTGGGGAACGCTGCTTTTATGGACACCCTCGGGGCCGCATGGCACCCCTGCGCCAGGGCGGGGACGATCATCCACATTGCCATCGACGGGGAGTACGCGGGGCACATCGTGATCTCCGACGTGATGAAACCCCACGCGAAGGAAGCCGTCGCCGCGCTGAAGGCCGCCGGGGTGAAGCGCGCCGTGATGCTGACGGGGGACGCCCCCGCCGCAGCGGAGCCGATAGCCGCAGAGCTGGGTATTGAAGAGTTTTATGCCGGGCTGCTGCCCGCGGACAAGGTGGCAAAGGTGGAGGAACTGCTGGCGGAAAAAGCGGGCAGAAAAGGCCGGGTGTGTTTTGTTGGCGACGGCATCAACGACGCGCCGGTCCTCTCCCGCGCCGACGTGGGCATTGCCATGGGGGCTATAGGCTCCGACGCGGCCATTGAGGCCGCCGACGTGGTGCTGATGGACGACGACCCGCTCAAGATCGCGAAGGCCATCCGGCTCTCACGCCGGTGTTTGGGCATCGTCCGGCAGAACATCGCCTTCTCCCTCGGCGTGAAGCTGGCCTGTCTGGCGCTGGGGGCGCTGGGCATCGCGAATATGTGGCTGGCGGTCTTTGCGGATGTGGGCGTCATGGTCCTTGCGGTGCTGAACGCCATCCGCGCGATGTTTAGGATCTAATAAAATATTAAAAAATCTTTTGCTATATAATGCTCCCCCCGCCACAAACGACGGGGGGAGTCCTTTTATCAGTACGCCTTGGCGAAGATCGTCTTCCGTCCCTCGCCGCCGGTGAGGATGCACTTGCCGCGGCTCTCATCCCCCCAGGGGATGCAGCGCGGCGTTGCGCCCGTCTCCTCCTTGATGCGGCGCTCGTCCTCCGGCGTGCCGCCAAAGTACGCCTCGACGAATCCGCCCTTCTCCGCCAGGATGGCCTTCAGCTCGTCGTAGCTTCCGGCGGTGGAGGTGTGCTCCAGGCGGAAGTCCTTCGCGCGGGTGTAAAGGTTCTCCTGAATTTCGTCCAGCAGGTCCTTCACCGTCGGGATCAGGGCTTCGATGGCGATATCCGTTTTCTCGCCTGTGTCCCGGCGCACGGCCCGCACTGTGCCCTTCTCCATCTCCTTCTCCCCCAGCTCCAGCCGCAGGGGCACGCCTTTCTGAAGGTGCGTGAAGAAGCGGTCGCCGGGCCGCATGTGGAACTGCGTGTCGACGGCCGTGCAGAGGCCGCCCAGAGCCCCGTTGAGCTGGCTTGCGAGCTCCTTCGCCCTGGGCAGCAGCACGTTCTCCGCCACGCTCTCGTCCTTGGAGATGGGCAGCAGCACCGTCTTGACCGGGGCAACCCGCGGCGGCAGGATCAGGCCGTCTTCGTCGGAGTGCGTCATGATGAGCGCGCCAATCAGGCGGGTGGAGACGCCCCAGCTCGTTGTCCAGCAGAACTCCAGCTCGCCTTCCTTGTTCTGGAATTGGATCTCAAAGGCCCTGGCGAAGTTCTGACCCAAAAAGTGGCTGGTCCCCGCCTGGAGGGCCTTGCCGTCGCTCATCATGGCCTCGCAGGTGTAGGTATCCACCGCGCCGGGGAAGCGCTCCCCTGCCGTCTTCTCACCGGGGATGACGGGCAGGGCCAGCTTGTCCTCCATCACCTGGCGGTAGACCTCCAGCATCCGCAGGGTCTCCTCCCGGGCCTCCTGTGCCGTGGCGTGGGCCGTGTGGCCCTCCTGCCACAAAAACTCCGACGTGCGCAGGAACAGGCGCGGACGCTTCTCCCACCGCATGACATTACACCACTGGTTGATGAGGACGGGCAGGTCGCGCCAGGACTGGATCCACTTGCTGTACATGTGGCCGATGACCGTCTCGGACGTAGGGCGGATGGCGTAGGGCTCCTCCAGCTCCTCGCCCCCAGCGTGGGTCACCGTGGCGACCTCCGGGGCAAAGCCCTCCACGTGCTCCGCCTCCTTGTTCAGGAAGGCGTACGGAATGAGAAGCGGGAAGTAAGCGTTGACGTGTCCCGTCTTTTTGAACTCCTCGTCAAAGTGCTTCTGGATCGACTCCCACAGCGCATAGCCCGTCGGCCGGATGACCATGCAGCCGCGCACCGGCGCGTAGTCCGCCAGCTCCGCGGCCTTGATCACGTCAAGATACCACTGGGAATAATCGGCACTTCGTGAGGTGATGTTGCGTGCCATTAGAAAACCTCCTTAACAAATTTAACAATCCCAACGGAGACGCCGCTCTCGTCGCAGCTCAGCGTGACAAAGTCCGCCGCGTCCCGAACTTCCTGGGGCGCGTTGGCCATGGCCACGCCCACGCCCGCCGCCCGGATCATACTGATGTCGTTCAGCCCGTCACCAAAGGCCAGGGTCTGAGTCCTGTCCACGCCCAGATATTCCGCCAGCCGCCTCAGGGCCTCTCCCTTGTTGGCGTGTTCGTTGTTGATCTCCACGTTGTTGAGGGCGGAACTGGAGACCACAGTCCCAGGGAAACGTGTCGCCAGGTTTTGCAGCATATCCGCCCGCGCCTCTTTGTCCCAGGTGAATATCTGTACCTTCTGCACGTCCTTGCCCTGTGCCTGGATAAAAGCCTTGAGCTCATCCACCGGCTGGCGCAGCTCCCGCAGCATCTTCAGCATATGCGGGTCTGGCGCAAAGTCCTCAATTTTGTCGAAAAATGCGCGGGTCATCCACGGTTTGCCATCCAAAAAGCAGTCGTAGATGCCTGACACCGTGTCAAAGTACCGCATGATATCAACTGCCTGAGGCCGTGGGATCTCCGCCCGGACGACGGTGGTCCCCTCCTGCGTGTCGAGCACCTGCGCGCCGTTGGCCGCGATGACATAGCGTATAAAGGGCAGACGGCGCACCTCCTCCGGCAGGGCAACAAGGGCGCGGCCCGTGGCCGGGACGAGGTAAATGCCCGCTGCCGCAGCCCGTTCGAGGGTTTCGGCGTTCTTCGGCGAGAGCTCCTTGCTGGAGTTCAGGAGCGTGCCGTCCAGGTCGAAGGCGATGATCTCAATATGGTTTCTTCCAACGTCCGGCCGTTCCATGGCACAGTCTCCCCTCCCCTCAGATTTAATTATATAGCAAAAACAGCCCAGAAACAGTTTTCTCCGGAACGTATACGTTCCAGTTTATACTCAAATGGGAAAACACAAAAGCAGCTATACAAGAGATACGAAATCTTCCCAAGTGCGCTATCCCGTCAGAGACATCAGCTTGCTTGCCACCCTCCACCTATTTCTATTCCTTCCCTCTCCGTGGAAAATCTAACATTTAAGGCAATGGCACGTCATTGTTCCCATGTATTGACAGAATATAAGAATCAGTTATAATAACAAAGGTTTGGGGATATAGCTCAGTTGGGAGAGCGCTTGAATGGCATTCAAGAGGTCAGGGGTTCGAATCCCCTTATCTCCACCAGAAGATAATCCGGTAAGAACCGGTAGGAATAAAAACCCGCCAGAATGGCGGGGTTTTTGTTATATTATAGACCGCTAAAAACCACTAAAGCAAAGTATAAGACCGGGTACAGTTCCGGGGACACGTTATAAAATCTGCCGTCTGTCCCCGGTCAATACAAAAGAATGAGGGGCCCACAATGCTCACGGAGCTTCTGGCCGCGTTGCGTCCTATTGAAGAGAGTGGACGATTAGAGACGGTCAAGCGGATAAAACAGATTTTCGGCCAGGTTGCCCCACTATAGTGCCGCCTGTGGATATTGCAAACGGACTCTTCCATGCACTTCAAGGATGCCTTGAAGGCCGTCAAGCCGCGTCCTATGGGCGCGTTAACACAGGTGGAGGATATCAGACGGCTTGTTCAGGCTATGAAGGAGTATCGGGGCTTAGCCGTGGTCAAGGCGGTACTGTGGTTTTCGATCTATACGCTGGCGCGGCCTGGAGAGATGCGCCACGCAGGAATGGGCGGATTGGCTGGACAGTCTTTCTAAAGGTCAATAATAAGCAGATATTTTTTACACTTGATAAAGAGCCCTGTATAATTATTATGAACTGAAGGACGGCAGTGTCCTGAGAATCTATAGATGAGAGGAGGTGAGATGAGAGGGTGACAAGCAGAAGAACTCTACGCAGGGCGTCTGTAAAGGGATATTTGAAGTCATGGCGGAAGCTATGGAAGAATACGTTTAAGACCGGGCAGGTTAAGGAGACGGAGGAAAACATCATGAGCCGGGAACGTTATGAGGGCATGATCCGCGCACTGGAACACAATTTGTTTAAGGTCGCGTTCTTCGATACGGCAGAGGCGGCGGCGGAATACATAGCGGGGAGCATCCACGGTACGACGGTGGGCCTGGGGGATTCCGCCACGCTGGAGTCTATGAACATAGCGGAACTCCTATCGAGGGACAACACCGTCATCGCCCCGCGGCACTATTCCGGCACTGAGTTCATTGAAGTTGCTAAGCGTGCCCTGACTGCGGACATATACCTCACCTCGGTCAACGGTGCTTCCGAGACAGGTGAGCTGGTGAACATCGACAGCACGGGGAACCGCGTCGCCGCTTCCCTGTTCGGGCATAGGCGGGTCTTCTTCGTCTTCGGCACAAACAAAATAGAGCCCACGCTGGAACGGGCCATCTGGAGAGCACGGAACATTGCCGCGCCCAGGAACGCCAGGCGTTTTGGATTTAAGACTCCCTGTGCTGTAAAGGGAGATCGCTGCTATGACTGCGCGAGCCCAGACCGGATATGCAATGCCCTTACGATCTACCTCAGAAGGATGAAAAACGTCGAGAGCGAGGTCGTGATGATTGACGAGGAGCTTGGATTATAAATCGTGAATCCTGAATGCTCTACCTCAGATATTTCGCTGTAATGCTCTCAGCGCAGGAGCAGATTCCCTCAAGCGTCCCTGACGCCACAATCCGGCCGCCCTCCTCGCCTCCGCCCGGCCCCATGTCAATGATGTAATCAGCGCTGCGTATAACGTCAAGGTCGTGTTCAATAACGATGACCGTGGCGCCGTTCTCAATAAGCCTCTGAAAGACATCAATCAGAGTCCGTACATCCAGTGGATGCAGGCCGATCGTGGGCTCATCGAACACAAAAACGGTATCCTCCTGGCGGTGTCCCATTTCGGAGGCAAGTTTCAAACGCTGTGCCTCACCGCCGGAGAGACTGGGCGTAGCCTCTCCCAACGTCAGGTATCCAAGCCCCAGATCCTTCAAAATCTGAAGCCGCTGGCGTACAAGACTCAAATCTTTACAGGCAGACAGCGCATGATTGATGTCCATCGCCATAAGTTCCGGCAGGGAATACGATTCTCCTGCCCTGGATGTGCGCCGTATCTGTCCGGCTATGTGTGCGTACCTTGAGCCTTTGCAGTCAGGGCAAGGTATCTCCACGTCAGGAAGGAACTGCACGTCAAGACTGATGGTCCCCGTCCCATCACAGGTAGGACAGCGCAGATTTCCCGTGTTGTAGGAGAAATTCCCGGCCTTAAAACCGTGTTCTTTGGCATTTGAAGTTCTGGCGTAGACTTTTCGCAGCTCATCGTGTACGTTGGCGTATGTGGCAACCGTCGAACGCACGTTGATGCCGATGGGCGTAGCGTCAATGAGCTTAACCTGCCGTATGCCCTCCGCGTCTATCCCCTTCACATGGGCCGGCAGTTTCTTCCCCCCTGTCCTTGCCTCCAGAGCAGGTATCAGGCTCTCAAGGATCAGAGTTGTCTTGCCAGAACCGGAGACGCCGGTCACAGCAGTCAATCTTCCCTTTGGGATGTGGACGTTTAGAGGCTTTACCGTATGGATAGCAGCGGTTGACAGAGAAATATCCCCCCTGTCGAACAACTCTGAGGCTGAGATTTTTGGGCGAAGTGAAATGTTCTCTGTCCTGGACAAGAACGGTCCGATTTTTGAGACGGGATTATGGCTTATCTCCTCAATGGTTCCCTCGGCTATGACCTGCCCTCCATCCGCGCCGGAATCCGGCCCCATCTCAATGAGCCAGTCCGATTCCGATAAGACCTGTGTATCATGATCCACTAACACGACAGAGTTTCCGTCCGCCACGAGGTCGTGCATCACGGCGTTCAGTCCTTCGATATTAGAGGGATGCAGGCCGATGGACGGCTCGTCAAGGACATAAAGAACACCGGTCGTCCGATTGCGCACGGAACGGGCAAGTTGCATCCTCTGGCGCTCCCCGGTAGAAAGAGTGGACGCTGCGCGGTCAAGTGAGAGATATCCCAGTCCAAGGTCCATCAGCCGCTTTGCCGTGATATCAAAGGATTCACAGATAGATTCCGCCATAGAACGCATAGCCTCCGGCAGCGAATCGGGCACACCGGCCACCCACTTCACAAGCTCGGACAGCGGCATTGTGCAGGCCGCGTCAAGAGAAATGCCGCGCAGTTTTGGCGCTCTTGCCGCTTCGGACAGCCGTGTGCCGCCGCAGTCGGGGCAGATATCCTCTTTCAGAAACTTCTCGACACGCTTCATTCCCTTCTCATCCTTGACCTTGGACAGCGCATTCTCCACCGTGTAAATCGCGTTGAAGTAGGTGAAGTCCATCTCCCCCGCCGCGCCGTTCGTCTTGTTCTGGTAGATCATGTGCTTTTTAACTGCGGGGCCCCGGAAAACGATATCCCGTTCCCTGGGCGTCAGCTCGCGGAATGGCACGTCTGTCCGCACTCCCATATCCCTGGCGATATCCTTCATGAGGGACCACATGAGCGTTTGCCATGGAAGCACGGCACCCTCGTCAATGGACAGAGACTCGTCTGGGACGAGCGTCGATTCATCCACCGTCCGAACCGTGCCGGTCCCACCGCAGGTACGGCAGGCACCCTGACTGTTGAAAGCAAGTTCCTCCGCTCCCGGCGCGTAGAAATGCTCACCGCACTCTGGGCAGATAAGTTCCTGTTGCGCCGCGACCGCCAGAGTGGGCTCCAGGTAATGCCCGTTGGGGCAGCGGTGGTTCGCGAGGCGCGAGAACATGAGCCGCAGGCTGTTCAGAAGCTCCGTACCGGTCCCGAAGGTGCTGCGTATGCCGGGAACGCCTGGGCGCTGATGGAGCGCCAGCGCCGCCGGGACATAGAGTATCTCGTCAACCTGCGCCTTTGCCGCCTGTGTCATCCTGCGGCGTGTGTAGGTTGAAAGTGCCTCAAGGTAGCGTCGGGAACCCTCGGCATAGAGGACACCCAGGGCAAGCGATGATTTGCCAGACCCCGATACGCCTGCGATGCCGACAATCTTGCCCAGCGGAATGTCCACGTCGATATTCTTCAGGTTATGCACCCTGGCTCCGCGAACAAGAATCTTTTGCGGCTTTGTCTCGTTATTCTTCATCAGCACTCCACCCTGCCATTGATGATGGACACACCCTCAGTCAAATTATAGGCCTGCAGGAGTTCAGCCATAAAGTCTGCCATAATTCGATGCCCCTCAGCATTGAGGTGAATCCCATCGAGAGAAAGTTCGCGCCGTCGGGATAGTTCCATAGCAGAGAACATATCCCATAGATTGGCAGAAGGCAGGCCACGTTCTGCTGCCACGTCCTGAAGCCATCGCACATAGCTTTCCTGTATAACGTTAAGGAAACGCTGAACAACGATACTCAAGGTTCAGGTGTTGAGGTACGAGGTGAAAAAATTTGGTTTCGCCCCTAAGAATTTACAAATATCCTTCTTAATTCCACCCCATACAGCCTTTCCCCGGCATGTTCATAGGAAAAATACAAAATTAAGCCGGACAGAACTCTTACGCTCTGCCTGCCCTTATACACATTAACAGGTTTGCACTGGTAAATAACATAAAAAACCTGTTCATGTTTTTGGCAATTCCTCGGTATACCGTTTTACAGTACCCAAATTGCCGCTTGACAATCAGAAACACGTGCTCCACTTTACACCGTACAGACGCTTTCTTACTATCAATCTTTCGTTCCCAATTCGTCCCGCTGTAGCCTGCAGAAATATTCAGCCGGCTGGGTTTGTGGCAAGTTCGGTACTCTACCTGGGATAAATGCTCATCGTTTTGAACTTCTGGCCGTTTTTCAATGCCAGTATAGCCTGAATCACCGTACATTACATCATCGTCATCACGGATCAGCTTCGGGGCTTCAACAATATCGTGCACATTCGCCGCCGTTCCCGTAATCGTATGCACATAACCTGACCCCGCATCCACGCCCGCATGAACTTTCATTCCGTGATACCATTGATTCCCCTTCTTCGTCTGGTGCATCTCAGGATCACGCTGTCCATCCTTATTCTTCGTTGAACTTGGCGCCGCGATAATCGTAGCGTCAACAATGCTGCCGCCGTGCATAATCAGACCTGCTTTTTCAAGATGCGATTTCACATCCTCGAAAATCTTTTCTCCAATGTGATGTTCTTCAAGAAGATGACGGAATTTCAGCAATGTCGTTGCATCCGGTACCTGCTCGGAACTAAAATCGATCCTCATGAATGAGCGCATCGCATGGCTGTCATAAATTGCCTCTTCTACACCCACATCAGACAGGTTAAACCAGTTCTGAAGCAAGTACATACGAAGCATGGTTTCAACGCCTCGCGTAGGGCGGCTTCGTTTGCCGGAGGGATAGTAGGGTTCAATGAGCTCTATCCAATTTGCCCATGGGATTATTCTATCTATCGCGTTAAGAAACTCCTCACGACGAGTCCTTACTTTCCGCTTAGAGTATTCAATATCTGTAAAAGTTTGCTGCTTCATCGCCAACACCGCCTTCCATGATATAGCTATTATATCAGGCTACATCCTGAAAGTCTCTCAGAAATATAAGACTTAATCAACAGTTCCTTAAGCCGACTCTGGGCGAAGAGGTGAGAATCGCATATAATTTGGGAGAGGATAAGGCAAAGGTTCAGCGTCAGGAAGTTCGACGCGAGGCGCGAAGTTTGTAAAATTATGGTGAGACCGGAAAGGATGTTAAAACGTG
>JAEEGL014037985.1_pt1 | contig 10869 bp, 9 predicted proteins | sample 9134231 | NCBI WGS metagenome assembly JAEEGL01 (sample SAMN16246548, study PRJNA631951) | gut metagenome | biome: gut microbiome; feature: rumen; material: fiber-attached | host: Bos | place: Iran: Karaj | collected 2018-10
ACCATGCCACCTGCTGAAAGCAGCAACGTGCCAGTCACCATTGCACCAATGTTCCTTAGTGCTTCTCTTCTTGAAATTGAATTTTTATTCATAACAACGCAGCTATAATAAATATTTTATACTGCAAAGATACTTCGAAGTTATAAAAAAATATTACCTTTGTTACGGATAAAGATACCTCAATTACCTATTAGTCCTTTTTTGTAGTAATATTTGTATTCTTTAACTGAAACAGCAACTATTAGTTAAATTTTATTACAATATAAGCATGTCTTATTTAAGCACCATAGCTGAGTATAACGAGAAGTTCGGTTTTGAAGGGGTAAACCCTTTAATCAATGTAGTGGACTTCAATGAGACTGTTCATTGTAAAAACGAGACACTTAGTTTTGGCTTCTATATCATCAAACTGAAGAACAAGTATTGTGGTGACATCGCCTATGGGCATACTCGCTACGACTACACAGACGGTTCCATTTTCTGCATAGCCCCCGGGCAAGAGATTACCATCGACTTGAAGGAAGACGAAAAGCCATCATCTGTTTGTTTGCTATTTCATCCCAACCTGATACACGGCACAGAACTGGGTATGCACATACTCGACAGATTTCCATTCTTTTCATATAACAGTAACGAGGCACTTTATATTTCTGAAGAAGAGAAGCAATTCTTTATGGAATCAATGAACCGCATCAGACAAGAAATCAAACAAGAAGCAACCCCATACAACAAGAATCTACTTCGACTTAACATCGAGTTGTTGTTGGAATACCTCCTGCGTCTCTACGACCGCCAGTTTGAGTCACGCAGTCCGTTGAATAAAGAAGCAACTATCAAGTTCCAGCACCAACTAAACGAATACTATATCCACCAACAGGAAAAGGAAATTGTTCTGCCTACCGTCGAATACTTTGCCAATCTTTCCGGCTACTCTACCAAGTATTTCAGCGAACTTGTCAAGAAAGACACCGGTAAGAGTGCTCAAGATTTCATCACCTCTTACATACTGGATGTGGCTATTAACAAGTTGCAGCAACAGGACTCAAGCATCAAAGAGATAGCCTATGAACTGGGATTTCAATATCCTCAGCACTTCACTCGTTTTTTCAGCAAGCAGATGGGGTGTTCGCCAAAAGAATACAAGAACAAGCTTTAACCTCATTATTCCACTCAAAAGCTTCTCCTTTTCTTTTATATTTTATAAAAAAGCCTTATCTTCGCAAGGTATTAATAAATCAAACCTACAAGAAGAATGTATAGTTTTACATGCGACTATTCAGAGGGGGCACACCCTAATATCCTGAAGAAACTACAGGAAAGAAACCTGATGCAGCATCCTGGCTATGGAGAGGATGAGGTGACGAAAGAAGCCATAGAGCTGATTCGCCAACGCATAGGTAACCCAAAAGCAACTATTTATTTCGTGATAGGTGGGACACAGGCCAATATGGCGGTGATCTCTGCCTTGTTACGCACACCGGAAGCAGTGATTTGTGTAGATGGCGGACATATATGGGCACACGAAACGGGTGCCATCGAGGCAACGGGACATCGTGTCATCACCGTCCCTGGTGTTCAGGGCAAACTCACCCCTGCAGGCATTCAGAAAGCTCTTGACGACTATTTCATGCGTCCGCACATGGTGAAACCGGCTATGGTATATGTGTCTGACGCTACAGAAGTAGGTACTATCTATAAAAAAGCGGAATTACAAGCCATCAGCGAGTTTTGTCGTGCACACAAGTTGTTGCTCTATCTTGACGGGGCTCGACTGGGCAGTGCACTGACGTCTGACGAGAACGACCTCACCCTGCACGACCTGACGGAACTGACGGATGTATTCTATATTGGCGGTACCAAGAACGGGGCGTTGTTTGGCGAGGCCATCGTGTTCAACAATCCTGAGCTGTATCCCGACTTCGACTATGTGCGCAAGGAACGGGGTGCCTTGTTAGCTAAGGGATGGTTGCTGGGTGTGCAGTTTGGGGAGTTATTCAAAGATGACCTCTATTTCAAGATTGCCCGTCACGCAAACATACTAGCTAAGAAGTTATCAGCAGCCTTGAAGGAAGCGGGCTTTGAGTTCTTGGCAGACTCACCCACCAACCAAGTGTTCCCCATCGTCACACGTGACGAGATGGCTTCTTTGGCAAAGAAGTATATCTTTGAAGAGTGGCAACCGATAGACGACAATCACTCAGCCATCCGCTTCGTCACTTCATGGGCTACAGATGAAGCACATGTGGATGAGTTAATCAAAGACTGTGAAGCATTGAGAAAATAAGAATAAAATCATAATACTATGGGAAAATACATTTTAGCAGTGGACCAAGGCACCAGCAGTTCGCGTGCTATCATCTTCAACAAGAAAGGTGAAAGCTGTGCCGTGGCACAAAAGGAGTTTACGCAGTACTTCCCAAAATCAGGATGGGTAGAGCACAACCCACACGAGATTTGGTCATCTGAAGCATCTGTCATCAGTGAGGCGATGGCGAAGATGGGCATCAACGGAGAAGATATTGCCGCTATAGGTATTACTAATCAACGTGAGACCACCATTGTGTGGGATGTGGAAACCGAAGAGCCTATCTATAACGCTATTGTGTGGCAAGACCGCAGAACAGCTGAGTATTGCGATGAACTGAAGGCACAGGGGGTAACAGACATGATTCACGAAAAGACAGGTCTGATTATCGATGCCTATTTCAGTGCTACGAAAATAAAGTGGATACTCGATAACGTGAGTGGCGCGAGGGTTCGTGCACAACAGGGCAAGCTGCGTTTCGGTACCGTTGACTCATGGCTGGTGTGGCGCTTGACTAAAGGCGCACTGCACATCACCGATGTAACCAACGCTTCTCGTACGATGCTGTTCAATATCCATACCCTGCAATGGGATGAAGACCTGTTGAAGTTGTTTGACATTCCATTGTCGATGATGCCAAAGGTGAAGTCATGCAGCGAGGTATATGGCTATACACAATCACCAATCTTCAACCAACCAGTAGCTATCGGTGGCATAGCTGGTGATCAGCAAGCAGCCCTCTTCGGACAACTCTGTACAGAGCCTGGCAGTGTAAAGAACACCTATGGCACAGGCTGTTTCTTATTGATGAACAGCGGTGAGAAACCCATCATGTCAAAAAACAACCTGCTGACCACCATCGCACTAAAAATCAACAACAAGGTAACCTATGCCTTAGAAGGCAGTATCTTTGTGGGTGGTTCTGTGGTTCAGTGGCTACGCGATGGTTTGGGGATTATCAAGTCGTCGGGCGAGATTGAGGCTTTGGCAGCTACCGTACCAGACACAGGCGGTGTGTATTTCGTGCCGGCACTAACAGGTATGGGTGCTCCTTACTGGGACCAGTACGCACGAGGTAGCATCACAGGTATTAGTCGTGGTACCACCGCTGCCCACATAGCACGTGCTGCATTGGAGGGCATTGCTTTCCAGACGCTCGACATCGTGCAGGCCATGCAGCGTGATGCAGAGCTTCCATTGGCCGAACTGAAGGTGGATGGTGGCGCTTCACGCAACAACCTGATGATGCAGTTCCAGGCCGATATTCTGAACACCAAAGTGATTCGTCCACGTAATCCTGAAACCACAGCCTTGGGTGCTACCTACTTGGCGGGTTTGGCAGTGGGTTTCTGGAAAAGTATTGAAGAAATTCGAGACCAATGGCAGATTGACTCGATGTTCATGCCTACCGACGACCGTCAGTTTGTAGAAGCACAAGTTAAGGGATGGCGTGAGGCTATACAACGCACCTTAACTCCCCAATCATCATTGTAAGACCTAAAATTATAAACACTATGATAGAGAAAATGATTTTTGAGTTCATCGGAACGATGATACTGATTTTGATGGGCGATGGCGTATGTGCCAACGTAAGTTTGGAGAAATCTAAGGCCAAAGGAGCTGGATGGGTAGTAGTTACCTTCGCTTGGGGTCTGGCAGTAATGTGTGGCGTGTTCGTAGCTGGCCCGTATACAGGAGCTCACCTCAACCCCGCAGTTTCCATAGGTTTGGCATTGGCTGGTACCTTCGAATGGAACCTTGTGGTGCCTTATATCATTGCCCAGATGCTGGGAGGTTTTGTAGGTGCCGTATTGGTATATATCTATTTCAAGGACCACTACGATGCTACCTCAGATGCTGATGCGAAATTAGGTACTTTCTGCACCATCCCTGCCATCCGCAACAAGGGACGTAATCTGGTAAGCGAAATCATTGGCACCTTCGTGTTGGTTTATGTCATCTTAGCCATCGGCAATGTGGGCAACACCCCAGAGTTGGGCATGGGTAGCCTCGGCGCTTTCCCTGTTACCTTCCTGATTGTTGCCATCGGCATGTCATTGGGTGGAACCACAGGTTATGCCATCAATCCTGCCCGCGACCTGGCTCCTCGTTTCGCTCACTTCATACTGCCTATCAAGGGTAAGCGTGACAGCGACTGGAGCTATTCTTGGGTACCTGTAGTAGGACCTATCATTGGTGGCGCCATTGCAGCAGCTTTGTATTTGTTAGTATAATATTATAACTCTATGAATAGGAATTTTGTCTTTGGTAGCCTACTCTTGGCATTGGCAGCCTGCAATTCGCAGCCAGCAGTTGACGAGCTGACCATGATTGTAGGTACTTATACCTTCGCCGAAAGCGAGGGCATCTATACCTATAAGTTCGACCAAGAGAACGGTACAGTCAGACCTTTGGAGGTCATCAAAATGGATAATCCCTCCTACCTCACACTCTCTGCCAACCAGCAAGTGATGTACGTGGTGAGTGAGAAGCACGATGAGACGGCTTCAGTGTCTGCATTCAAGTTCGACAAGGAGAATGGTACTGCCGAACTGATGAACCAGGAACCCACTTTTGGAGAAGACCCCTGCTATGTGGCTACCAACGGCAAGATTGTGACTACTGCCAACTACTCAGGTGGCAGTATGTCGATATTCCCCCTGCGTTACGACGGCTCGCTAGAGCCCGTTGATACCATCTTCTGTGGCAACATAGGCGGCCCAGACATGAGCCGTCAGGAAACGCCCCACGTACATTGCACAGCCTTCACTCCTGATGGTAAGCAACTGTTGGCTACCGACTTCAGTGCCGACCGCATCTTGCATTTTGATGTAGAAGCCGATTCATCCAAGCCTCATCTGAAGTTGGAGAACACAGCGATTAATGAAGATTCTGGTCCTCGTCACATCACGTTCAGCAAGGATGGCAGGTTTGTCTATATTATCGGCGAGCTAAGTGAGACTGTAACAGTATGCAACTACAACAATGGAAAGATGGAAGTAATTCAAACCATTGAAACACATCCACAGGCTGACCGTCATGCTGCAGACATCCACCTCTCGCCTGACGGCAGGTTTTTGTATGCCAGCGTGCGTAATATAGATGACGGATTGGCTATCTTTGAGGTGAACCAAGAGACGGGTATGCTGAAGAAAGTGGGCTATCAGTTTACTGGTAAGCACCCACGCAACTTCAACATCACCCCTAACGGCAAGTATGTGCTGGTAGCTGATATGAACGACAACAAGATTGAAGTATTTGAAAGGAACATAAAAACTGGCATGCTGGTTAACACTTATCGCGATATCATCATCAGTCAGCCAGTATGCATAGTTTTTGCAAAATAGAGCGAAACCTATTGAGAATTATGAGTAGTTTTATGAATAATGTATCATTGGCCACCGCACGCAGAACCATTCTAGCTTGTGCTTTGATGGGGTGCAATCTGTTTGCAGTGATGGCACAAACCGAAGTGACACCAGGTGTGACTTTCGGCAAGAAATTTGGCGTGACCTACATACTGCCTCAGACAGAAATCGTCATTGAGGCCAAAGCTACACGACAACATTACGAACCAGGACAATTCAGTAAGTATGCCGAGCGCTATTTGCGCCTGAGTGGCGTAAAGCAGGAAGCCGAAACCACATGGACTTTGGACAATGTTCAGGTAAAGACAGTGGGTGTACCTGATAAAGACAACATCTATTTCGTTGAGATGAAAGACCGCAGCACAGCCCCATTGATGGAACTGACTGCCGATGGTATTGTGCGCTCCATTAACCTTCCCTACGTAGGTGAACCAAAAACAGCACAGCCTGAAGTACAGCAAGTGACAGAACCCGACCTTGACCCTCGTTCATTCCTGACCGAAGAGATCTTGATGTCTGCCTCAACTGCAAAGATGGCGGAGCTGGTGGCTCGTGAGATATACAGCATTCGCGAGAGCAAGAACACCCTGCTGAGAGGCGAAGCTGACAATCTGCCCAAGGATGGAGCACAACTGCAGATCATGCTGGATAACCTGAACAAGCAGGAGAAAGCTATGGTGCAGATGTTTGAGGGAAAGGTAACCACCGATACCCATCCATTCTCTATGAGGATAGCCCCTGAGGAGATGAACAACCGCGTTGTGTTCCGTTTCTCCAAGCGATTAGGTTTTGTAGACGCCGACGATCTGGCTGGTGAGCCTGTAGAACTGACCATCGTCAATAAGCACCTGATACCAGAACAGCCTGCCGAACCAACTGAAGGCAGAGGTAAGACTCTCGTCAACATACTGACTAACGGCAGCAAGACTGCCTTAGACGGTGTAGCCTACAACGTTCCTGGCAAAGCTGATGTCAAACTCACCTTCAACCATAAGGACATTATCAACACCGAAATGTCATTCACCCAGTTTGGCATTCGCGAATATCTCTCAGATCAGTTGTTTAACAGAAATACTGTGACTAAAGTGCAGTTTGATGTGACAACTGGTGCCTTATTAAAAATCGAAAGATGAAAAAAGTATTGTACGTTTTGATAGGAATCTTGTTGGCACGATGCATCTCCTCGCCAACAGAGAAACAATCTACCCTTGAGCCTGTAGATTATGTTACCACCCTTATGGGTACCCACTCCAAGTACACCCTCTCCACGGGTAATACCTACCCCGCTGTAGCCCTACCCTGGGGCATGAACTTCTGGACACCGCAGACAGGCAAGATGGGTGACGGATGGGCATATGTCTATGATGCCGACAAGATTCGTGGTTTCAAGCAAACCCACCAGCCCAGTCCGTGGATCAACGACTACGGTCAGTTCAGTCTGATGCCTATCGCCGACAAGATAGTGTTCGACGAGGAAGAGCGTGCCAGTTGGTTTTCACACAAGGCAGAAACCGCCACGCCTTATTACTATAAAGTATATTTGGCTGACTACGACATCACCACCGAAATCACGCCTACCGAACGTGCTGCCGTATTCCGTTTCACCTTCCCAGAGAGTGAGCAATCGGCTATAGTCATCGATGCTTTCGACAGAGGCTCATATATTAAGGTACTCCCAAATGAAAAGAAAATCATAGGCTACACCACCCGCAACAGCGGAGGCGTACCAGAGAACTTCAAAAATTATTTCGTTATCGAGTTCAGCAAATTATTTACCAATGTTTCTGTGGTAGATAACCAAGCCATCAAGGACGATGCTACCGAAGCCGAAAGCACCCATGCTGGTGCCATTGTAAGTTTCCCAACCCACAGAGGCGAGACGGTAGTAGCAAAGGTGGCTTCCTCATTCATCAGCTATGAGCAAGCAGAACGTAACCTCCAAGAAGTAGGTGCCCGTTCATTTGATGAGGTGTGCGATGCTGCACGTACCACATGGAACGAGACCTTGGGCAAGATAGAGGTAAACGACGACAATATCGACCATCTGCGCACCTTCTATAGCTGTCTGTACCGTTCTGTACTCTTCCCCCGCAGTCTCTATGAGATAGATGCTGCCGGCAAGCCAGTACACTATAGTCCGTACAACGGCGAGGTACTGCCAGGCTATATGTTTACCGACACGGGCTTCTGGGACACCTTCCGCTGCCTGTTCCCCTTCCTCAACCTGATGTATCCCAGCATGAATGTTAAGATGCAGGACGGCTTGGCCAATGCCTATAAGGAAAGTGGCTTTCTGCCAGAATGGGCTAGTCCGGGACATCGCAACTGTATGGTGGGCAACAACTCAGCATCTGTCGTAGCTGACGCCTATCTGAAAGGCTTGCGCGACTATGACATTGAGACCTTATGGGAAGCAGTGATACACGGAGCCAACAACGCTCATCCTACCATTGGTTCTACCGGCCGTAAAGGTGTAGAATACTATAACAGTCTTGGCTATGTGCCTTATAATGTGGGCATCAACGAGAGTGCTGCCCGCACATTGGAATACGCTTATGACGACTGGTGCATCTATCAGTTGGGCAAGGCATTGGGCAAGCCAGAGAGCGAAATCGCTATCTATGCACAGCGTGCCATGAACTACCGCAACCTGTTTGATGCCGAGAGCAAGTTGATGCGTGGCAAGAACGAGGACGGTACCTTCCAAAGTCCGTTTAACCCTTTGAAATGGGGCGATGCATTTACCGAAGGTAATAGCTGGCACTACACATGGTCAGTGTTCCACGACCCACAGGGACTGATTAACCTCATGGGTGGCAAGCAAGAGTTCACCCATATGATGGACTCAGTCTTCTCCGTACCACCTATCTTCGACGACAGCTACTACGGTTTCCCCATCCACGAGATTCGTGAAATGCAGATTATGAATATGGGTAACTATGCACACGGCAATCAACCTGTACAGCACATGATATACCTCTACGGCTATGCAGGCGAACCCTGGAAGGCACAATACTGGATTCGTGAGGTGATGGACAAGCTCTATGCGGCAACGCCTGATGGCTATTGCGGTGACGAGGACAACGGACAGACCTCTGCCTGGTATGTGTTCTCAGCTTTGGGCTTCTACCCTGTATGCCCGGGTAGCGGACAATACGTACTGGGCACTCCTTATTTCAAGGAAGTAAAACTTCATTTAGAAAACGGGAAAACCGTGGAAATCAAAGCTTCAGATTGTTCTGCCGACAACAAATACATTGACAAGATGAAGGTCAATAGCAAGAACTGGCAGCACAACTACCTGAACCATGATGATCTGATGAATGGTGCCAAGATTAAGTTGCAAATGGTGGCAGAACCGAATACCCAACGTGGTATTGCCGACGAAGATGCCCCCTACTCTTTCTCAAACCAGAAATAAACATACCCCCTCCCCCTACGGGTACTCCTCCTTGCTAAGGGGGAGAGTTTTATGGGGGGTGGTTCTTTCCCATTACTAAGAAGGAGAGCTACACAACAACTCTTCCCCTAAGATAGAGGAGTTGACCTGTAAGGACGGAGAGATATGATATTATAAGCAATAATTATGAAAATCATCGATGTAGAATTAATGGATAAAGTAACAGCGGAAGCGAAGCAATCGCCTCGCCTCCGCATGAACTATAACTTCCACCAAAGCCTGGATGACAAGTGCCATCGTTTCCTCAATGCAATGGAACCTGGTACTCAAGTAGCCGTCCACCACCATATCACCAAAGATGAAACCCTGGTAGTGCTGCGTGGCAAAGTACGTGTACTTATCTACAATGACGAGGGAGAAATTACTGAAGATGCCATCATTGACCCACAGCAAGGCCGCTATGGCGTTGACATCCCCAAGAATTCTTGGCACACCGTAGAGTGCCTAGCGCCCGAGACCGTCGTCTTCGAGGTAAAAGAAGGTCCTTTCGTACCCCACGAAATTGACGGCATCCTGGAAGTGAAGAAATAAGTTACTCTTTAGGTGTAAAGATCGTCACCCACCTATAGAGATTACAGCCCACGAAATTGCCTAATACCTCGGCGATATAAACCACCAGTACACTACTAGACAGCAAGACATCTGTGGGAGAAATCAAGAAGTAAAAGGCATCGGCGATAGAGTGCGCAAAGCCACAGAGAATGAACACCGGCACGCCCAGTATCAAGGCAAGCATCTTGCCTTTTCTGGCAAACTCCACAGCCGTGGTCATGATGAATCCGCAACCTATAGCCAACAAGAAACAAGCGAAAGGTCCCTTCGCCATTCGTCCTTCCAAAATCTTGGTAGCAGGTTCAATACAATCTTGTTGTGCATAGGCAATCATCCATGCCATTAACATACAGCCCACGATGTTACCAGCCAATACGGTAGCAAGCATGCTCCAGTCACCATGACGACGGATAAATCCAGCTGTACCCGTATAAAGTTTCAAACCATAATAGACAACAGTAGTCAGTCCGAATGCAAAGAGCACAGCACCTGCCACACCCCCAACCCTCAGGTTGACAACGCATCCAATAGAAATACAGATACCTGCCAGTATGGCGGATGGGAAAACATCACGAATCAGTTCCAGCTTTTTCACTTTATTCTTAGTTGAAATCATTTTAATACCAGCCACAAAGGTATAGCTTTTTCCTTAGTCATACAAACAATTTAGCCGAAACCTACGATTACTGTTCCCCAAGCCCTATGGTTAAGGTTTCCCAAACCTATAGTTAATGCATACTACACCTAGGGGTAATGCATTACAAAGAAGGGTGCAACTCATTGCTGAGCCACACCCTATCTTATCTTATTCATGTGTTAAGTGTCGTAGTTTACTTCACCTCCTCAAATCTAACATGTGCTGATAATCAGCGGTTTATGAAAGTCTTGGTACAAATAAGGAACACCATAAGCATCTTGGATGTTGTCCCACAATAACTATCGATAAGCATCCGTGCGATGCTCTTCCCATTCTTCTTCGTCCTTTTCTCTGTATTTCTTTCTTTTGTTGATGCAAAGGTACATCTTTTTCCTCAGTCGTCCAAAATATCAGACAGTTTTAACTTTCTGCCGTAGGTTTATCAGGTCCGTTTCCACTCCATCCTTTGAAACGAGCGAGTCTTTTGGCAGCATGGAGTAGTTCTTGGCGATATTCTCCTTCTTTCCACTGAACCATTCGCCAAAAG
>JAEEGL015264355.1_pt1 | contig 10869 bp, 9 predicted proteins | sample 9134231 | NCBI WGS metagenome assembly JAEEGL01 (sample SAMN16246548, study PRJNA631951) | gut metagenome | biome: gut microbiome; feature: rumen; material: fiber-attached | host: Bos | place: Iran: Karaj | collected 2018-10
ACTTTATAAAGTAGGAGTGCCATCGTGCCTTGTGGTAAGAAAAGAAAGCGCCAGAAGATGGCGACACATAAGCGTAAGAAGATGCTTAGAAGAAATCGACATAAGAGCAAGTAGTTTTTAGGTCGAGACAGCTTGTGTTTATTAAAGGGGCTGTCTAAAAAGAATGTGATTACTGTTCTTTTTAGACAGCCCCTTTTTTATATATGAGCGGTTCCTGAGCTTGTCGAAGGACCGGATTTATTTCTAATGTTAGAAAATATTCATTCACCGTCAGATATAAAGAATCTTTCTCAACCGCAGATTAAAGAACTTGCAAAAGAAATCCGTCAGACAATTATTCAAACTGTTGGAAAAAACGGCGGTCATCTTGCAAGTAATCTTGGAGTTGTTGAGCTTACAATTGCGCTTCACCGTGTTTTTGATTCACCAAATGATGCAATAATTTATGATGTAAGCCATCAGTGTTATGCACACAAGCTTTTAACAGGACGCTACGAGCAGTTCAAAACACTCCGCCAGAAAAACGGCATTTCCGGTTTTACAAACAGCGAAGAAAGCGAACATGATTTTTTTATAAACGGACATTCTTCAACATCAATCTCATCGGCTCTTGGACTTTTAACTTCCTGGAACCTTAACAAAAAAGACGGAAAAGTAATTGCAGTTTTAGGAGACGGTGCCCTTACAGGCGGCTTGGCTTTTGAAGGTCTCGAAAATGCAGGTCAAATAAGAAAAAATCTTATAGTTATTTTGAATGATAATCAGATGTCTATTGATCATAATACGGGAGCAGTTTCACGCTACTTAAGCCGCCTTACAATGACAAAAGGATATCAGTCTTTCCGTTATAGAGTAGATAAGGTTGTAGAAAGACTTGTCGAAAAAATCCCGAGTCTTGGTCGTCCTATGGACAAATTTATTTTCCGTTTTAAGCGTTCCCTCAAAGGACTTTTGCTTGCAAATAATCTTTTTACTGATCTTGGTTTTGAATATGTTGGTCCTCTCAACGGACATAATGAGCAGGTGCTTGAAAACGTTCTCAGAAAAGTAAGAAATCTTTCTCGCCCTGTTGTAGTTCATGTTGTAACAAAAAAAGGAAAAGGCTACACACCTGCCGAAACTAATCCCGAAAATTATCACGGAATTGGACCTTTTAATATTGACGACGGCTCTGTAGAAAAAGATGAAAAGCTGATCTTTACACAAGCCTTCAGTAACGCGCTGATGGAACAGGCAGAAAAAAATCAGAAAATAACTGCAATTACAGCTGCTATGGCTCAGGGAACCGGTCTTTCTGAATTCAGTAAAAAATATAGAGAAAGATTTTTTGATGTTGGAATTGCAGAAGAACACGCGGTAACTTTTGCAGGTGGCCAGGCAAAAGGCGGAATGATTCCTGTTGTTTGTATTTATTCAACTTTCATTCAGCGTGCCGTTGATCAGATGATTCACGATATTTCACTTCAACAATCACATTGTATTTTTGTTTTAGACAGAGCCGGAGTAGTTCCAAATGACGGAGTTACGCATCAGGGCTTGTTTGATATATCTTTATTCCGTCCGATTCCTGCTTTAGAAATCCTTAGTCCCGTAAGTGCAAATGACCTTAAGCTTTGTTTTGAATATGCTGTTTGTGCAAAAGGTCCTGTTGTAATAAGATATCCAAAAGCATATTGCCCGCAGGAGCTTCCTGAATTTTCACAAAAAATAAAATCAGGAAAAGGAATCTTGATTGAATCTGACGGCAAGGCTGTAAAAAATAAATATCTTATCGTTACAACAGGAAGTATGTATACAGAAGCAAGTCAGGCACTGAATGAAGAAGCTGCAAAAAAATTAAAGACAGACATTTATATAATGCGTTTTATCAAACCGTTTAATGAAGAATATTTTATTCAGCTTGCAACTCAATATAAAGGCGTTCTTTTTATAGAAGATGGAGTTGAAACAAGCGGCATAAGTGAACATCTTGCAGGAGTTCTTGCAAAAAATAAATATCTAAAAACAAAGATTCTTGCATTCGGAGAAAAATATTACAGTCATGGAAACCGCGCTCAGATTCTTGAAGCAGCAGGACTTTCTCCAAAACAAATCGCAGCCGCATTAAAGGGACTTACAAATGCTTGAAATGACTTTTGGCAATAAAAAAATCACGACTGAACTTCCTGCTTTTGTAATGGGAATTGTAAATGCAACTCCCGATTCCTTTTATGATAACAGCCGCGGTGGACTGGAGCATGCATTAGAACTTGTAGAGCAGGGCGCTCATATAATTGATATCGGTGGAGAATCTACACGTCCCGGGTTTACACCTGTTAGTGAACGGGATGAACTTGAAAGGGTAATTCCTCTTATTACTGAGCTTAGAAAAAAAAGTGACGTTATAATTTCTATAGATACAACTAAAACAGCAGTTATGAAAGCTGCATTGGAACACGGAGTAGAAATAATAAATAATGTCGGAGAGTTTACGGATGAGCAGCTTGAGCTTTGCAAGGTTACAGGCGCAACAGTAATTCTTATGCATCATACTCCCGGTGGAATTGACCAAGTTGTTGAATATCTTAAAAATCAGGCAAAGCGTTGTCTTGATGCAGGAATATCAAAAGAAAAAATAATAATTGATCCGGGCATTGGCTTTGGAAAAACCTTTGAACAAAATATAGAAGCAATCAAAAATACCGAAAAGCTTTGCGAAACGGGATTTACCGTTTTAATGGCTTTGTCAAGAAAATCAAGCATAGGACAAATGACAGGCCGCGAGGTTCACGAAAGACTTGCCGGTACTCTTACGGCAGATATAATTTCCGTTCAAAAAGGTGCCAAAATTATACGAGTTCACGATGTTTCTCCTGCAATTGACACATTAAAAGTGATGAAATATTTACAATAGTGTGTTATACTGTAAAAATCGTATGGAAATATTTAACAAGTTACTTTACATTTACGATTTCATCCGCCCGATTTTAGATATCGCCGCTCTGACTTTTATTTTATATAAAGCATACGATTTTGTTACCAAATCCAACAGTATTCAGTTATTAAAGGCAGCAGTCATTGTTTTTCTTGCTTATGGCGTTGCAGAGCTTCTTAAATTAAATACAATCTTATGGATTCTCCGCGTACTTGCTCCGGGACTTGTAATTGCATTTGCAGTAATCTTCCAGCCTGAAATCCGAAAAATCTTTTTGAAAATCGGTCAGAGCAGATGGTTCGCTTTTGGTTCACGCTCAAAGCATACTTATGTAGATGCAGTTCTTACGGCTGCAGAAATGCTTTCAAAAGAAAGACGCGGAATGCTTGCAGTTTTCCTTAGACATACAAAGCTTGAGAATTACATGCAGTCTGGAACAAAACTCAATGCCGACTTATCTTCAAGTCTGCTCGTAACGATTTTTGGAAAAGACACTCCGCTTCATGACGGCGCATGCTTTATTCAAGGCGGTAAGCTTTTAGCTGCAGGCTGTTTCCTTCCTCTTAGTGAAGATTACAATATTAAAAAAACATTCGGTACAAGACACCGTGCCGCACTTGGACTTTCAGAAGCATCTGATGCAGTTGTACTTGTGGTTTCTGAAGAAACAGGTGCAATCAGTCTTGCATATGATTCAAAATTGAATTACGACCTTGATATGAATGAACTTACTAAGATTCTGGAAAAACTTCTGGAATTACCACCCGAAGCCAAAAATATAGAGGACACGATAGATGAAAGCAAACCAGTTCTTTGATAAAATCCTTTATAATTGGCCCGTAAAAGTATGTTGTCTCATTATTGCAATTGCACTTTATTTATTTCATCAGGCTTCTCTTACTGAAAAACGATCTTTTGTAATTCCAGTAACTGTAGAAGAAGAAGGTGCCGTTCAACATACAGGCGATTTTACAACTAACGTTACTGTTACCATTCGTGCAAATACCGAAGAGATAAGTTCAGTTCATTCTAATCAGCTTAAGGCTTATGTAAATCTCAATAACATTTCAAAAAACGGAGAATATAATCTGCCTGTAAAAGTAAAGGTTGCAGATGAAATAATGGCATTTGATCCGTTTGAAATTAAAGTTAAACCTGAATATATAAAAATGAAGGTTGAAACTAAAGATTTAAAATTCATTCCGCTTGAAGCTTCAATTGTTGGTGAACCTCAGCACGGATATGAAATCACGGAAATAACGATTGAACCACCATATGTAGAAGTTACTGGTCCTGAATCTGTTATAGAAAATACAAAGAAAATTTATCTTGATCGTATAGATGTAACGGGTCTTACTCAAAAAGAAGTTTACGAAGCAGATTACAAATCTGTTAATAATCTTTTGACAATCAAAGAAAAAGGACCATTTAAAGTTACGCTGATGATTGAACCAAAGATTATGGAGCGTACGATAGAAGAACTTGAAGTTTCAGTTCTTGGATTAAATGAAAAGTTCTTCCTTAAAGACGATATTCTTCCCGTTTGGATAAAGCTTGAAGGTGAAATGCCTGTGCTCGAAGATTTTATTCCAGGACGTCGCTTTGTTACAGTTGATTTATCAAGAATTACAGAGCCTGGTGAATATGATGTTCCTGTTGTTTATAATATTCCAAATTATTTCAATTTAATTGAAGCTTCTGATTCAACCGTTCATATTTCGGTAATGGAAAATATTGAAGAATCAGAGGAAGTCCCTGAAGCAGAAGGGGGAATTGAATGATTTGTGGTATGGGCGTTGACCTGACTACAGTTGAAAGATTTGCTAAGTGGATTGAAGATCCAAAACTTATAGACAGATTTTTTAATGAACAGGAAAAATGCAGCAACAAAAGTATCACATTTCAAAAGGAACATTATGCAGCACGCTTTGCCGCAAAAGAAGCATTTGGTAAAGCACTTGGAACTGGCATCTCAGGCTTTAGTCTTGATGATGTTTATATAAAAAATGAACCAAACGGAAAGCCCGTTCTTATGGTTCAGGGTTCTGCTCAGCAAAAGCTCCAGCAGATTTATGGCGATTGTATTCTTCATGTTTCGTTAAGTCATGAAAGAAATAACGCAATTGCCGTAGTAATTATAGAAAAAAAATAAAAATAGTGTAAAATAAAAGTAGAGGTGTTTTATGGCGTACTCGTCATCTAAAAGTAAATCTGCAGCTCCCGAAAAAAAAGCATCAATCTCATATTGGTCAAAAGAAAAGTGTAATTGTCCTGTTTGCAAAAAGCCGTTTGATCGCGAAATTATGCGCAGCGGTAACGGACGAATGAATGCAGGTAATCTTAGTGATGAACTTCACCGTGATTATATTCCTTCTGCTAAATACGGAAAGGTTTACCCTCTGATTTATGAAGTAGGCTGTTGTCCAAACTGTTATACGGCATTTTTATGGAATGATTTTGCACCAATAAAAAATCCTGACATAGCAGACAGAATCTACGACAACTACGAAAAACGCAAGAAAGCAACCGAAACTATTTTCCCATATTTTAATCTTAAAAAAGAGCGTTCAATTTATGATGGTGCCGCAATGTATTATCTGGCACTTCAAACTTATGATGTTTGCGATGTTGATATGCTGCCAACTTTAAAAAAGGCAATCATTTCGCTGCGACTTGCATGGCTTACAAAAGAAATTGATGATGCATGTACAGATCATAATTATGATTACGTATCGCAGGTGTTTTACCGCAAGGCATTATTCTTTTATCAGCAGGCATTGGCAAATGAACAGGATCGTTCAGAAAAATGTTCGACTTTAAATAACTTTGGTCCCGATATGGATAAAAACTATGGATGGGATGGAGTCGTTTATTTGAGCGGACTTTTGGAATATAAGTACGGTCAACATGATGACATTCAGCTGCGTCTTAAAAAGCTTAGTGAAGCAAAAACTGCAATTGCGCGTATTTTTGGTCTTGGTAAATCTTCAAAAAATAAACCTGGACCTTTGCTTGAGCATGCAAGGAATCTTTATGATAACCTTACAAAAGAGCTCAAAGATGATGATTTGTAATGCGTAATATTCTTCTTACAGTTTCATACGACGGAACCGATTTTTGCGGATGGCAGCGCCAGGATGATAAAGAGGGCGGCGAAGCAAACAGAACGGTCCAGGGTGAAGTAGAAAAAGCTCTTGAAAAAATGCACAAACAAAAAATTACTCTTTACGGTTCAGGCCGAACTGACAGTGGTGTTCACGCGTTTGGGCAGGCAGCAAATTTTTATACACCAATAGATTCAATTCCTGCAGAAAATTTTATAAGAGCACTTAATGCGTTTTTACCTGAAGATGTTCGAATTTTAGAATCTGTTGAAGTACCCGAAGAGTTTAATGCACGCAAGTCTGCAACAAGCAGAATGTACAGATATTTTATAAGTCTTGGAAATGCAGTGCCTGCAAACAATGCAAGGTATTCGTGGTTTGTGCCGAATTATAAACCTGATCTGGTCCGCCTCAATAAATACTGCGAATGCCTTAAGGGTGAAATTGACTGCGCTTCCTTTGCCGCAAGTGGTGATGAAAGCGTTTCAACAAACCGCTACATTGACGACGCAAGATTTTTCATGCAAAAGGATATCTGGAGTCAGGACCTTCTTGTTTTTGAAATAGAAGCAAATGCCTTTTTGTGGAAAATGGTCAGGACGCTGACAGGAACTCTTGTGAATCTTGATAAAACTGCCGCCCCACAAGATTTTATGAAAAAGATTCTTGACTCCCACGACAGAACCCGCGCCGGAGTCACGGCACCACCTACAGGCTTATTTTTATATAAAATAAAATTTGATGGTATCAGAAGGCATATATAGAATATGCTGATACTGTTAGCAATATTAAATACATATTATGTGGGGGCTCGGAGTGAGAAATGCCCGACGACAACTTCTTTCTGTTGGCGACGGGCATTTCTCACGGGAGAGCACCCACATAAACAAGATTTATTTATAACAAGCTTACTGGATCCACATCATATTCTATATAAACATTCTGACTGTGGGTGTAGTCCTGTAAAAGACTACGCGCCATTGCCTGCAATGGAACTATCGAACTTGATTTTAATAGAATCTGAAATCTCCACGAAGAATTAATCTTTTCTATAGGGCATTCTGCCGGTCCGATTATTTCTACGCCTCGAGCCTTTTTTTCCTGTAAAATGCGAACAGCATCTGCAGCAGTTGCTTCAGCTTCGTTTTTGTTGTAGCTTCTAAATACAAGCCTCAGTAATCTTGAAAACGGCGGAAACTCCATAAACTGACGCTGTTCCAGCTCGTAATTATAAAAATCTTCAGTCTTATTCATGCATGCATATTTTATCGGTTGAAGTTCAGGGCTGTAAGTTTGTACGACAACTTTTCCGTCTTTAAAATATCTTCCTGCACGACCTGCAACTTGTGTAATTAATGAGAACGTTCTTTCTCCTGCACGGAAGTCAGGCATATGCAAACCTGCGTCTGCAAGAATAACTCCTACGAGTTCAAGCTTTGGAAAGTTCAATCCTTTTGCAACCATCTGGGTTCCAAGCATAATGTCATATTTGCCGTTTTTAAAATCTTCAAGAGTTGTAAGAAGTTGTTCTTTATTTTTAAGTGCATCTGTATCAAGACGAACAATTTTTGCGTTAGGAAACTTTGCTTTAGTTTCTGCTTCTATATATTCTGTACCAAAACCGGAAGAACCAATATCAACAGAACCACATGAAGGACAGCTTTGTGGCGGAGTGATTGACCAGCCGCAGTAATGACATTTAAGTCTGTTTTCTGTTTTATGATAGGTTAGCGGCACGGAACAGTTTTTACATACAAGTTCGTAACCGCAGGAATTGCAGCTGAAAAAATGAGTAAAGCCTCTTCTGTTCAAAAATAAAATTGCCTGATGTCCTCGTTCAAGAACACTGTGAATTTGTTTTTCAAGCGGCTCAGAAATAGAACCTTCCGTTCGAAAGTTTCGCAAATTAATACAGGAAATATGAGGCATCTCTCCGCCTGCAAGTCTTTTTGTAAGCGTGTGTCGTACGATTGTTCCGGTTTTCATTCCATACCAGGCTTCTACACTTGGTGTTGCACTTCCCATAATAAGAGGGATTTTTAAATTTGAACATCTGTGCATTGCAACCTGACGTGCATGGTATCGCGGATTGTTTCCAGATTTATATGAGCCGTCGTGTTCTTCGTCTATAATGATAAGACCAAGCTCAGGCACTGGTGCAAAAACGGCTGAACGCGCTCCTACAATTACACGCGCTTCTTTGTGCATGATGCGGTTCCATTCTTTAAGACGCTGCGAAGGTGTTAGTCCCGAATGAAGTACAGCTGCAGTTTTTCCAAAACGTTGAGTGACTGCCTGAACAACCTGTCCTGTCAGACCAATTTCAGGTACAAGATAAATGACGCCTTTTTCATTCTGAAGCATGCGTTCTGCAAGCGAAAGAAAAACTTCAGTTTTACCGCTGCCTGTTGGTCCATATATATAATGATAAAGGGAGCTTACGTCATTGCGAGCGGAGCGCGGCAATCCATTTACTGAATTCAATATCTCATTAACACATTTAACCTGCTCATCAGATAATTCATTTTTAGGTGTCTGAGCAATTTCTTCTTCAAACCCAAAACCACCTGCACTTGTTTCGCGTCTTCCACTTGGAATCATAGAAAAAACTGCTTCGCCAAGAGTACACAAATAATAACGGCTTATCCAGTTTGCAATTTCTATGAGCTCTTCTCCAAAAAGAGGTTCTTTATCTATGACTCGTCTGATTGGTTTTATTTTAGAAGCATCTACAGTACAGCTGGCAGGAATTTCATCAGTGATTCCAATTATAAAGCCTTCTGTTTTTTTATTGCCAAACATTATTTCTGCGCGTTTTCCAATCATTGGAACAAGCTCAGGTTTTTCGTCTTGCGGAGGAGTGTAGGAATAAGTAAAGCCCTGATTTATTGGAAGGTTCAGGATAATTTCAAGAAAAATCATTTGCTCCTTATTTCATCAAGCTTTCTTTTAAATGCTTTTAAATCCTGCCAGGCCGGTGCCTTAAGACTTTCATCGCGTAAAAGTGCACTCGGATGATAAGTTACCATAAGAGGAATTCCATTGTAATCAAAAATCTGACCGCGAAGTTTGTTTAAAGCATCTTCGGTTTCAAGCATCTTGTGACCTGCAATGCGTCCCATACATAAAATCATTTTTGGTTTTAAAATATGAATCTGTGCCTGAAGAAATGCAAAACATGTTGACTGTTCATCTGGTTCTGGATCACGGTTGTTTGGCGGACGACATTTTACAATATTTGCAATGTAGCAGTTTTTGGTGCGGTCAAGCTGAATTGCTGCAAGCATTTTGTCGAGCAGTACACCTGCTTTACCAACAAACGGACGGCCAGACATATCCTCGTCGTAGCCAGGTCCTTCTCCAATTACAAGAACATCCGGATTTTCTACACCTTCGCCCGGAACTACATTATTTCGTGTACGTGCAAGCTGGCACTTTGTACATCGTGTGATTTTAGAATAAAGGTCAGAAAGTGTAAGGCCGGAAGTTTCCGTGGTGGTTGAGCTTGTCGAAACCACCTTTACAGTTGCATCTTCATTTGTGGTTTCGACAGGCTCAACCACCGCAGTTTGTTCAACCACCACAGCTGCAACTTTATCATCTTCAAAAGCCATTTCGCCTTTAAATGCCTCACTGGTAAATCCGGTTATATGCGCGTCAGCCTTTTTGAGAAGGTCGTATATAAGTTTTTTATCTTCTTTATTCATTTTTACATTTCCACTCCGGTTCTTCCCCAAACGTTAGCTTTACTATTTCTCGTTCTTCGTATGCCTTTTTAATCAATTCATCAACTTCAAGTTCTGCATAGATTTTTTCTGCATCTTCAACTCGTCCACGCAATACCGGATGACGCGGGCTGAATAAAACACAGCAGTCTTCGTAAGGCAAAATTGAAGTTTCGTAAGTATCAATTTCTTCTGCAGTTTTAATTATTTCTTCCTTGTCTAAGCCACAGCATGGGCGCATCATTGGGAACTCAGAAAAATGTTCTGTAACTGTCATGTTTTCTACAGTCTGACTTGCCACTTGGCCAACACTTTCTCCTGTTATAATGCATTTTGCATTACAGCGTTTTGCAAGAAGATTTGCAACTTTCATCATACAAACACGCAGAATCAAAGTTGACCATGCTTCAGGTGCTTTTTCTTTAATGCGCATTTGAACATCTGTAAAAGGAATTATATTTAAGTAAGTTTGTATTCCGTAATAAGCAAGCTTCTGCCCAAGAGTAACAACCTTCTGTTTTGCTTCTTCAGAAGTGTAAGGGTAGGAGTGAAAATAACAGCATTCAATCTTCATTCCGCGTCTAAGCATTCTGTAGCCTGCAACAGGAGAGTCCAATCCGCCAGAAAGAAGAAGAAGTCCTTTACCACTTGAACCAACTGGTAATCCACGACATCCTGTATTATTGTCGCAGTAAACAAAAACTTTTTCGCGAACTTCTATATAAATAATGCAGTCAGGCTTGTGAACGTCGACCTTCATGATGCTTTCAATAGGACCTGCCACTTCGCAAGAAAGCTGGTATGAGTTTAATGGAAATCCCTTATCAGAACGGCGTGAATCAATCTTAAAGGTTTTAGCACCTGCATCTGCCTGAACTTTTGCAACCTTAAAAGCAGTATCACTTATTGCCTGTAGTTCTTTTTCGCAAACTTCACACTTAGCCCAGCCAGTAATACCAATAAGATGATTAAGCATAAATTCAATTTTTGGACCAAGTTCATTTGCCTTATCATCATCACATTCAATATAAAGACGACCTGCGCGCAAAATAGAACGGCAGCCTGTTCCTTCAAGGCATTTAGAAACATTGTGGCGTAAGAGATTTTCGAATTCCTGAATATTTGA
>JAEEGL015712069.1_pt1 | contig 10869 bp, 4 predicted proteins | sample 9134231 | NCBI WGS metagenome assembly JAEEGL01 (sample SAMN16246548, study PRJNA631951) | gut metagenome | biome: gut microbiome; feature: rumen; material: fiber-attached | host: Bos | place: Iran: Karaj | collected 2018-10
ACATCATCATCACTTGGTTCAGTTAAATCAATTAATCTTTCATTTAATTTTTTATCTTTTTCAGGAGGCGGATTATCTTCCATATGATATATTATATTTGTATTAGGATCTATTTTTCTATTATTTACTCTTCTTAAAGTTTCTTCTTCTGAAACATCAAATAAACAAAAATTATCAAAAACTGAATTTATTTCTTGTTTTTTTGGATCTGTATGAAATATTTTATCAACTATAAAAAGTAAGTTTTCATTTTCGTTTTCTTTTTCTGTTTTTGGTAAGTCTAATTGTTCTATAAAACCAGTACATCTTTTTTCAAATAATTTAAATTGATTTAATGTTTGAGGAAAATCATCTAAAATTATTCCTGAATATGAATTATTTATTATTGTTTCTTTTTCTTTTATAAAATTTTGTTCTTCTTTTACTTTTGCTTTTGGTTTTTTTAATTGTTCTTCTTTTATTAATGCTAATTCTTCTTCAATTGTATTTATTCTATTTATTTTTTTATTTACTTCTTCTGTTATTTGTTGTTTTGTTTTTATTGGAAAATCTTTTTGTAAATAATAAAAAATTAAATTTATTAAATTATCATCTGAAATATTTTCTATTTCTTTTTTTGCATATGGTTCAATTATTGATCTTAAATATGCAAAATCTTTTTCTTCTTTTTCTTTTTCTGCTTTTAATTGTTCAATTTGGTTTTTTTTCATTGTTTTAAATTTTGGATGTTCTTCTATTGGTGTTGTTATTTTTTCATATGTTTCCATACAATTTTTTATTATTTTTTCTATATTATATACTTTTATATTTGGATATTTTTCTGATATTAATTGAGATGTTGTTTTTCTTCCTGAAAATAAATGTCCTATGAAACATAATTTTATTGGAATGTGATTAAATGTGTATTTGTCATCTATTGGATTTTCTATTGGAATTTCTTCTTTTTTTTCTTCTTCATTTTCTTCTTTATTTTCTTCTTTGTTTTCTTCTTTGTTTTCTTCTTTTTTTTCTTCTTCTTTTTTTTCTTCTTCATTTTCTTCTTTTTTTTCTTCTTCATTTTGTTTTTTTTCTTCTTCTTTTTTTTCTTCTTCATTATTATCTTCAGTTTTTATTTCTTGTGTATCAGTAACTTTTTTATCCTTTTCATCAAAAGGATTAATTCCTCCATTAATATCAATTAACTCAAATTTCATATCTAAATACATTTCTAAAATTTCACCAAGAGTTTGATTACTAATATTATAAACAGGTAAAGTAATATTTGAAATATCTAAATTTCCAGGTTCAAATTCAGAATTATTCATTTTTTGTAAATCTTTCTCTTTTAAACCAGCAATTTGAAATTTTCCTCCATTTAACATAAAAGCAATATCATTTCCTAAAATATCATATAAACTTAATTCAATAGGTTTTAATTTTTTACTTTTTTTATCTCTTTTCAAAATAATATTTTTCATATTAAGATTCCATTTTCCCATATAATGAATATAATCAAAAAATTCACAATAAGAATAAATTAAATTTTCTTCTGTATTTTCATTATCCATTTCATTTGGATTTATTTCTGTTTTTTGATGTGATTTTTCTTCTATTTTTCTATAATATTCTGAAATTGGTGTATTTTCAATAAATAAATCCATCCAATTTTCCCAATTTGGAATTTCTATTAAATTAACATTATGATCTTTTAAATATTTTTCACTTTCATCTGTTATATCTAATAACATTTCCATTATTAAATCCATTCCTGGTTTAATTTGACTTTCTTTTTTTTTTCTTGAATTTATTTTATCTTCTATCATTTTTGGAGTGTATTTATCTAATAAAGTAAAAAATAATTTTTCATCAAAATTATCTGCATATGATTCATATGGTAAAGTATATTTTTCTTCTTCTAAAGGCTCATTATTTTTATTTTTTATTATATTTCTTTCATGAATTTTTTGTATTTTTATATAATCTTCATTTTTTTTTTCCATTTCTTCTAATTTATCTTTGATTATTTTATTATGATCTACATAATGTGTTCTACTAAATTGTCTTAATTCTTCTTCTTCTTTTAATTTTTTCATTAATTCAATTTGTCTTTCATGTTCATGTTCTTGTTTTCTTACTCTTTTTATTTTATCTTTTCTTGCTTTTTCTTCAATTATCATTTTTTCTTGTATTTTTTTCATTATAATATCAGTAGAAATAACTTTTTTTTTTTTATTCATCATATTTGAATCTACTATATCTAAACCTAATTTTGATAAATTTGAACTAAATTCATTTATTATATTAAAATTTAATTGATTTGAATTTTTAAATGAATTTAATGTTGCTCTTTTATAAAAATTACATTGAGACCAATATTGTTTTTCTTTTTCTTTTACAAAATTTTTTCTTATTTCCATTTGATTATTCCAATTATTTAAATTTTTCAAATCTAAATTTTTAAATTCTTCTCCTTTTAATTTTTCTTTACTTCTAATATTATTTAATCTATTCATATGTTCTTTTTTAACATAATTATTATCATCATCAATTTTATTTATAATCTTTTGATAATAAGTATTTAATCCTTCTCCAAATTTATGAAGAGGATCTAATAATAATTTATTACTAGTTGCTTTTCTATTTAATAAATCTTTTAAATATTTTTCATTTTTATTTGGAAATCTCATTGTTTTATACATTTCTGCTAATTCATTTACACTTTTTGGAGGAAGAGTTTTTAATGATATAAATTTACTATCTAAAACTTGTTTTATTTTAAATAATAATTGTGAGGCTACTCCTTTTTTTTTATTTAATAAATCATTTCTTCTATTGTCATTAAATTTTATTCCTAAATCTGAAAATGCTTTTGTGAGATATTGATAATTTTTTGATATTAATTTATTATCATTTGAATTTGTATATGCATTGAAATTTGGAATTAAACGATGTTTATCTAATATTTCACCAAATAAATAACCGTTATAAAAATCTTCTGAGATGTTTGTTATTTTTTTGCTTAATTTTAATGATGTGTTTATCCAATTTGCTAAAGAAGTTTCAGACATAAATATTTTAATTTTAATATTTTTTATTTAATTTTATTTTTATTTAATTGGAATTTTTTCATATTATTAATATATAAATTAATTAATTATACTATTTTTTTGAATTTTTTTCTGTTAAATTTTCAATTTGAAATATTTTTTATATAACAAATCCCATAATTAAAAATGAATTAGTATTAAAAAAATTAATTATTTTTCAATTCTCAGAACATAACATTTATTAAGGATTTTATTTTAATTATAATATTTTTCAATATAAATAAAAACTAAAAATAAAAAAATATAAATAATTAATATAATGTCTAAACAAGAAAGAAGAAACACAATAACAATAGGAATGAACAATTTAAAGAGTTCAACATTAAAAAATCCAAAAATCAAAAAAACTTTTAAAAAAGAAAAAAAAAATGTAAATATACAAAATTCAACAAATGACACTTCACTAAATGAAATAAACGACATAATAAATTCAAAAAATTTATCAAAACGAATTTATTCAAAATCATTTGCAGAACCATATAGACCATTATCTCAATTAGAGAAAGTAAAAGAAATAAATAATATGAATGAAAATTCATTTAAACGTTTTAAAACTTATTCAACTTTATTTGAACAAATAAAAAAAGAAATTTATGATATAAATACAAATTTAAATAATTCTCTTCATTTAAAAAAACAATCAAATGATATTTTTTTAAAAAATTATAATTTAAATATTGATATTCCAATAATTGAACAAGATGATGAAAATTGTTCTCCAATACAAATGAAAACAATAAATAAAATTAAAATTCCTTTAACTGATAGAGGAAAAAATGAAAAAACGCAAAGTACAATTGTTTTAAATAATTCAAATTCAAATGAAAATAGTGAATTAATTGATGATAATATTAATCAAAGTTCTTTAAATGAAAATGTACAAAATATTATTTTAAGTCCTACTGAAGAAAGTGAAAGTATGCAATCTATGAGATTAAAAAATAAAATGATGACTAATCAGTTTTTATATAAAATTAATAGTTTTAGAAATTATCAATTAAGAGATAAAAAATATAATTTGGGAAATAAAGTAATTAAAGAAGAAAATACTTATAATAAAAGTTCTATTTATGATAAAGATTTTTATAATCATACATATGATAAAAATGTTTCTTGTAATTGTTCACTTCAATAATTTTTAAAATATATTATAGTATATATAATATTAATTAATGTAAATAATAATGTTTCATTCTTTATTTACATTAATACATATTTAAATTTAATAAATAAAAAATAATCAATTAATAAAAAACATTTTTCCTTTTTTTATATTGAGGAATTATATAATATCTCATAATCTTACTCATATTTTTACTTGATTTAAAACTATTTTTTTTTCTGATTGTTCTATTTATTTTGTTACTGAATTTTTTTCTATATTTAAGAAACTATGAACAATTTTTTTATATGAAATTGGATTTTTACTTATTTATTTTCCTTGAATATACATATTATCTATTTTTAGATATTTTTTATTAATTTTTTTAGATAATTTTTATTTTTTTTTAGTTTATATTATTAATATTTTATAATACTCTTTTTAAACTATTTATAAAATTATACAATTATTATAATTATAATTATAATTATTTTAAATCATTTGTAATATCTAGTAAAGAATTTTCATGAGTACAATTTCTTCTTTGCATATATTCACTATCAATTTTTTTCTTTAGTTCTTTCATTTGTTTTATTGTTTTCATTGTTTTTAAAGAATTATGTTTAATTGAACCAAAACCTGAGCTTTTAAAAAATAAAGAATAAAAATATTGTTTATATTCATCTTGTGTAACATTATATTTTGCTAATTCTTTAGCAAAAAATTCATCATAATGAACTAAATTTGGATTAATAATTTCATTATCTTCAAATAATTTATCTAATTTTAAAAATTGATTAATTTTTAAATTATCCATATTTATACTTTCTTTTTTATGTTCATTATATATTTTATTCATTGATTCCATTATATTTTTTTTATTAAATTCTCCTAATTCTCCAAAAGCTTTTGGTTTTTTTTCAATTAAATCTAACATTAATTTCGTATTTTGAATACATTTTTTTAAATATTTAATCATAACAACTTGTGTGTCTGTATAACCTATAATTGAATTATTTAATTTTTGAAGTAATTTAACTTCATTATTAATATCTTTAATATCATCAATTATTCTTTCTGCAATTTCATATAATTGATCTTTAGTTGGAAGAAATTCAAAAGATTTAATTTTCTCAGATAAATATTTTTTCTTATCAATATTTAAAATTACATTTCTTCTTTCAAAATTATAATCAATTTCATATTTTTTTTGACTAATATTATCATTAAAATATTTATTTTGTATATTTACAATTTTAATAGAATGATAAATAATATTAGAATAAATATTTTTTAATTCATTTCTAATTTTTATTCTAGTAATTAATTTATAAGATTTAGTTTCATTTTCATTTAAAAGACTTTTTTTAGTTAAAAATACCATCATCATACTAATAAAATAAATACCAACTGCACAAGAAAAAATAATAATAATTCTACCAAAATGAGTTCTTGGATAAAAGTCACCATAACCAACTGTAGTCATTGAAACAAAAATACACCATAATGAATTCCAAAGAAAACTCCAATCTTGAGTTATAATTTTATAAGTTTCCCAATAATGCATTTCAAAAATTCTTATACTTAATGCAAAACTAACTAATGCAATGAAAAATAAAATAATTAAACTTATAAATGGATTACTTTTTTGATATGATTTCATTGTGAATATTATATTTGGAGATAAATAAAATTTATCTAATATTTTTTCTGAGAGTGAACTATCATAAATTGAAAATGAATTTATTAATTGAAAAAAATATATTAATCTAAAAGTCGATATAGCACTTAATAAAGATGATAAAGGTAATATCATTATTCTATCTAATTGATGAAGAATTAAAATATAATTTAAATATGGATATTGAAATATTAAAAGAAATATAACTTCAAAAAATAAAATTAAACAATATATACTTTTGTAAAAAGGAGTTGAATTATTTTTTATTATTTTATTTTCTCTATAAAAACTTAAATAACGAGAAGCACAAAGAAAAAATATTGAAATAAAAGATTCAGATAAAATTAAATATCTTAATTTATTACAAGAATCAGATAAAGTTAAAGGAATTTTTATTTTTTTATAATTTTCAACAGATTTTATTGAATATAAATCTGGTGTAATATTATATGTTTCTAAAATATCTTTATTTCTAATTTTACTATATGAAAAATTATTTGAAATATAATGTGTTATTAATGTTGGTAAATTATTTCCATTTTTTTCAAATAATAAAGATAAATTTAAATTACTATCATTAAAAAATTCTTTCCAAGCATAATTTTTATCTGGTTCTTGAAAATTAAATAAATTTACAATTAAAGCTCCAATTCTCCTTTTATATTTATTATCAAAATAATATTTATTATTTTCTAAATGAGAACAAAATTGAGAAATAATTATTATGATTGAAGATAAAATATTTAAAATATGAATATAATATTTTAATTGATTTTTAATTTTATCTTTTTTTTTTCTTTCAATTTCTTCTTCATTAATTCCAATATGACTTGTTTTTAATTTTGAACTTATTAAACTTAAAGAATCATCATTTGATGTATCACCTTCTTCAGAATTAATTTCACTAAAATTATTAGTCATAAAATTATCTTTTAAATCAATATTTTTTCTTTTAAATCTATTTTTTAAATCAATTTCCATTCCTTCAAAATCTTTTTGGAAATTTTGATCTTGAGGAGATTTAGTTATTTCTTCTAAATAAGGATTAGTTTTTGTTAATAATAAATACATTTTTTAAAATAATAATCATCAAATAAATAAAAATATGATTTATCTTTTTTAAATTATAGATGAATTTTATAAATAATAAAAATTAAATTCAAAAAAAAAAAAATAATTTTCAAAAAAATTTTATGGAAAATATAAATGTATTCTTAAGATTAAAACCATCAAATATACAAGAGAAAATATTTTATCTTCCTGAATCAACAAATCCTTTTTCTCAAGATCAAATATTTAATAAAAAAACAAGTGAATATTATTCATTCGGTAAAAAAAATATTATATAATAAATTTAATTTATTTTTTAACCCCTTTTTAGACAAAATAATTCCATCAACTTTTTCAAATAAAGATTTATTTGAAACCTTATTTCAACCACAAATAAATAAAATATTTGATGGAATAAATATAACAATATTTGCATATGGACAAACTTCAACTGGAAAAACTTATACTATGAAAGGAGAAATACCAAATAATGAAGGAATAATTCCTTTATCAGTAAAAGAAATTTTCAATTTTATTGAATCAAATAATAAAATTTTAAATATAAAAATAAAAGTTTCTTATATTGAAATTTATAATGAATGTATTAATGATTTATTAGATTCAACAAAAAAAAATTTAGATATTAGAGAAAATAATTTAAGAGATGTTTTTGTGAATAATTTAACGGAAATTTCAGTAAGTAATTATTTTGAAATAATGAATTTATTAATAAAAGGTGAAGAAAATAGAATAGTAGCAGAAACAAAATTAAATGAGAAATCAAGTCGTTCTCATTCTTTATTTAGATTAACAATAGAAACAAATAAATTATTTAACGGAAAAGAAATAACATTATTATCTAAAGTAAATTTAATTGATTTAGCAGGAAGTGAAAACGCAACAAAAACACAATGTGTTGGTTTAAGATTAAAAGAAGGAATAAATATAAATAAAAGTTTATTAGCTTTATCAAATGTAATAAGTAAATTAAGTCAACCAAATCAAAAATTATTTGTTAATTATAGAGATTCTAAATTAACAAGATTACTTCAATCAAGTTTAAGTGGTAATTCTAAAACAAGTATTATTTGTACTATTACTGATGATATTGAACATTATAGTGAAACTATGAATACTATTTATTTTGGTTTAAGGGCAAAAAATATTAAAACTATTGTAAGAGTTAATGAAGTTAATCAAAAAAATTTTATGCAAATTGAAAATCAAAAATTAAAAAGTAAATTAAAAGAATTAGAATTGGAATTAAGTACTACTAGAAAAGTTGGAGAGGGAAAAAGTTTTTTTGGTTATAATTATATTAATAATACTAATTTTCAAGGTAATAATTTTAAAAATGGAAAAAGTGATTTAAGTGTTGATTATGAAGATGATGATAATGAAAAAAAAAGTAAAAATGCTATTAAAATTATTGAAAAAGAATTGAATGTTTTGAAAAATTATTTTAATAAAAAAAACTTTCGTTTTGTTTTTAATGATGATGATAATAAATCAATGATTAGTGATTTTATTGAAGAAAATATTTGTAAACAATTATTTAATGAATCAATGATGAATACTAATAATAATATTAATAATAATGAAAATGATATGAAAATTACTTCTATTAATAGTTTTACTATATGTAGTAATAATAAAAATAATAATTCATTAATGAGTGTTATTAGAAATCTTCAAAATGATATTTCAAATTTGAAAAATAATAATTTAAAATTACAAAATGAAAATGAAATGCTTAAATGTAATTTAAAAACATTTATGGATTCTTATAAAGAAAATAATTCTTTAAAAAAAGAAAATAAACACAATAATTTAATGAGAACTCCTTTTAAAGAAACAAATATAAATGAAAGTTTACAGAATACAGCATGTGTAAATAATAAACATAAAAAATATTTAATGAGAAAAAGATTATATGAAAATTAATGATAAAACTTTATTTATTGTAAATAATAAAAAAAAGAGAATTTTTTAAATAATTTAATAAATATAAATTATTCAATATATTATAGTAAAAAAATTATATTCATTTAATTTTTTAATTTTAATTTAAAAAAAATGTTTGAAAATGCATATAATTATATATCAGAAAAAAATAATGTTTCAATATCATTTTGTACAAGTCAATCTAAAGGATGTCCATCAAAAAATATATTATCAGATAATCAAAAAAGTATTTGGTTATCAGAAAAAAGTGTTCCTCAAACAATAATAATTAATTTATCAAGAATGATAAAATCTCCTAGTAATTATTTTAAATATTTTGGTATTTATTGCTGGCATGCATATTCAACAAACCCAAAAACAATTCAAATATCATTTTCTGAAAATAATAATAAGTATTTTTTAATAGGAGAATTTGAATTAAATATGACACCATCACCTCAATTTTTCCAAATTGATAATATTACAATTAAAAAAAATATTAAAAAAATAAAATATTTAAAATTAATAATTAAAGAAACTTTTGGTGGAAATAGAACTTATATTAATCAAATTTTTTTATATGATGATACAATTGATATTAATCATAATTATTCTATAAGTAATTATGAAGAAAATTTAGAAGAAAGTGATGATGAAGATAATAAAATAATTAAACCAATAACTCCTTCTAAAGAAGTTAAAAAATATTATAATACTAATCCAAAAAATAGTATGAAAGAATCGTTTAAAAAAAGAAGTAAAAAAAATTCTGATTTATTAAATGATGAATTAAAAGAAAAAAAATTAAAAAAAATAGAAAAAATATTAAAATCAAAAATATTAAATAATATAACAGATAAAAAAGAAAAAGAAATAATTAAAAATGAAAAAGAAGAGCAAATAAATATAAATAAATATATAACACCAGAAAATGAAAAAGAAGAAGAAGAAAATTTAAATTATCAACATATAAATTTAAATGATTATTTATCAGATGAGAATTCAAAAATTCAATCAATTTCATCTCATCCAAGAAATAAAATATATAGTGTTACTAATTTAATGAGTGGAAATCAAACTGAAAGTGAAGACCCTTTTAAAACAAATAATATAAATTCTCACTCAAATAGTAATCATTCAACTAATCAAAATAAAAGAACTTTAACTCCTATTCCTAAATCTAGTAAACCTTATTTTAAATCTCCTATTTTTAATGATGATATTAGTATTAGTAATAGAAATAAAAATGATAAAAAAATTTGCTTTTCTAAAAATGAAAATAATGATTATAAAAGATTAGAAGATCAATTAAAACAAATGGAAGAACAATTAAAATTATTAGAACCTAATTATGATATGGGAAAAAATTTATCTCATTCTAAAAGTTTTAGTTTTTTACCAAATGAATCAAATAGAATTTTATCTCCTGCAAATAATCCTTTTATTAATCAAAATAATAATAATATTATTAATCAAAATAATAATAATACTATTAACCATAATACTATTAATACTATTAATCATAAGAACAATAATATTAATTTTACTAATGAAAATAATCAATTCAATTCTATTTCTTTACAAAAAGGAGAATTGTTAATTCCTAATAATGAAAATATAGAAAATTTAAATAGTTTAAATACAAATGGTGGAATTGTTAATGAAGATAGAATAAAAGTATTAGAAAATAAAATGAATAATATTGAAAATGAAATTGTAGAAATGAAAACACAATTTAATAAACTTTCAAAAGATATTCAAATTTTAATTTCAAAAAAAGAATCAAATAATATTAATAATAATAATCAAATAATTCAAATAGTTTTAAATGAATGTGAAAAATTAATAAATTTAAAATTAAATGACTTTAATTATCAATCAAATAATCAATATCCCAAATCAATGAATAGAACATCTCAAGAATATTATTTAAATAATAATAATATGAATTATAATAGTATTTCATTAGATTATGATTTACATTCCTTAGAATTAAGATTAAATAA
>JAEEGL015842173.1_pt1 | contig 10869 bp, 8 predicted proteins | sample 9134231 | NCBI WGS metagenome assembly JAEEGL01 (sample SAMN16246548, study PRJNA631951) | gut metagenome | biome: gut microbiome; feature: rumen; material: fiber-attached | host: Bos | place: Iran: Karaj | collected 2018-10
GCGCTCTCGCTCGGGCGCCTTCCGCGCTTCCGTCTTTGATCTCTCTGTATCGTTTTCAAGGTCCGTGCTCCCCGCTCCCGAAGCCCCTCCCTCCAGCCCTTCCGGACCCTCAGAGGCGCTCCCGCAAGCGGGACAGCTTGTGTATATTACTACTCCCCCCCAATTCATGTCAAGCACTATTTCCACAATTAACGGAGGATTAACAATCCTCCGTATTTATACCGGTCTATACAGTTTTTCAGTAGAAGAACAGGCCTTCGGCGGTCATATAGTCCACGTAGCGGGAGATCTCTTCCTCAAGGGAGATGTCATTATCCGGGGCGGTCAGATAAAGCTCCTCGAGTGTATCCGGCGAAAACTCCGCGTCTGAGTATGCGCTTTCCTCCGCGCCCGACAGGGCGTACAGGGCGTACAGCGTGCCGCGCACCGCGGGCAGGCCGCATTCCCCGGCGCAGGGCAGGGACGGGAACGCGTTTGTGCGCTCGTTCGTAAGCGCGCCCAGCACCACGCAGCCTTCATTGCCCAGTGCCACGGCGCTGACTTCGTCCACCACCAGTATATAGGCGCCGTCGCGCAGGCAGTCCTCTTTATCCTGCGCGTCCACGAACATCTCCGAGTCCAGGGGCAGCGTGTCCATGAGCACCATGGAGGCGTAATCCTCGACGCTGGCCTCAAAGCAGCGCATGATGGACAGCGCGTACTCGTTTTCCTCAAGGTATTTGACCAGGTCGCTGAGCGTCCGCATATCTCCTGCCGTTTCGGCGCTGCACACCACGTACAGCGCGCCCTGCCCCAGGGGGCGGATAAGCTGTATGTCCGTGGTCACGTCCAGTTCGGAATATCCCTGCAGCGCCTCTATCAGTTCCTGCTGGGTAAGCAGCGCGGCGCCGCCGCCGGTCAGGGCGTCAAGGGCGTCAAGGCGGGTGTCCGTTACCGCTATCTCATCGGAAAAGTCCGCCGCGAAGACGGCGTCTTCGGTAGCACAGTACAGCGTTTCGCCCACGGCGCAAAAGCTCACCAAAGCAAGGATCAATAGCGGCAGCAGCAGTTTTTTCATGGCAGTCTTCCTTTCTTAAAAGCGGAAATAAATGAACGGGTTGTAAACCGACGCCATCAGCAGCGCCAGCGAGAGCGCGTACACGCCCAGGGCGCAGGCGCCGCTCAGGTACGGATAGTATTTTTTGTCCCCGATGCGGTCTTTTATCCACTCCGTCCAGGGCAGGCAGCACAAAAGCGCTATCGGCAGCCAGAAGCTGTTTTCCAGCACTCCCGCCTGACCCGACAGGTAAGCGGCCAGCCCGGTGAACGGCCCCGCGAACATGCCCCTGAGCACGGACAGTATCCCCGTAAGGCTCTCCATGCGGAAGATCACCCAGCCCACCAGCACCAGCAGCAGCGTGACCGCCCGGCGCAGAAGGGCGGGCAGTTTTCTGATCACTCCCGCGAGCAGGTATTTTTCTGTCACAAGCAGCAGGCCGTAATACACGCCCCACACCACGAAATTCCAGCTGGCGCCGTGCCACAGGCCCGTGAGCATCCACACCGCGAGAAGGTTAAAGATGTTCCTGCACACCGAGCGGCGGCTGCCCCCCATGGGGAAATACACGTAGTCCCTGAACCAGGTGGACAGGGATATGTGCCATCTCCTCCAGAAGTCCGTTACCGAATCCGCCGTGTACGGGTAATTGAAGTTCTCCGAGAAGTGGAACCCGAACATCCTGCCCAGGCCTATGGCCATATCGCTGTACCCGGAAAAGTCGAAGTATATCTGCAGCGCGTACGCAACCGCGGCCAGCCATGCCGTGCCCTGCGGCAGTACGGCGGCGTCCAGTATGGGGTCGGCTACCGAGGCCATGGAATTGGCCAGGATCACCTTTTTCCCCAGGCCCACGGCAAAGCGCTTCAAGCCCGCGACGAAGTCTTCCGGCGTCTCCCGGCGCAGGGCGAGCTCCTGCTGCACCTGGCCGTAGCGCACGATGGGCCCCGCCACCAGCTGGGGAAACAGCACGATGTAGGTGGCAAGGTTCAGCAGGTTTCTTTGGGGCGGGGTCTTGTTTTTGTACACGTCCAGCACGTAGGAGAGTATCTGGAAGGTGTAAAAGCTTATGCCAAGGGGCAGGGCGAAGGAGAGCCTGCCCAGGGGCGTGCCCAGCAGCAGCCCCAGGTTCTCCAGCACGAAATTGCCGTATTTGAACAGCCCTATGGCGCCCAGGTTCACTGTAAGCGCCCCTGCCAGCACCAGTTTCCGCCCGCCCGGGCGCTCAAGCCTGCCCAGCAGCCGCCCGAACAGGTAGTTTACAAGTATGCTGCCCAGCATCAAAAGCACGTATACCGGTTCCCCCCAGGCGTAAAACACCAGAGAGAACAGGCACAGCACCAGATTGCGCGCCCGTGTGCCCCGCGCCAGATAATAGACCAGCAGGGTCAGGGGCAGGAACAGCAGCAGAAAAGTAAAGCTTGAAAATACCATTTTTATCCTTCGCCCGGCAGGTCCTCAAAAAACAGTTTGACGTCTCCCAGCAGCAGCACCGTGTCTATGCCGTTCTCGCGGCAGTATGCCGCCGGGTCGAAGGGCGCGCCCGCCCATTCCTCGTAATACCTTAAGTCTACCACATAGGTCTGGTCATACCCCGCCGCGATCAGCGCGTTTATGGGGTTGGAATAGGAGGAGGCGACCAAAAGCAGTTTGCCCCTGCCCTCGGTGCCGAAGTCGTACACTATCTGGGCGAAGTCTCCCCCGAAGCAGTTGGCGTAATGGTTCGCCAGGGGTTCGGTTGAATACTTCTGTTTTTCGTAAGCAGACAGGTTGCCGTACCCGCGGCGGCGCCCGTTCACATACGTGGTATACTGGGGCAGCTCGAAGGTCTGGAACGAAAACGTCTCGTCCGCGCACAGGATATGGGTCTGCCGGGCGTAGGAGCCCTGGAACACCGCCTGTGTGCTCACGGTATCAACGGGCGAAAGGGCGCCCTCGTCCGTGCCGTGGAGCAGGCGGTACACCGCCCGGTATCCTTTGTAGGAGCCCCGCGCGTTCCAGTGATGGTCGGTCTGGTAGAAGTTTTCGCAGTAGTCCGTATAATCGCTGACCGTGAAGCGGTCCGCTTTTGCGGGCTCAAGGGCTGCTGTCACCTGGCGGTACACTTCCCCGCTCATCTCCGGGCGGTCAAAGTCCACCGTGCGGGAGTTTTCTATAAAATACAAGCAGAGCTGCCCGCGGGGTATCCCCGCGAATGCGGCGGCAAATCTCTTGAGCCGCTCCGGGTCCTGTTCTTCGGGCTTCTCCACTATCCGGTGCTCGTCCCCCGCGTAGTGGTAATAGCCCTGGGCGACCATCACGTAATTGGTCTTGAGCCCGGGGGCGGCGGCGTACAGCAGGCTCTGCTGCAGCGACAGTATCGCGTTCTTTCCGTCCAGCGCCAAGCCCTTTACAGCCTCCCCGCCGGGGAGCTGGTCGGTCAGGGCGTCTTCCAGCGCGTCCTGGAAGGAGCCGTCCATAAACGACGAAACGGACGGGGCGGGCAGGCGCGTGAGCGCCCGGTTTTCCTTTACCGACGCGTCCTTCTGCCCCAGCACGGGCAAAAGCAGCAGCGCCAGCGCGGGAATGAAAAACAGCGCTGTAAACACCGCATGGCGCAGCTTTATCCAACCTGTGTGCTGTTTTGGGGCTTCCTTATCGTTTATTTCCATACTCAGGGCTTAAGGTTGACCAGGTGATCTGTGGCGAGGAAGTCGGCGCAGCCTATAAACAAGACCTGGTCAGGGTCATACTCGTCAATGATTTCTTTCATGGAAAACGGTTTTCCCACGCCTGCGCCTTCCTTATGGTAATGGCGCAGGCTTATGAACACTATGCGGTCGTAATGGTGGATGAGCAGCGTTTTAATGGCGTTGCTCTGGGAATTCCCTATCATCAGCAGCGTGCCCTTGCCCGTCTGCTCCCCCTCGAACACTATCAGCCCCCGGTCTCCGCCAAAACAGCCCCCGTAATGGTTGAAACGGGGTTTGGTGGAATATGTGCCGTTCAGATACTCCTGGATATGGTCGTACTGTATCTTTATGCCGTTTATATATGAGGTATACTCCGGGAACGGGTCGAACACGTAAAAAGCGAATTTTTCCCGGGAATAAGTCTGGTTTATGTATCTGCTGAACGAACCGTCGTAGTAAAACGGGAAAACCGCTATACCCGAGGGTTTGAGCACCTCCTCATCTTCGCCCTTCAGCATGCGCACGATGTCCAGGTAGCCCTGGTAATAGCCTTCGTACTTCCAGTGATGGTCGGTGGTATAAAAATACCGGCAGAATTCTTCGTAGGTGCTGTACTTAAGATGGTCGATCCCGTCGACGTGCAGTTTTTCCTTTAAAAGAAGGTAGATATCCGAATCCTCGGGAAACTCCTTAGCCACGGGATGGCTGGCGGAGCTTTCCACAAAATAAAAATACACGGGTATATCAAGCTTCATGCTGTCCAGCACTTTGCTTGCCTGCTCCACGACTTCCTTTATATGTTTGAAGGAGTACTGTTTTGAACAGTCATATGTAAGACGCTGGGTGCCGTACACGTGATATATCCCGTTTTTGATCGGCACCTTTTCTATCTTCCACGGTATGGTCTCCGTGTACGGATCAGACGAAACGATCTCCACGGCGCGGGATGCGCAAGCAGACAGTATAATAAACGCGAGCAACACCAGCAAAACAGCTTTTTTCATGGAAACGCTCCCTTGTTTTATGCGTCATTCTACTACTATTTATTATCAGGTGTCAATGTTTCCGCGTTCAGGGGTTGATGTTTATAAGCTGGTCGCTGCCTATGAAACCCGCGCAGCCCATCAGAAGTATCTGGTCGGGATGATACTCGTTTATTATCTCGGACATGGAGAACGGCTTCCCCATGCCGGTGCTCTCTTTATAGTAATGGCCGAGGTTTATGAACACTATCCTGTCGTAATGGTGTATCAGCAGCGTTTTCACGGGATTGGTCTGGGAGTCGCCGATTATAAGCAGCGTGCCCTTGCCCGTCTGTTCCCCCTCGAACACTATCTGCCCCCGCTCGCCGCCGAAGCACGCGGCGTAATGGGAGAACCTGGGCTTTGTGGAATAGGTGCCGTCCAGATATTCCTGCAGGTGGTCGTAATGCTTTTTTACTCCGTTCACGTAGGAAGTGTACTCCGGGAACGGATCGAACACGTAGAACGCGAAATACTCACGGGAATAATCCTGGTTTATGGCCCTGCTGTACGAGCCGTCAAAGTAGAACGGGAAAACGGCGATGCCCGAAGGCACCAGCGCCTGTTCTTCCTCGCCCTTCAGCATGCGCAGCACGTCCAGGTAGCCCTGGTAATAGCCTTCGTACTTCCAGTGATGGTCGGTACTGAAAAAATACCGGCAGAACTCTTCGTAGGTGGTGTACTTAAGGTGGTCTATCCTGTCGACGTGCAGTTTTTCCTTCAAAAGCAGGTAGACGTCCGAATCCTCGGGAAACTCCTTCGCCACGGGATGGCTGGCAGAGCTTTCCACAAAATAGCAGTACACGGGGATGTCCCCGCTAAGCCCGTCCAGCACCATGTTGGCCTGCGCCACGGCTTTCTCGTAATTCTCGAAGGGATATATGGTCTTGTAGTTGTTGGTAAGCCGCTGGGCGCCGTAAACGTGATACACGCCCTTTTTGACCGGCACCGTCTCTATCTTCCACGGAATGGTCTCCGTGTTCGGGTAAGAGGAAACTATCTCCGCCGCCCGGGAGGCGCACGCGGACAGTATCATAAACGCAAGCAGTACCGTCAAAACAGCTTTTTTCATATCGGCGCTCCTTTGTTTTATGGTTCACTCCGCTTATATTGTAAACCCGCTGTCAACTTACACTGTCAGCATATCTGCCGGCGCGCGCGGCGCGAGCGCAAAACAGGGGCTTCCTTGCGGAAGCCCCTGCGTCCTTACTTATCTGTAAGGATTATTTCTGCAGGTCGGCGGGAAGCTCGGCGCCCAGGCCTTCGGCCATCTGGGCAACGATCTCGTAGCCGCCCCTCTCGAGCCATTCCTTGGTGAAGGCCGCGTAGGTCTCCTCGGTCAGCTCTTCCTCGCCCAGGATGAACGCCCACTCACGCGCCTGGATCCAGTCGCCCATGGCCTTGTTGGCTTCGGCGGCTTCACCGGACAGGGTGTACATCAGGCTGGTGTTGGGGTAACGCGGCACGGAAGCGGTGTGCATTACGTGCTCGTTGGCCTTGGCGTTGAAAGCGGCGTGCTCCGCCTCGGGATCGGGATCGTTCAGCTGCCAGGCCACGGCCAGGCCCATCTGCTGGATGGGGCCGCCGTCGTAGGACTCTACGTAGATGTTGCCCAGCATGTACTGGTTGTCGTCCTTATTCTCGGGGGTCACGTCGGTCTCGGTGATGTAGAAGTAGCCTTCGGGAGTGTAGGTCATGGAGCGGAGCAGGTTGGGGTTCTTGGTCACGCCCTCATGGTTGTCAGCATAGAACTGATACACTTCGTCGATGGAGTTCTGGATGGTGGCGAAATAGCTCTCGCCGCCCGCGCGGCAGGTATCGAGGATGTGGGCAACGCGCAGCAGCTTGCCTTCGTCCTCATAGTTGGCCTTGGGGAAGCACCAGCGGTAGCCGGGCTCGCCCGCGGCGGGATACTTGTACTCGCCGTCGCCGAAGGGATACTCTTCGCAGACTTCCCAGGCTTCCAGCACAGCGCCCTCGTACTCGCCCTTGGCGGAGCAGATCTCGCCCAGCAGGGTGCTTACGGGATAATACAGCGCGCCCACCTTGTCGTTGGCGATCAGGGTCTTCTGGCGGTTCCAGGCGCCGTTCAGGTCGACGTTCCAGTCGGGATGCACATAGCCCTTCTCGACCAGCTCTTTGCACAGGGTCAGGAAGCCGTAGCGCACGCCGTTGAAGTACTGATGGGACAGATAGCCGTCCTCATCAACGTGGGGAGCCGCGTTGCCGTAGGCGTTCTGGCACCAGTTGGCCATGGTGGACCAGATGGCGAACAGGTAGGTGTCGTCCTCGCCGTTGCCGTCGGGATCCTGGGTCTTGATCGCTTCGGCGTACTCAAGCACGTCTTCCACGTTCTTGGGGAATTCCATACCAAACTGCTCGAGCCAGTCGGCGCGCACGGCGTTGGTCCAGATACCGTCCTGGATGCCGTAGCTGGTGACGAAGGGGATGCGGCCGGTCACCGGGTTGGTGGAGTTGGCGAGCATGGCCTTGGTCACGTACTTGGTGGTGAGGGGCATGTAGGGATAGATCTCCCTGGCGTCGATCAGCTTGCCGGCGTCGTCCAGGCCGAACGCGAAGTCACGGCTGTTGCTGGCCGGGTAGAACAGGTCGGGCAGGTCGTCGGCCTGGGCCAGGGCGGGCAGCACCTCGCTCAGCACGTCCACGGAGCGGTATTCGATGGTCACGTTGAATTTCTGCTCCAGCCAGTAGATGATGGCGTCATACTGGTTTTCCACGTTGGGAGTGCCGTAGTTCTCGGTCATGATGCTGATGTTGTAGTGTTTGCTCATGTCGTCATAGCTGTAATCCAGGTCCTCGAGGTGGACGATGCCGCCGGGCAGCACCTCGGCGAACTCGATGTCCTCGAAGTCCGGGACTTCGGCTACCGCGACCAGGCAGAACAGCGCTGCCAGCACCAGTGCCAAAAGTTTACGCATGGGGTATTTCCTCCTTTTTGATTTATCGCAGCCCTTTTGGGCATTACGAACGGGGTAATTAGCTGTTAGCTGTTAGAGCGCCTTCGGCGCGGGTCGTTGGTCATTGGTCAGTAGTCTGAGGTCAGTGTTGTATCGTCATTGCGAACGACCGAAGGGAGTGTGGCAATCCGTTCTCTTTTACAATGGAACGTGGAGGCGCAGGCGCCTCCGCTACGGTGTGCGGCGGGTGTTTCCGTAGCGGAGCCCTCCAGGGCTCCACCGGTCTGCTCTCATCCGCAGGGGCGGCTTCGCCGGCCCGAGGACATAAAAATCACGGAGCGCAGCTTGCCGCGCGGGAGTGATTTTTATTACCTTGCGGATTTTCCGCCCGGAAATCCCGCAGGATTTCAGGAAAATCCGTTCCTTTTGATAAAAATGCATTTTCAATGCATTTTTATCAGCAGCGTCAGCCCTTGACGCTTCCCGTATACATACCAAATATGAAATACTTCTGCAGGAACGGGTACACGCACATTATGGGCAGCATGGCTATGACCACGCAGGCCATCTTTATGGTTATGTCGGTGCCCGCGCGGTACATGTCGCTTATCAGCGCCTGCAGGTTGCCCGCGCCGTCCATGTTGGTGGAGGTGACGGTGCGGTTGAACAGCTGGTGGATAAGCAGCTGCACGGGCTGCTTGGACACGGTCTTCACGTACAAAAGCGCGTCGAACCAGCTGTTCCAGTGGGCGACGCCCGTGAACAGGCTGAGGGCGCAGATGGTGGGCACCAGCAGGGGTATGGATATGTAGAACATCTTCTGTATCTCCGTGGCGCCGTCCAGGTCCGCGGACTCGATTATGTCCTGGGGCATGCCTTCCACGAAGATCTTGATTATCAGCATGTTGTACACGCTGCCGAAGGCGGGTATCACGTACACCCAGATGCTGTCCAGCAGCCCCAGGCTCTTTATCAGCATGTAGGCGGGGATGGTGCCGCCGCTTATCAGCATGGTGGTTATGAAGAACAGCATGAACCAGCGCCGCCCGGGCATCTCCTGCTTGGCGAGGATGTAGCCGCCGGGCACCACGAACACCAGCATGGCCATGACGCCGAACACCGTGCGGAACACGCTTACCAGGAAGCCCGTGTAGAGGTTGGCCTGCTTTAATATGTATTTGTAGCTTTCAATGGTGGGATGGGTGGGTATCAGCACGAAATTGTTCTTTTCGTACAGCTCCATCATGGAGGTGAAGGACATGCCCACCACGTAGATCAGCGGCACGAAGCACAAAAGCGTGACCAGAGTGACTATGGTATATATGAAGACCTGGTAGATCCTGTCCTCATGGGTCATGCGTATGCGGTTTTTGCGCTGGGTCCTTACTGCTTTGACTTTTGCCATAATCTGCCTTCTCCTTAGCTATTAGCTGTTAGCCGTTAGCTGTTAGAAGCGGCGGAGCCGCCGATAAAGTATTTAGTGTTTGGCGGCGCCTGCGCCGCCTCTACGGTCCGAAGGACCGGATTACGTTCTGCTCTTATCCGCAGGACCGGCTTCGCCGGTCCGAGGACTGCTTTTTCACGCAGCGGAGCTTGCCCCGCGAAGTGGAAAAGCTTTCCCTGCGGATTTTCCGCCCGGAAATCCCGCAGGATTTCAGGAAAATACGTTCCTTATTGATTTGGACGAGTCACCGACTCGTACAAATCAATCTCTTGCTCAAAATGCATTTCCAATGCATTTTGAGCAGTGGTTTACCACATTCCGCGTCCGGACAGTTTCCTGGACAGGTAGTTGCCGCCTATGACCAGCACCATGGACACGGACGCCTTCATCAGCGACACCGCCGCGCCCAGGGAGTACTGGTAGTTCAGCAGGCCCTCGCGGTACACCCAGGTGTCGATTATGTCGCCCACGGAGTACACGGAGGGGTTGTAGTACAGCAGCACCTGCTCAAAGTCGTTGTTCAGTATGTTCGCAAGGCTCATTATAAGGGAGAAGCTCACCACGGGCAGCATCTCCGGCAGGGTGACCACCAGCGTGCGCCTCAGGGGGCCCGCGCCGTCGATCTTGCACGCCTCGTAGAGTTCCGGGTTCACGTTGGTGAGCGCGGCAAAGTACAGTATGGTGCCCCAGCCCACGCCTTTCCAGATCTGGCTGCCCACCAGCATGCCCACGAAGCGGGAGGGCGCGGTAAGGAAGTTGATCTTTTCCATGCCCAGGTTCGCCAGCACTATGTTCACGAAGCCGTCCGAGGAGAACACGGCGTACACTATGCCGTACACCACGACCCAGCTGAAAAAGTGGGGTATGTACACCAGCGTCTGGCATACGCGCTTGTAGGCGCGGCTGGTCAGGTCAAACAGCATTATGGCCAGCACTATGGGCGGCCAGAACGTCCACACCAGGCGGGAGACCGACAGGCGCAGGGTGTTTATGATGGTGGAGTATACATCCTTGCTCTTGAATATGCGGGCGAAGTTGCCAAGCCCCATGAAGGGAGACTCCGCTATGGTGAAGCCCAGCTTCACCGAGCGGGTGGCCATCTGTATGCCCAGGAATATGGTGTAATAATGGAACAGGCAGTAATACGCCATTATCACGAACAGGATTATATACAGCACCCAGTAGCGCCTGAGCGCCATGCTGAAGGACAGCACCCTCCTGCCGTCGCTGGTGCGCTTTTGCTTTTTTACCGTCGGGACAGCGACCATATCTTCACCCCTGCCATGCAAGCTCGCGCGTTTTCGGGCGGAAACATCCCGCCCCACTGTTAACGTATTGTAATTATATCATATTTTCCCCCCTGTTTGTCAACGGTTTGAACAAAAATGTTGAGGATTATATGAAAAAATGTGAAGAATGTTACGTCCCGCTTCCGCGTTGCCCCGTTCCCTTTCCCAACCGCAGCGGAAGCTTTTTGCTTCCGCATCCCCACAGGAACGGTGGAAGCCAAAGGCTTCCTCTACGAGAATACCTGCCTTCTTACCGTAGCGGAGCCCTTTGGGCTCCACGTCTCCCGCCGTCCCCCGACCATTGACCAATGACCAACGACCAATGACCATCGACCCCTCGTCCCCTCCCCCGCGTCATTGCGAGCCGACCTGTCGGCGTGGCAATCCGTAACCGTATACCCACATCAGGAACGGTGGAAGCCAAAGGCTTCCTCTACGAGAATACCTGCCTTCTTACCGTAGCGGAGCCCTTTGGGCTCCACGTCCCC
>JAEEGL016029282.1_pt1 | contig 10869 bp, 10 predicted proteins | sample 9134231 | NCBI WGS metagenome assembly JAEEGL01 (sample SAMN16246548, study PRJNA631951) | gut metagenome | biome: gut microbiome; feature: rumen; material: fiber-attached | host: Bos | place: Iran: Karaj | collected 2018-10
TCAAGGGTTTCGTTGTACATGTGGTTGGCCTGGTCGTAAGGACCGCCTTCAAGGACGACTTCGCCTGTCGAAAGGTTGGTCACTTTCCAAGTGGTCTCCTGGGGGTTGCTGTCGGTGCGGATGCTGAGCTTCAGCACTTTGGCGACGTTTTCAGGAGCGCCTATGATGTCGAAAGTGGCAATGTCGTTCATGGGAGCCTCATCGCTACCGCCGTTGATGCTTTTGATTCTCACTTCCAACAGGTTGTCGTCTTCGACCACAAAACTGATAGGTCCCAAATCGATGGAGGTGCTTTCGAAGATGGAAAGGTTGCCACTCCAGTCCACGGTTTTCAGCGATTCGCCGTTGACCACGACTTCCAACTCGGCGGAGGTCAAGTCGTTGCTGCCGTTGTTGTTCAGGATGACTTTGGGCTCGGCTTCACCACTGCAGTTGGTGCGCTTTACATTGCTGATATCACTCACCATGGCTTCGTTGGCGTAGAAAGGTTCTATGCTTTCGCTTGATTTGCAAGCCTGATACACTTCTTTCGTGCCTTGGTTCTGTATCCAGGCGATGGCGTCAAGTTGACTCATATCGTAGATGTTGGCCAACTCCCAGCTGAAGGTGTAAGCGAAGTAGTCGCCAGGCTCCACATCGCCAATATAGGTGCCTGATGCTGCGGGCAGGAGCTTCTTCATCACGCTGTAGAAGTCCTTCTCACCGTTGGGTCCGGGGGCGGAGTTGAAGTGGATGGCCTTTTCGATGACGCCCACATAGAGTCTCACGTTGCCTTGGATGGAGGCCGAGGAACGACCCATCACATGGACGGTGATGGTGTTGGCTGTCTGGTCTATTTCGTAGGAAAGACGCATCTCGAAAGGCGATTCGATGTTCAGCCAGTTGTTGACCATGTTTTGGCTTAATCCGTTAGGGGTGCTGCCGAATCGGATGCCGTCGACGACCGTGTGGGGAACGGCATTGACACCGTAAACACCTTTACGTGAGTCGTTGTCGGCAGTGTTGTGCAGATACATCGGGTCTGTGGCAGAAGGCCAACTCATGTGATACTTGATGGCGGCCACGCGGTCGGCATTGGCATCGATGAGTGCATCAAGGGCAGGATTTTGTTGGGCACAAGGACCGCAACCCGTGTTGGTAAAGCATTCGAACAATAGGATTCGTTCGTTCTGTGCGTTGGTTTTTAAAGAGAATAGCATCATTAGCGATGCCAAAATTAAAGTAGATTTTTTCATTTGATTATGATTTGTAATTAGTTTCTTTGCACAAAAATAGACATTTTTCAAAAAATGGCAATGTTTTTGTTGCAAGATACTGAAAAGTTTTGCAATTTTGCAGGTTGAAAATGAATTAAAATAACAAACAAAAACGTTTTTATATGATGAAAAAATCTATTTTTACTCTTGTTTTGATGGCTGTAATAGGCTGTGTTTCAGCTCAGTCGTTACGGTTTGAACTGAATGGCACTGTCTATTCCGAAGGCGATGTTATCGTATGTAACACTCCAAACGAGTGGGGTGAGTTCCTTCAGGACATGCAACTGAGAAATCTTACTTCTGACGACATGAATGTCCTTGTCCAGAAGGAAGTTGTTGAAGACCTTGAAGGTGTCATGAACTACTTCTGCTGGGGCATGTGCTTCGGCCCCGACACTTATGTCAGCCCGAATCCTGTTGAGGTCCCGGCCAATACCCTCACCGAAGAAGGCGCTTTGTCGTTCCATGCCATGTTCAATGAAGATGTGTTCGGCAAAATCCAGGTGAAGTATTCCGCCTACGACGAACGTCATCCGGAAGACGCTGTCACCATTAATGTGGTGTTCCACAAATCGGGTGTGGGTGTGCATGAGTCATCCGCCGTGCGTTTTGGCCAGCCTTACCCGAACCCGGCTTCGTCCATGGTGAACTTCGATTGCAACCTGCAGGGCAGCAATGCCACTGCTGTGGTCTACAACTTGTTGGGCCAGGAAGTGATGAGACAGGAGATCAACACCTTCGAAAGCAAGGTGACTTTGCCCGTTGCCAACCTCAACGATGGCGTTTATTTCTGCTCCGTTTTGTGCGACGGCCAGACCCTCTCAACGGTCAAGTTCGTCGTGAAGAAATGACAAAATGGCTAAAGTAACAAAAGGAAGCCGCTCGTTTGGGCGGCTTTCTTTGTTTTTGGACAAGTTGCAAGGTTGCAACCCATCACTTTTCTATCCAAACGAGCAGTTTTGCACGATGTTTGTATAAAGATTCCGCTGATTAACCACATAAAAACGATTCAATCAATGGAAAAGAAACTTCAAAGAGACACGCAACACAAAGTGATCGGCGGCGTTTGCTCCGGTTTGGCCAACTATTTCGACATCGACGCCTCGTTGGTTAGGCTGCTATTCGCCATAGCCTTTTTCGTCTTCAGTTCAGGATTCTGGATTTACCTTTTGCTTTGGCTTGTCATGCCTGCTGCTACTGTAGGAAGCACTCAAACCAACTATTACGTCTCGCCCGACGGTACGACCGAAGTCTCGTCGGAGGAAACCACCGAGGTGGTGAAAGAACCCATACCAAACAAGGGAAGCCTCATCGCAGGCCTGATTCTGATTGGCATCGGAGCCCTCGGCTTGGTGAATAAATACATCCCTGAAATCAACTGGAGCACGGCTTGGCCCTTCATGCTCATCGTGCTCGGCATTTTCCTGATTATCCCTAAAAACGCAAAGTCATGAAAAGCAGAAATTTGTTCTTAGGCATCATTCTCCTTTTTGTCGGGATAGTTTCCCTTCTGGCTTCACTTGACGTCATCGATTTCAGTTGGCGTATCGCTTGGCGGTTGTGGCCTATGCTGTTCATCTTTGTGGGCGTCGCCATACTCCCAATCAAGGAGTGGCTGAGGACATTGCTCCTGTTGGCCACTTTGGCGGTGGGGATGCTCTTGTACCAACATGAAGCGACAAAACAACCCCGCTGTTGGTTTTTTACGCAAAACGGAGCCAAAACCGAGTTGCTTATATCCTAAACGTGTACGGATAAAATGGGTTTTTTATCATTTTAAACTTTTTTTCTACTATTTTGGCGACATAATTGATAATTTGTATATCTTTGCAAGCTGATTCAATAGTTGCATTGGAATTAACAAATTATCACTATGAATATTCGTCAACTCTCTAGACTGTTTTTTACGGCTGCCCTGTTCTTTTTGACCGCTTTTGCGGCAGTGGCACAGGACAACAGCATCAAAGGCTTTGTTTACGAGGAAGCCACGGGTGAGCCCATGATGTTCACCAATGTCTATCTGAAGGGAACCACTTACGGTGGCTCGACCAGCGAGAACGGTTATTTCAACATCAACCGTATCCCTGACGGCAGATATACCTTATTAATTACCAGCGTGGGCTACGACACGGTTTCTGAGGTCTTTACTTTGTCGAAAGGACAAAGCATTACCCGAAAGTACTACCTCAAGGAGACCAGTCAGCAACTGGAAACAGTGACCATCACCGCCGACAAGATTGAGGCCCGCACCGAGACCAAGACTTCGGTGATTACCGTGACGCCTAAGACCATCACCAAGATCCCGAGCATTGGCGGTCAGGCCGACTTCGCCCAGTATCTGCAAGTGGTGCCGGGCGTCATCTTCACAGGCGACCAGGGCGGTCAGCTCTATATCCGTGGTGGCTCGCCCATCCAGAACAAGGTGTTGCTTGACGGTATGGTGGTCTACAATCCTTTCCACTCCATCGGTCTGTTTTCAGTCTTCGACACCGACATCATCCGCAATGCCGACGTTTACACGGGTGGCTTTGGCGCAGAATACAGCGGCCGTATTTCCTCCATCATGGACATCTCGACCCGCGACGGTAACAAGAAACGCTTCTCGGGAAAAATCGGAGCCAACTGCTTCGGTGCCAAGGTGATGCTCGAAGGTCCCATCATGAAGGCCAAGAACCCTGAGGATGCCACCGCTTCGTTCATCATCTCCGCGAAGAACTCCTATTTGGAGAAATCCAGCAAGGTGTTGTATCCTTACGCTTCCGAATTGGGTCTGCCATTCAACTTCCAGGATATTTACGGTAAGGTGTCGCTCAATGCACCCAACGGCAGCAAGTTCAACCTCTTCGGTTTCTCGTTCAACGACCAGGTGAACAACTACATGTCGCTCTCTGACTTCGGTTGGAAGTCATACGGTGCGGGTACCAATTTCCTCGTCATCCCAGGAAAGGCTCCCGTGATGATTGAGGGTAACATCGCCTACTCGAGCTACACTTCGCAGATGAAGGAAGAAAGCAGCCCCGACCGCTATAGCAACATCAACGGCTTCAACATGGGCTTCGATTTCAGCCAATTCATGGGTAGAAACACCTTGAAATATGGTGTGGAGATGTTAGGCTATACCACAGACTATGTGACTTACAGCCTGTATGGACACAACAAAATTTCCCAAAAGGTCAATTCCACGGAGTTGGGCGTCTATGCCAAATACAAGGCAGTGTTGGGCAAGTTCTTGCTTGAGCCCAGTTTGCGTTTGCAGTTCTATGCTTCCTTGCCCGACCTTTCGTTTGAGCCTCGCATTGCAGCAAAGTATAACGCAACCGACTGGTTCCGCCTGAAAGCTGCTGCGGGTATGTATTCGCAGAACTTTGTTGCGGCCACGAGCGACCGCGATGTGGTCAACCTGTTTTATGGCTTTCTTTCAGGCATCAACAACCTGCCGAAGACCTTTAACGGTAAGGAAATCAACAGCTACCTGCAAAAGGCCAACCATTACATCGTGGGAGCCGAATTCGATTTGAGCAGCAATACGACCTTGAATATTGAGGGCTATTGGAAAGACTTCGTCCAGCTGACCAACATCAATCGAAACAAGATTTACGCTGATTCGCCTATGAATTCCGAAGTCCCCGATTTGCTGAAGAAAGACTTTACCGTCGAGACGGGCGATGCCTACGGATGCGATGTTTCCTTGAAGTTTGAGGACAAGCATTGGTATCTTTGGGCCGTTTATGCTTTGGGATTCGTGAACAGAAACTATGAGAAAGCCACCGAAGAAGGTGCCGTGCTCATGAAATACCCGACGCATTTCGACCGTCGTCATAACATCAACCTCATCCTGACCTACACCGCGGGTTCGAAACGACAGTGGGAGTTCAGCGGCCGTTGGAACTTCGGTACCGGCTTCCCCTTCACCCAGGTGCAAGGCTTCTATGAGTACTATTCCTTCCAGGATGGCATCAATTTCGACTACACCACGACCAATGGCGAGTTGGGCATCCTGTACGGCGACTTGAACGGTGGCCGTCTGCCCACCTACCATCGTTTCGACATCGACCTGAAGCGTAAGTTCTACTTCACCGAAAACGTGATGCTTGAGGTGGACCTGAGCGTGACCAATGTCTATAACAGAAACAACGTGTTTTATGTCAACATTGTGACAGGTCAGATTGCGCGACAGTTGCCCATCTTGCCGACCATGGGTTTGACATTCTCGTTCTGAGTAGATCATAGTATTACAAAAGGTTTTCATTTCCCTACGCGCCGTCATTGGCGCGTAGGTTTTTTTTGCCGCATTCGGCTTGTTTTCAGAATTATCCCTATCTTTGCACTTTCATCATGAATGATAATCATAAAAATAGGATAATATGATACTGGTAAAACAAGCTGGAGTCTATGTCAACATCTTGAATTGCAGGCTGAAGAAGTACCTGGCAGAGGTGTTCAAAAAGAATAATGTCAACCTGACGGCGGAGCAATATCTCGTCATGGACACGCTTTGGAACGAAGGCACACTCACGCAACAGGCCATCGCGTTCATCATCCAGAAGGACAAGAACTCGGTGACGCAATTCATCGATAACCTGGAACGGAAAGGTCTCGTTACGCGTTCGGTGGCCAAGGAAGACCGCCGTGTGAACAATATTGTGGTGACCAAAGAAGGCATGGCGCTCAAGGATTCCACCAAACAATTGGCCATCGATACGATGAACAAGGCACTTGAGGGCATCCCTGAAGATGACGTGCAGACTTTCGTCACCGTGTTGAAAAGAATATGCGGAAACATCAGTGACTTCGGAAAGCAGCCCGAGGAAATCGAGCTATGAAACTGATTTTGGCATTATTATTGGACAATTTTTCCAAATCCAAAGCGTTGATTTTATATCTTTGCAGGCTTTAATTTTCAATGAATATGAGAAAGACTATTGTTTTTTTACTTGTTTTCGTAGCTATGACGCTACTGTTTCCCGCATGCAACAAAGGCCCGGGTGAAGGCGGCTCGGGGACGGTGCGAGGCTATGTGAAACTCGTGCATCATCCCGACGACGACTACACTTTGACTCCCGACACTATGGTGGCTGCCAAGACCGATGTCTTCATCATCTATGGCGATGAGCAGTTTTTCGGCGACGATGTGGAAACCAATGCCGACGGAATGTACCAGTTTGAGTATCTGCTGCCTGGAAACTATACCGTGTTTTCCTATTCCACCTTGCCCTCGGGCGAAAAGGTGGCTGTGAGTGCTTCGGTCGATTTGACGCGGGGTGCAGTGGCACAGGTTCCTACGCTCTTCATTCACGATGGCAAGGCATACGGCACTTCCATCGTAAAAGGTCGTGTGCACGCTGCCTATTACCATAATGGAAGCTATCGTGGCGAAGGCTGGGCTTGTGAGCATCGTGTCTATATTCGAAGAATGGGCGAGGACATCCCCTTCGACGACACCCGCGTGGGTCCCGACGGCTACTTCGCTTTCCAGAAACTGCAACCTGGCGAGTATGAGGTGTTTACGGCTTCTGATGACATCGCCACGGAAATCCCGGATTTTGTCTTCCAAAGCGTCACCGTTGATGAGGCGGGACAAATCTGCGAACTTCCTGAGCAATTTGAAGTGATAATCAATGTATAAAAGCAAGGCCCCTGAGCCTGTCGAAGGGCCGGCTTAACAAGAATAAGAAACTAAATAATCTACTGAATATGAAGAAACTATTGTTTTTATTGGCATTTTGCTCCATTGCCTATGGTGCAGTCTCTCAGTCGGTCTCAGAGAGTACCATTCAGAAACGCGAAAACCGCAAGGGTATGGTGCTGAAGGAATGGAACACGGCGGCGGGCGATAAACGCGCTTTCCTCGACCGTGTGACGACCTACGATGAGTTGGGCCGAAAGATTGAGGAAATCGAATATGCCAGCTATGGCCAGAAGTGGCGCGTAGTGAGCGAGTATCCCGCCAATAGCGACATCACGGCTAAGGTGGTGCGCGAGATCGAGTACAACGACCGCGACAAGGTGGTGCGCATCCGCAAGTTTGAGTACAACGAGGACGGCTCCAAGAAATGCCAGAAGAATTACTACCCGAACGGCAAGCTGGAGTCGGTGAAGACTTTCGAATACGTTCCAAAATAATACGGCGTGGAAGAGATTCTCGACATAGTGCAAGGCATGAAGCCCATCTCGCTCGATGAGATGAGCGGCGTGAAGCTGATGAACCGCATCGACACGAAATATGTGGTGACGGAGGGTCAGTTGTGCACCATCCTGTCGAGAATCTGCAACAGCTACTACGCCCAAGAGGTGGAAGGCAACCGCCTGTCACCCTACAGCACGGTGTATTACGACACGCCCGAGCTTACCATGTACCTCATCCACCACGACCGCCGTCTGGTGCGCGACAAGGTGCGGGTGCGTACCTACGTCGACTCCAACCTGTCGTTCTGCGAGGTGAAGCACAAGACCAACAAGGGACGGACCAAGAAGAAGCGGATCGCCGTGCAGCCCCGCTACAACATCGTCGAAGATCCCGAGGCGGCTGCCTTCCTGAAGGAGCAGCAGCCTTATCCCATCGAAAGCCTGAGTCCGCATCTGGAGACCGTGTTCGACCGGATCACTTTGGTCAATTTCGAGAAGACCGAACGCCTGACCATCGACTGCAACCTCCACTTCAACAACTTGGCGAAGGGCACCACCGCTTCGATGGACCCGCTGGTGGTGATGGAGCTCAAGCAGGACGGGCGCGCGCGTTCCCTGTTCAAGGAGGTGCTGTTCGCGTTGCGTATCAAGCCGTTCAAGATCAGCAAGTATTGCATCGGAACCTGCCTGACCTGTCCCGAGGTGCGGCAAAACCGCTTCAAGCCGAAACTGAGAAGAATCCATAAACTGAAAAACATATCCTAATACCATGTTATTGTTACAATCCATACAGACCTTCGATCCCGACATCGCCCGCGAGTTTGGGGGCGGCGTCACGCAAACCGACTTCCTGGGAGTACCTTTGTTCGATGCTACCAGCCTGTGGACCTTGCTGCTGCGTTTTGTCTTCAACTTCCTCGTATGTTGGATCATCATCCGCTTCTTCTACTACAGGAAGTCGCAACGCCGCGACTACTACTTCACTTTCATGATGTTTGCTGTAGTTATCTTCTTGATAATCACCTTGATGGAGAATATGAAGATGAACGTGGCCTACGCATTGGGCCTCTTCGCCATCTTCGGCATGATCCGCTACCGGACCGAGACCCTGCGCATCCGTGAGATGACCTACCTGTTTGTGGTGATGGGTGTCTCCATCATCAATGGACAGGCGTTGACCACGAGCTATGCCGAACTCTTCCTCACCAACCTGCTGGTGATCCTCGCCATCTGGGTGTTCGAAGGCAGCAAGCACATGAAGCAGCTCTCCGAGAAGGTCATCCTGTACGACAAGATCGACCTGGTCAAACGCGGCCGGGAGGCGGAGCTGAAAGCAGACCTCGAGGAGCGCACGGGCATCGCCATCGAAAAGATGGAGGTGGGTCATATCGACTACCTGCGCGACACGGCTTTCATCAAGATCTGGTACAAGCCCCTTCCGGGCGAGGCCAACACCATCGGTACGTTCACCAAACTCAAGGAGTTTTAATCGCAAGTCGGGACGATGAAGGAACGGAGACAGCGATCGGTATACAGGAGCCTGGAAGGCCGAAAGTGGGGCGTGGCACTGCTCGTGCTGCTTTCCCTTCGGCTGCTATGGGCGGTCCCTGCCTTCTCGCAATCCGTAAGGTCTACCGATGTCGGCGCGATCCTCGGTGCCAAATACGAGGGGACGTTGGCCGGCGACCTCGCCCTGCAGGTGGAGGAGGAGCTTCGTTTCGAAGGCTGGAACGGACCTCACCTCGACCGTTGGCTCAACGAGCTGACGGTCGAATACCCTTTCCTGCATCGCAGGATGCATGTGGGGATCTCGGGGGGTGCGGTTCGTCGCTACAACGACCGGGGCTACTACGAGAATCGGGCACGGCTGGGCCTCGATGTCTCTTATGCCGAGACCTTCCGCCGCTTCAAATTCTCCTACCGCAGCCGTTTGATGGCCACCTTCCGCGACGAGACGGTCGCCGACTACCGGGTTAACCCCAAGCTCTATTGGCGCCACCGCCTGCAGGCCACCTACCAGATGCCGGGTAGCCGTTTCAAATATGCACTCTCGACCGAGTTGCACTGGCTGGTCAACGACCCCAAGGCCAGCGTCGTGGACAACCTCCGTACCGTTTTCACCGTCAACTACCGGCTTACCCGCCGTCAGTCGCTGAGCGCTTTCCTGCGCCTGGACAACGACCTTCAAGTCAAACACCCCATGGACCGTATCTATGTCGGTCTCACCTACCACTATAAATCTTGAAATCTTGAAATCTTGAAATCTTGAAATATAAAATCTAGAAATATGGAATTATTCAAAAAAGGAGACAAAGTTGGCAAATACACCGTCAACTCCTTCATCAAGAAAGGCGCCATCGCCGAGTCATACACGGCGTACGGCAGCGACGACATGCTCTACTTCCTGAAGGTATTCGACATGAGCGACATGCCCAAGTCGCAACTCTTCGAGAGCAAGGAGGTGTTCGAAATCGTGTTCTGCAAGGAACTCAGCGAGGAGCAGAACGACAACGTCATCCGTTACGTGGACAACGGGGAGTTCAAGAAAGGGGAGAAGCGTTACCATTACCTGGTGACGGAGTTCTACCAGGGCCAGCTGCTGAACGAGTCGGTCGAGAAAGACGGGGTTTTCGATGCCGAAGACGCGGTACAGATCACCCTTTGTGTGCTCAATGGGCTGAGCTATATGCATTCCAAGGCCTTGCTGCACAACGACATCATGCCTTCAAACATCATGTTGAAGGAGACGGAAGACGGCATGTTGCTGCCTACCATCATCGACCTAGGCCACGTGTCGTACATGGTGATGGGCCGTCCCAACTTCTTTGTGGGCGACCTCGCTCCCTTCTTCCGCGCGCCGGAGACCTACCGGGGCATCTATACCCCCAAATCGGATGTCTTCTCGGTCGGTGCGCTGCTCTATTACCTGCTTTTCGGCAAGGCGCCCTGGGAGGTGGACCTCTCCGACTGCTATGACGACAAGAACCTGGTGAAGGCCAAGGTGAAAGAAGCCCGCAAGGCCGATCTGGTGCTGGAGACGGACGAGATACAGGTGCCCGACTACTTGCAGGAGATCCTGAAGAAGGCCCTTTCGCTGCGTGTCACCGCGCGTTTCGCCTCGGCCGAAGACCTCTTCAACGCTTTGGTGGAACGCCTGATCCCCGACGACGTGGCGATGGCGGGAGAGGTGCTCGAAGACCCGGAGAATGGAGCGGGCGAGATGAAAGCCAGCCAACCTGCAGGCGCCTCCCGCATTATGTTCCGGAAAGGCTCGGGAAGCGGGTTCGACCAGGTGGCTGGGCGCGACGAGCTGAAGGAACAGCTGCGCAAGGAGGTGATCTTCGGACTGCAGAACCCGGAGAAGGCCAAGCAATACAAGCTCCTTCCCGTGAACGGCATCCTGCTCTACGGCCCTCCCGGCTGTGGCAAGAGCCTGGTCATGGAGTCCTTTGCGGAGGAGCTGGGATTCAACTACACCATCCTGAAA
>JAEEGL016208570.1_pt1 | contig 10869 bp, 10 predicted proteins | sample 9134231 | NCBI WGS metagenome assembly JAEEGL01 (sample SAMN16246548, study PRJNA631951) | gut metagenome | biome: gut microbiome; feature: rumen; material: fiber-attached | host: Bos | place: Iran: Karaj | collected 2018-10
AATCAAAATCACCAATTGCTATATCAGGTATAATTTTATTCTTAATCGCAAAATAGGCGCCTCTATCAGCTCCAATAATAATATCATATTCTTCTTTTTTAAAATTATTTAGATAAGCATTTTTTAAAATAATAGCCGCCTTCAAAATATCACCTACTTGAGATAAACAATTGTTACTCCATTTAATCCTTCACCCTCACCACCATAACGATATGATTTCACCGAAGGACAATTCTTTAAATATTCTTGTACTTTTTTTCTTACAGCGCCAGTACCAAAGCCATGAATGATTGAGCATTGGCTTAAATTACCTAATAAGCATTGATCGATATATTGATCCATTAAATAATCGACTTCTTCAACTCTTTTACCTCTTAAATCAAGTGATAATTGAGCATGAGATGCTGGATTATATCCACTCATTTTAGTTTCTCTTTTCTTCTTTTCCTTTGGCTTTTCTGCGTGAGTTAATTCATTCTTTTTAAAATCAATATCAAATTGACCAATAGTTACAGTATATTTACCCTTAGAAATTTTTCTAATTGAACCATATTTTTCATATGTCTTAACATAAACATAATCGCCTTCTTTAAATTCTTCTTCAAAGATAGCTTCTTCATTATACTTATTATTATCTAAATTATTAGTTTTAGTCTTTAATTGAATTAATTCATGTTCCTTAAAGTCAATTGACGACATATTCTTAATCTCTTGAATTAATCTATTAGCTTCAGCCTTAGTATCAGATATGATCTTTGAGGCTTCTTTTTTAGCATCATTTATAATCTTATCTGTTTGTTTAACTAATTCTATCTTTTCTTTAGATAATTGATATGATTTATTTTCAGCTTCCTTTAATTTAGCTTCTAATAAATCTTCCTTCTTTCTTAAAGAATTCATTTCTTCTTCAAGATTTCCCATAAGCTCAGAAGATTCACTCTTAGAATTTTCAAGTTCTAATCTACTTCTATCAATTATCTTTTTTGAAAGTCCTAGCTTATATGCTATATCAATAGCGTTTGATTTACCTGGTACACCTAATAATAACTTATATGTAGGCATTAATGTATCAATATTAAATTCTACAGAGGCATTTAAAATACCAGGCTTAGAATAAGCATATGTTTTAAGCTCACTATAGTGAGTTGTACAAATTACTCTAGCACCACATTCTAATAAATGCTCAATAATAGAAATTGCAAGACTTGAGCCTTCCTTAGGATCTGTACCAGAACCTAATTCATCTAATAATACTAATGAATTAAATGATACTTCATTTAGGATATTAACAATCTTTTTCATATGCCCTGAGAATGTTGATAATGATTGTTCAATAGATTGTTCATCACCAATATCTACTAAGATTGAATCAAACATACCAATTGTTGAATCCTCTTTAGCAGGAATCATTAATCCATGATATGCCATAATATGTAGTAATCCTACTGTCTTTAAGGCAACTGTCTTACCACCAGTATTTGGACCTGTGATAATAATTACATTGAATTTATCACCTAAATTAATATCAATTGGTACACATTCATTTTTATCAATTAATGGATGCTTAGCTCTTTTTAAATCAAATTTAGATTCATTAATAACATTTGCAAATGAATAATCATTTTCTTTACCAAATAAGGCTCTAGCAAAGATAATATCTAATTTAGTTAATATTTCTAAATCATTTAATAATAGCTCGCCTTCTGCGGCAACTAATAATGTTAATCCCTTTAAAACAGCCTCAATTTCCTTTTTTTCTTTAGCAACGAACGAATCTATCTGATTAGATATTTCAAGTGTTACATCAGGCTCTATATAGGCTGTTGTATTAGAAGATGATATATCATGAACAATACCTTTAAAAGTATTTTTATATTCAATTTTAACAGGAAGACAATACCTACCATCTCTTTGAACGATTAAAGGTTCTGTCAATTGAGAAGCTCTTGTAGTTAATAACTCATTTAATTTCATCTTAAGTCTATTATCTAATGTCTTAAGACTTCTTCTTATTGTCATTAATTCACGAGATGCATTATCTAATACCTTTGAATCAGGTGAAATGGCAAGAGTAATATTTGTCTTTAATGCCTTTGGTTCTTCTAAACCACTAATATAAGATGAAATAGTTTCATCATCACATTTAATATTATCTAAGTCATGTTGATATCTAATGACATTAGATGTAGCATTTAATAATCCTACAATATTATTTAATTCTTCAGGATTTAATATACCACCTTGCATACTTCTTTTAATTAATGGCTTTACAGTTACTAAACCACCAAGTGGAATATCTCCTAATTTTACAATGGCATTAAATGCTTCTTTAGTTTCTTTATTTCTTAAAGAAATAGCATCATATGACATGTCATCATCAGCTAAATAAATCTCTTTAGCGTAGCTTGTTTTAAAATATGCATCTAGTTTTTCTTCAATTTTTTGATATTCAAGTGTTAAATAATCATAACTCATAGAAAACCTCACAAAAATAGGGACCACTATTTAATTAGTGAATCCCTGTTCTTTACTAATTCTTGGAATGTAACAACTCTTGTTCCATATACATCAGTATTAGGATTTACAAATTTCATTTCACATTCATTGATATACATTAATAATGATTTAGCATTGGGATAAATGATATACATCTTAACACTCTTCATGTATTGTTTTTCATCCTTTTGATTATTGATAGCATCTAATCCTAAATCTGAAAAAGTCATTTCCTTTTCATTTAAACCATTATTAGTCGATTCTATATTTTCAACAATTTCATCATGAGCAATCTCATATCTCATAAATCCTTCTACATCAGGAACAAATCTCATAGTATTATCGTTAAATGATTTTCTTAATTGCCATTTAACTGAATTATTAATTGTGATTTCTTCACAATCAAAATTAGGAATTACTTTAAAATAATAAACTCTTGTAGAAGTTTTTAATTTATAATTATATTCTGGTTCTACTGATTTTTTTAATTCATATCCTGGATTAGCTAAAACTATTTTATTTAATAAATCATCAATAGCCAAATACATGTTTTTTAATTTATGCTTCTTAATAGAAACATATAAGAAAATTAGCGAAAATAAGCCAGCAATTATTAAAATTGATACTAAAATTATAATTTTTACATATTGTGGCATAAAATCACCATCCTTATTTTAAATCATCATCTTTATTCTTATTAGAATACTTATTAGAAACTGATTTTACTAATATAAAGAATAAAATTACATATAAAACAAATCCAATTGATAATAGTGTTAAACCTAAATAAATTAATCTATTTTCCTTAATTACAGCCCCAATTACAGTACCTAAACCACCCGCACATACAAATAGAAAGGCAATTATAACAAAGGCAATAAATGTAGTTTTTCGATTATTGCTCATATTCTTTTACCTTTTGATTAATTAATGTTTCCACCTTTGTACCAATTTCAGTAGTATTCATACCTTCATATTCCTCAGGCTTAATTGCAGGAAGAATATAAACACTAATATACTTCTTTTTATAGAATGGAACCTTTGCAGTCTTTGATGAACCTACAATTGCAACAGGTACTATCGCAGCTTTAGGTTTAATCGCAAGCTTATAAGCACCAGCTCTTAAATTAACCATTTCTTCTACATCTCTAGTCTTAATACCACCTTCAGGGAAGATGATCATACTAGTACCATTCTTAACCTGCTTAATGGCCTCAACCATAGTTTTAGCAGCCTCTCTATCGTTTTCACGGTCAATTTTAACTGCTTTAAAGGTATTACCAATAATCTTCATTACATGCATCTTAAATAAATCCTTCTTACCAACTGCAGTAATTGGTTTAGTATGAAGTGAATAATAAATGAAGAATGGATCGAAATTAGATTTGTGGTTTGCATATACTACAAATGTTTGATTTGGTATATTTTCTTTACCTTCAACCCTTAATCTAACTCTAATTAATCTAAATAATAACCAAGCTCCAGATCTTAATAAGATATGTTTAACTGGTTCTTCATTCTTTGTATGCTGTCCAATTAAGGCTAAATATAAATATATAATTAGTGCTTCAATTGCTAATGCTACTAAGAATCCTGCTGGTACCCATAAGAATAAAAACCACGCAGAAACATCAATCAAAAAGTAAAATAAACATGTTGCTGATGCCCATAACATTAACAATACTATTAATAGAAGCATTTACCTCACCCTTTCAAATAGCGTGTATCTAACTTGCTCAGAGTTATTCTCCCATGTAAGTTTATATTTTGAATAATCAATTTGAGGGAAATATCTATCTCCTTCATGACTACCCTTAACAAATGAAATATATAATCTGTCGGCATATGGTAATGAAATCTTATAAATAGTTGCACCACCAACAACCCATAAATCAAAATCTACCTTTTCTAAGAAAGGTACTAAATCATAAACCATTTCAATCTCATTTAAGCCATCATTAATAACTAAATTCTTATCAATAGTAGCTACATAGATTTTTCCATAAGGAAGTGGCTTATCCTTATAATATCCTCTTAGTGAATAATATGTTGTATCACCCATTAAAACTGTTTGACCCTTAGTTCTTGATTTATAATACAACAAATCTTCTTTAATATGCCATGGAATTCTATCACCCTTACCAACAAGGTTGTTTTCATCCATAGCCCAAATCATGCTAATCATTATACTGCCACCTTACCCTTTATAGCCTTATGAGGATTATAATCAGTTAATTCGAAATCTTCAATTTTAAAATCAAAGATTGATTTAACATTGGGATTAATCTTCATCTTAGGAAGAGGTCTTACATCTCTAGATAATTGTAATTTAATCTGATCAACGTGATTAGAATAAATATGAGCATCTCCCATTGTATGAATAAATTCACCAACACCTAAACCACATACCTGTGCAATCATCATTGTAAATAATGAATATGAAGCGATATTAAACGGAACACCTAAGAATACATCTGCACTTCTTTGATATAATTGACAAGATAATTTATTATCAATTACATAAAATTGCATAAATGAATGACATGGAGGTAAAGCCATTTGATCAACCTCACATGGATTCCATGCAGAAATAATTAATCTTCTTGAATTAGGATTTTTCTTTATTTGGTCAATTAAGATAGATAATTGATCAACACCTTGTTCATTGAAGTTTCTCCATTGTCTACCATAAACAGGTCCTAATTCTCCCCATTTCTTAACAAATTCAGAATCAGCATCATTATTTTTAATTTCTTCTGCGAATTCTTCCATTGTTTCACCCTTAAATTCATCTGATAATGAATAAGCCTTATATGCCCAATCATCCCAAATATGAACATTATTATCTACTAAATATTTAATGTTTGTAGAACCTGAGATAAACCATAATAATTCATGGATAATTCCTCTTAAAAACACCTTTTTAGTTGTTAATAAAGGAAATCCTTCTTCTAAGTTATATCTTGCCTGATAACCAAAAATTGAATATGTACCAGTACCAGTTCTATCGTCTTTCCAATGACCTTCATTTAATATTTTCTTACATAAATCTAAATATTGCTTCATATATAATCACCTATAGTATATTATATACTATAATTTCGTAAATTAAAAGAAAAAAGGACATTAGTTGTCCTTTACTTCTGTTACATCTGGTTCAATTGTTGCATTACCAGGAATATCGTATTCATCAACCTGATAATCTAGTGAATCAAAGAATAACAATCTTTCAGCGATAAGGTCATAAGCTGGAATTACTACCTTATCCTCTTTTGTAACAAATTTTGATTGAATTCTTCCTTTAATACCTATTTTAGAACCCTTTTTGAAATGATCATCAGCTATATCAGCTAATTGATCCCATAAATAGATATGGAATAAATCGGCATCATATTGTCCATCTGGATTTTTGAAGCTTTTAGCTACTAAAAGTGGAATTCTAACATACTTAACACCATTTTTAGATGTTTTGAATTCCAATTCCTTATATATGATACCAATCAGCATGAAGTAATTATACATAATGGCTCCTCCTTCCTTAAAAAAGAGTTTATGCAAATTGATTTTTAGAATCAAATTTCCATTTTGGCCATTTTTTGTAATAGTTCTTCATTTTTATAAAATTAAAGATTGAATTACTAATAAAATACTTTGATAAAAGAAAAAAGAGTCATTTTAAGGAAAAATCCTAAAAATAGACCCTTTTTTATATTATTTTGCTAAATTTAATGCTAAAACCATCATATTTTTAAAGCTTTTTTCTCTATCAATAGCGGATAATTCCTTACCATTTCCATCTGAAATTGTTAGGATACATGCCGCATTTTTACCTGCATATTTAGCATTTGCGAATAAAGCAAAGCTTTCCATTTCTACAGCACGACATTTATATTTATTGATAATATCAGTTCTTTCAATTTTTGAATAAAAGACATCAGATGAATAGATTCTAGCTGTTTCTACCTTTATATTTAATTTATTTGCAATTCTTAATATTTTATTATTTAAAACCTTAGTAGGCTTTTGAATGTGATTCTTATATCCATAAGCAATCTTAGCATAATTTGTATCGCTATATGCTTCACTTACTAAAACTATATCATTGATATTTAAGTTTTCATCAAAACTTCCTGCACTACCAATTCTTACAATAGTATCTACATCATAAAAATTATATAGTTCATATGAATAAATACCAATTGATGGCATACCCATACCAGATGCCATTACACTTATTCTTTTACCATTATAATAGCCTGTATAGCCTAATACATTTCTTACTCCATTGAATTGAATAACATCAGTTAAGAAGTTTTCGGCAATATATTTAGCTCTTAATGGGTCTCCAGGCATTAAAACAACACTTGCGATTAAATTTTTATCAATACATTCATTATGAGGTGTAGGTATATTATTCATTCTCTAATTCCTCCATAATCTTAACACCAGCACTACAACCAACTCTTGAAGCACCAGCCTCTATCATTTTTAAAAAGTCTTCCTTTGTTCTAATACCACCAGATGCTTTAACACCCATTTCTTCTCCTACAGTCTTTCTCATAAGCTTGATATCTTCTACCTTAGCTCCATCACTTCCAAAGCCTGTAGATGTTTTAACATAATCCGCGCCAGCCTCTTTAGCAAGCTCACATGCCTTTATTTTCTCTTCATCAGTTAAATAGCATGTTTCAATAATAACCTTTGTTAAAACTCCATTAGCGGCATTAACAACAGCTTTTATATCATTTAATACTAAATCATAATCTTTATCCTTTAAAGCACCAACATTAATTACCATATCTACTTCATCAGCTCCATCTTGGATAGCTTTAGTAGTTTCAAATGCCTTTACATCACTTGAATTAGCTCCTAAAGGAAATCCAATTACTGTACAAACTAATACATCACTACCATTTAATAATTCATGAGCCAATTCGACATTAGCAGGATTAACACAAACTGATTTAAAATGATAATAATTAGCTTCACTACATAGATTAGTAATATCTTTTTTAGTCGCAGTTGCCTTTAAAATTGTATGATCAATATATTTTGCATAATTATTCATAAATATCAACGTCCTTTCGTTAATTTAATTATATAATAATTAATAATATTTTGAAACAAAAAATAGGCTGAATTTAATCAGCCTATCAATTTTATACATCTAGAATTTTTTCTAATTGTACGAATTGTAATTCACTCTTTGATGGAGCGAATTTTTCTTTATTTAATACTTTAACAAGCTTAGATACATATTTGCCTTCTAATACTTGTAATGTACCATAATTATCTAATACTGAGAATAGCTTACCTGCCTTAGATAACACCTCTATCATAGGTAAATATCTTTCAGTTTTACCATTATCATATATTAATACATCTACTGAAGGTGGTAGGATAAATGGTTTTTCACCATCCCATTTTATCGCAACGAATACACTTCTTGATTTTAAAGCATGTAAGAAATAATAATTTGATACCTGAAGCTTATTTTGATCATATGTAAGCTCAAGTCTCTTTCTTTGCAATAAATATGTATATACTGAATGTAGGGCACTAGAATCTAATTTGTACCAACCTGCAAGCTGTTCTGGATATTTATCAGCGAAGGCTTTTTTCCATAAATTAAACTGTTGAATAACATCAGTTCTCTTAAATGGTCTAACCTCAGTACCATATGATTCAATAAAGATTTTAAAATCAAATTTAGAACAAATCTCTTGAATTATATCTAATATAATTTCAGCGGCATAATTGCTTAATAATAAATTGAATGTAACATAGAAATTTACATCAAAGTATTTAGCACCTAAACGTTCCATATGAGGAACTACTGATTTACTATTTACGATAAATTTAGCTTCAAAATTTAAAGTTTGATGATAATATATATATTCTTTTTTAGAAATATTATCCTTTAAATTTGGGGGTGTAATGTTAGGATTTGATGATAAGAATGTCATTAATTCTGCTCTATCATATATTCTTGAATTTTCTTTAAGAAAGAATATCTGGAAATCCATAACTTCACCACCATTTCTTTTCTTCAATAGTTTTTTTATATTATATAAATTTTAGCATTTTTTTGCTAATATGTCAAAAATTAGTTGTTATTAACGATTTTAGCACATCTTGGACATAATTCATTAACATCGATGAATGGAACAATCATCCAACAACGTGAACAAGTGCATCCTGTAGCGGCTTCAACATTAGCATCAAATTTGTCTCCATCTATGAATTCGATTTGAGAAACAATTAATAATTGAGCGGCAGATTCCTTGATTGGATCAAAGATCTTTTTAGCATCATTATCTAATGTCAATGTTAACTTAGCATTAAAGCTCTTACCGATAATCTTTTCAGCTCTAGCCTCTTCTAACTTCTTTAAGATTACATCACGATACTTCATGAATTCATCAAATCTAGCTTCTAATTCGCTATCTAAATTAGATTCAGCATTTGGCATATCTGTTAAATAAACATCCTCTTCAGTCTTATAAGGAAGGTTATCATATGCCTCACTCATAGTATGAGGTAAAATTGGAGCTAAAAGCTTAATTAATGCATCTAAAATTTCATAGAATACAGTTTGAGTAGATAATCTCTTCTTTGATTTAGGACTTTCGATATATAGAATATCCTTTGTGAAGTCTAAATAGAATTGAGATAATGTATTTGTAATATAAGCATTTACGCTTCTATAGATTTCACCAAAATCGAAGTTTTCATAATCATTCTTGATTTCAGAAATAAACTTTTGAAGCTTAATATGCATATACTTATCTACATCTTCTAAATCATTGTATGCTAAAGCATCGCTTGGATTAAAATCAGATGTATTTGATAATAAGAATCTTAATGTATTTCTAATCTTTCTATAAGATTCAGATACTTGTTTTAAGATATCTTGAGATAATGGCATATCTGCTCTATATTCAACAGACGCTACCCAAAGACGTAAGATATCAGCACCAGATTGATTACATACCTTAATAGGGTCAACAGTATTGCCTAATGACTTAGACATCTTTCTTCCTTGACCATCTAATGTAAATCCGTGAGATACAACAGTCTTATATGGTGCAGTACCAGTTGTAGCTACAGCTGTAATAATAGATGAGTTAAACCAACCTCTATATTGGTCACTACCTTCTAAATATAAATCAGCTGGATATTTTAAGCCACGTCTATTTAATAACATGTAACTTGATCCTGAATCGAACCAAACATCCATGATATCATTTTCTTTTCTAAAAATACCATTTGGAGATGCTGGATGAGTGAAGCCTTCAGGTAATAAATCCTTAGCTTCTCTTTCAAACCATACATTTGAACCATATTTACCAAATAAGTCAGCTACGTGTGCTAATACTTTTTGGTCTAAGATTTCAGTTCCATCTTCTGCATAGAATACTGGAATAGGAACACCCCAAGCTCTTTGACGAGAAATACACCAGTCATGACGATCCTTAATCATATTTGAAATACGAACGTCACCCCATTTAGGATTCCAATTTACATTCTTAATTGCATTTAAGATTTCATCCTTAATTGGGTCAATAGATGCGAACCATTGTGGAGTTGCTCTAAAGATAACAGGCTTCTTAGTTCTCCAGTCATGAGGATAGCTGTGTGTAATAGGATCTAATAGTAATAATGTACCATTTTCCTTCATATCATTGATGATTACATCTTCAGATTCCTCATAGAATAATCCTTCATATTTACCAGCTACCTTAGTTTGGTAACCCTTTGAATCAACTGCTACCTTAATTTCAAGACCATATTCCTTACCAGCCATATAGTCTTCTTCACCATAGCCTGGAGCGATATGTACGAAACCAGTACCATCAGTTGTAGTAACATAATCAGCGTTAATTACTCTATTAATCATACCAGGATATAAAGGATGCTCATAATGATACTTTAATAATGCAGTACCCTTTAAAGTTCCTAATACTTCTACATTTTCTAAATTTAACTTAGAAGATAAAGCATTTAATAAATCATAAGCGCAAACTAGCTTACCTTTATTTGAATTAAATACTACATATTCAACATCAGGACCAGCAGCTACAGCTAAGTTACAAGGTAAAGTCCAAGGTGTAGTTGTCCAAACCATGAATTTAGCATTTTCTAATAAGCCATCACCATCAGTTAAGCTGAATGTGAAATAAATAGCCTTTGATGTAATATCCTTATATTCGATTTCTGCCTCAGCTAATGCTGATTCAGAAGATGGTGACCAATAAACTGGCTTTAATCCCTTATAGATTAAACCCTTTTCAGCCATCTTAGCGAATACTAAGATTTGATCACGTTCAAAATCATGTTGTAAAGTGATATATGGATTATCAAAATCACCTA
>JAEEGL016217593.1_pt1 | contig 10869 bp, 5 predicted proteins | sample 9134231 | NCBI WGS metagenome assembly JAEEGL01 (sample SAMN16246548, study PRJNA631951) | gut metagenome | biome: gut microbiome; feature: rumen; material: fiber-attached | host: Bos | place: Iran: Karaj | collected 2018-10
TCAGGGTGAAAACGTGGGAATAGAGGGGCTCGCCGTACACGACCGCGCGTTCGATCGCGTAGACCGTGCCGACGTTCTCTACGAGACAGCCTACGTCGGCGGGGAGCGAGGTGATGGGGAAATCCATTCCCGCGACCGCCTGGATCAGGCTGCGCTCACCGCCCTGCGGGTATTTCGTTTTGAGAGGAAGGATCCTCACTTTTTCTTTTCCCGCGGCGGCCTTTTTCATCGCCTCGATCGCCTCGGGCTTGTTGCGCTCGATGCCGACGACGCCCTCAGCGTTCGGGAAGAGCCGGAGCATGAGCTCGAGACCTTCGAGGATGGCGTCCGCCTTTTCCCGCATGAGCTGATCGTTGCAGGACAGATAGGGCTCGCACTCCGCGCCGTTGAGAATGAGATACCGGATGGCGGCGGGGTCCTTCGGGCGGAGCTTGACGTGGGTCGGGAAGCCCGCGCCGCCGAGCCCGACGATGCCGGCGTCCTTGACGCGGTTCACGATCTCGTCGCCCGACACGCCCGAGACGTCTCTTTTTTCTCCGAATTCCCCACTCGGCGTGAACTGACCGTCGTTGTCGATCACGATGCAGTCCAGCGCGGCGCCCGTCAGGGTCATGCGCTTCTCGACCGCTTTGACCGTGCCGGAGCAGGAGCTGACGATGTGGGCGGAAACAAAGCCGTCCGCCTCCGCGATCCGCTGTCCGACGAGGACGGGATCGCCCGTTTTGACGACGGGCTTCGCAGGTTTTCCGATATGCTGGGACAGGGGAAAGACCATCTCCCCCGTCGGCAGAAACTCGCGGAGCGCTGCGTCCCGGCTGAGCTCCTTATGCCCCTTCGGGTGCACCCCTCCGCGAAACGTGACTTTCATCTTCTGAGGTCTCCTTTCGATCCTGCCGACGGGAAAGCGGGCGGCGCGGCGAACCCTCTCCGCCCTTCCCTTTTCAGCGGGATAAATCTATTTGGATTATACCGCATGGCGGGGGTTTTGTCAAGACAAAAAAGCCGCGGCGCGAAAAACAGCCCCCGGAACCTTGCGTGTATTCCAGGGGCCGGGAATCGGATTCAACCGGACCGTTTATTTTCTCTTTGCGATCCACGCGGAGCCGAGCACGCTCACAAACGCGATCAGGCCGCCGCCGAGGAAGGAGCCGCAGCCGGACTTCTTCTCCGCCGCGGGTTCTGTGCCCGTCGTGACCGCGGGCGCGTCCGCTGCGGGTTCTTCGGTCTTCGCGGGCTCCTCTTCCGTCTTCGCGGGTTCTTCCGCCGCGGGCTCTTCGGTCTTTGCAGGCTCTTCCGCCGCGGGTTCCTCGGTCTTCGCAGGCTCTTCAGCCGCCGGTTCTTCCGTCTTCGCGGGCTCTTCCGTCTTTGCGGGAGCCTCGACGGGATTGCCGTTCGCATCGATGAGCTGGACCTTCGGCGCGTATTCCCAGTCGTTCACGCCGGTGTACTGCGCCTGATAGTTGTAGGTGCCCCAGAGCTCGTGCGCGCCGTCGTCGCTGTCCCATCCGTCTTCGCAGATATTGACCGCGCACCAGGTGACGTTGATGCCGCCGCCCGCGAGCATCGCGTGGGTGAGGTCGTCCATGCCGGACATATTGATCTTCGCTTCCATCACGTAGCCGTTGTCCGTGATCTTGGTGACGGCGGACGCGTAGTCAAGCTCCATCAGGTTGTCGGAAGAGTTCTGATCGGCGTCCATGAAGAAATAGCCGATGACGGGTTCGCCGCTCTTGTTCGCCGCGAGCAGCTGCAGGCCGTACTGCGTGGTGTACTCCGTGTCGTAGAACCACATGAGCGCGCAGTCGGAGGAATACGGACGGTGATAGTTGTCGGACGCGAAATTCAGAGTGGAGTCCACGCGGGTGAGAAGGATGTAGAGATTCTCGCCGTCCACCGTGAACGCAAGCTCCGTCTCAAAATCCTTGTCCGTGTGATTCAGCTTTTTCCAGCCGTCCGTTCCCACGATGCCGCCGCCGTGCGCGGTCCAGGTCGAGGTCTCGGAAATGTTCAGGATCATGCGGGTCGCGCCGTCCCATTCGCCGTCGGCGATCACGCCGTCGACGGTCACGGCCTTCTCGGGGATGTTCACGACTTCAACGGGCTGAGCGGGCGCGTCGGACGCCGCGGGAGCTGCCGCGCCCCCTTCTCCGCCGAGCGTCGCGTAGCCCCAGCACATGGAGTTGTTCGAAGCGTCGTCCGATTCGTCGGACCAGCCGAGGCAGTAGTCGCGGGTGCCGCCCGGAACGCCGTCGTTGTACTGGAAGTCCATCGTGAATTCGACGCCTTCCTTCAGCTGGAGAACGCGGGGAACGTACTTGAATTCGAGCACGCAGTGACCCTCGTCCGGGAAGGTGTACTCAAGCTCGTAGTCCGCGGGGGTCGCGCCCTTGCGCGGGATCATTTCCATGCCCTCGTTCGGAACCAGAGCGATCTGCGCCTGCTGATCCGTCCAGGTCGGGTCTCCGTCGCCGATCTCGTCAACGTAGAGGTAAATCGAGTCGTTTTTCCAGTCGCCGAGTGTGGATTCAAAGGTGAATTCGTCGTCCTCGATCTCGAAGAGGAAGTAGACCGCCTTGTCGTCGTACAGCGCGGAGGCGTAGACCTTGCAGGTGTCGGGCAGCGCGTCGGGCGTCGTCTTGCGGTCGCCCGCCTTGCAGTAGCCGAGCTGCTGACGGTCCGCCGACGCCCAGACGTCGTCGATCTTGCCGTCGATCTTCGGCGTACCGCGGGCGATCGTCATTTCCTCGCCAAGCGCGGAAACGCCTGCCGCGATGCCGAGCATCATCAGCACGGCGAGCAGGAAGCAGAGAATGAGCTTTTTCATGATTTTTTCCTTTCTGTACGCAAAGTATTGAAAAAGATTGGCTTTGATAACATTATACATCAATCCCGCGGCGTTGTCAAGGACGGAGCGTACGATCGCGTGAGTACCGCGGATCTCACTTCGCCCGCGTCTCCCCGAGGATCTTCCGGTACGGCATGAGCATTCCCTCCGTCATTTTCGAGCCGAGCTTCGCACGGATCTTCGGGCTCGAATTCATCGCGCCGACGAGGTACATGGCAAGCATGCGCGTCCGCTTTTTCTGGGGGAAATCGTACTGCCCGTGCTCCTTGAAGAAGCGGTGGTCGGCGCGCATCAGCCCCTGCATCTGCCAGATGAGGTCGCGGAAGATCTTCATGCCGCCCACGCCCCAGAAATTCTGGGGACAGGTACGCTTTTCCCGGATCGCCTGCGCGAGGCGCATAGCACACCGGTCGACTTCTCCGTCCGGGTCGGCCTCATCGCACGCCGCGCCGCACCAGCAGTTTCCGCCGACCTGCGCGCGCGCCTCGAGCACGCACCGAAGGTTTTCCTCGGCGTACAGATTGCCGGAGACGATTGCCGCGAGGGGCTTGCCCATCGTGACGGTGCGGTGTCCGTTCATGAACTGGCGGTCGTCGTAGGTCTTCATGAGCGAGCCCATGCCGTGATCCCGGACCGTGAACGCCGTGACGATGGCGTCCGCAGTCTGAATGCGTTCCCGCAGGAGAGTATCGAAGCCGTCCTTATATACGCACACACCGTCCGCGGCACAGCGGAAGCAGCCGAGGCATCCGCCCTTGAAGGGGAATTCACGCAGGTTCACAAGGTCGGTACCATAGGGAAAAACGGCGCGGAAGCGCGCGATCATCCGTCCGAGCTGTTCGTCGTCCTCGTCAAGATCGGCGACGATGGCGACGCGCCCGGGCTTCTCTTTGCCGCAGACGGGGACCTTGACCGGTCGGTGGGCGGGCGGCACGGCGGGAGACGCCGATTCGCACAGCCCGTATTTCATGTTGAAGAGAAGATCCTCGAAAAAGCCCTCCGCCTGTTTTCTGCCCTGCTCCGTCAGCAGATCCTCCATGTCCGCGGAAAGACCGTCGACGAAGCGCATTCCCATGTCCTGCGCGTTTTCCCGCACGAAGCGGTGCGCCGTCATGTCGTAAAAGTGCTTGGAGGTCGAAATCTGCGTCGCATACTTGCCGGAAAAATCCGCGCCCGTCGCTTTCATCGCCTCCATGAAGCGCATGAGCTGGGCAGGGATGAGGAAGGTATAGACCGGATAGGAGAAGATCACGCAGTCCGCAGCGGCGACGCGCCGGACGATCTCGCCGGGATGCTGCTCCCACGTCCGCGGGTTTTTGCCGACGTGAATGGGAACAAACGTATGCGCGGGATACCGCTTCGCGAGATACAGCGAGGTTTGAAGGGTGATGCTGTTCTCCCCCTTCGGGGAGCCGTTGACGATGAGGAAATTCATGGGCGTACCTCTCGGAAAGTCTTTTTTGTTATTATAGCGCGAAACGGGGTATTTGTCAACCGAAAGGAAGAGAACCGTGGGGGAGGAAGGGGTTTATCGACAGAGAACTCGTCACCGCAAAGGACACGACTCCCTCAGCCGCCGTACCGACACAGTCGACTCGGCGGCAGCTTCCTCGGGGAGGGAGCCTCTCCGTCACGCCTTCGGCGTGCCACCTCTCCCGGAGGGCGAGGCAAGGTGACGGCGTTCCTCCTGAGCTGCGGCGGAAGCAGCAGAGGGGCACAACTCCCTCAGCCGCCTTTGGCGGCAGCTCCCTCGAGGAGGGAGCCTTATGGGAGCATTGTTCAGCCTCCCTCCCCGAGGGAGGGGGACCGCCGAAGGCGGTGGAAGGAGTCGTTTCCCCCGCACCCGCACGGGCAGTACAGCGGCGCAGGCATGCCGTCTCTTTCAGGAGGGAAGGATACCTTCTCCTTCCCGCATAACCAAACCCGCCATCCGCAAGCGACGACAAAAAACTCCGGAAAAACCGGAGCTGAAAAGGACAAATGCGTCAGGAACCGAAAGAAGCCCGCCGCGCGGCACAAGGAAATCCGTTCAAAGAGGATTCCTCCTTCGTCCCGCATTCGGCGTCACGCACCACCGCCTTGCGCTCGAGAAAAACACGCACGTAAACAGCACCGCCGCGATCCCCGACGCTTCGGGAGCGTGCCCGGAGATGAGGAGCTTCCCGCCGGACGAGAGCAGGTTCGCGTCGATCGCTGCCGGAAGAGCCGAGAGGAGGGGGATCACCTCCGCGGAGAGCAGGAGAAGCAAACCCGGCAGAACGCTCTTGGTGAGCGCCGTCAGCGATGCTGAAAGAAGCGCCGCTCCGACGAGGAACAAAAGCCGCCCGACGGACGCCGCGAGCGCGGCAAGCCAGATCGGCGCGTCTCCCCCGCCGAAGAGCATGAGGGATTTCACGGGAGCGCCCGCCGCGGGGAACGCATACCGCCCGGCAAGCGCGCATACGGAGGCGAGCTCCGACACGAGCCATCCGGCAGAGACGGAGAGCGCGAGAACGCCCGTTTTCGCGCCGAGGGTCTTTCCCCTTCCCTTTTTCGCCGCGCGGACGACGGGGGCCATCCCGCCCGACGAGCTCCTCTCCGCGTATTCGACCGCGAACGAGGCGGAGCCGAGCAGCGCGGCCATGAGAAGAAGCAGATAATCCGGACCGCGGCCGAACCAGCGGTTCCACCCGGTGTCGTACAGCATGACCCCACCCGCGGTATCGAGGTACGCGGCGTACTGCTCCACACGGCGGAAGACGGAACGGCCGACCTCGGCCCCGCCGAGCTCGGACATGATCCTGCCGAATTCCTCGTCCGTGATGCGTCCCGCGGCGTATTCGTCCGGCGCGGAGCGGAACAGGCGCACGTCCTGCTCAAACTGCGCCGCGCGTTCTTTGACCTGCGCGGATTTTTCAGCCGTCCACGCGCCGTCGGAGTATTCCGAGACGAAGCGCCGGTACATCCGCTCGAACGCGGTGACATCCTCTTCGGACGACGTGATCACGACCGCGCTCGCGCTGACGAGAAGCAGGACGCAGAGCCAGATCTTCCCGGAGAAAAAGAGCTTGAAACGCTCATGCGCGAAAAGTCCCTTCGAGCGCCCGCGAACGAACCGCGCAGCCCACAGCCCGGATACCTGCTCCCCCAAAGACTGCGCCTTTGTTTTGATCCCCGCGGCGGAGAAACGGAACAGAGCGGTTTTCTTCTCCGGGACGCGGTGCGCGCGCGCCGAGAGGACGAGAACAAGCAGAACGAGCGCGGTGGCGGCAAGCACCAGAACGATGAGCCGCGCCGCGATCAGAGAGACGAGCGCGCCTCCAACCGAAACTCGTTCAAGACGCGCGAGCCAGCCCGCGCCCTCCGTCATCCGCCACAGGCCGAAGGCACCCATGGGAGAAAAGCCCGCGGCATCCGCCGCAGAAAGAGCCGCGTCCGCCGAGACGACCGCCGCCGTGAAAAGGATCAGGCCCCAGATGTTTCGGAGAGCGTTCGCTCCGATCATCAAAAGGAGCGCGAATACCGTGAGCGCGAGGACGCGCGCCGCCATGACGAGTATGAGCGCCCCCGCCGTTGTGAGCACGAACGGACAGAGCGCCATGCCAGCCGTCGCCTGTACCGGGGCGAACCAGTCCGACGTGCCGAGCGACAGAAGCGCCTCCGCGCCCGTTGTGAACAGCACGCCGCTGAGCGAGACGAGGAAAACCGCCGCGATTTTTGAGAGCGCAAGCGGTCCGCGTCCTTTTTTCGCGACCGCCAGCACGGGCAGAAGCCCGAGCGCGATATCGTCCGCCGAGAGCGTTTTCACGAGCAGGAACAGGATCACGGCGAGGACGAGCATATCCCGGCGATAGGTGAAAATCCGCGATGCTGAGAAAGAAGCGTTTTCAAGCCGGGCGGCGTTCTCTTCGAGCAAATCGGAATAGACCGCGTTCACCTCGCTTTGATACCGACCTACGAGGGTATCCTCCCCCATGCCCTCCCGCGCGAGCGAAAGAACGCGGGAGATGTTGTCCCGGTATTCTTCGGCGGAGGAGACGGTATCCGTGACCGCGGCGCTTTGCACCTGTTCCCGTCCTTCGCCGAGGATCTCCCCGCCGTCGTACGTCGGCGCGGCAGCGTTGTAAGAGCGGAACAGAAGAAGATTCAAAGCGAGCAGGACGACGACAAAAAGCGTCCGCCGCGAATCGGAAAAGAAACGGTAAAGCTGATAACCGACGAGCTTCATTGTCCGTACACCTCGTCCCGCATGATTTCAAACGCCGTGCCTTCCGTGAGGTCGACCGCCCACTCCGCATACGCGAAGCCGCGCGTGCCGTTTTGCTCGATGAGATGGCGCGCTCCGCCGATGAAGACGCCGCCCGTCACGGTGAAGGTCGTGCTGAGCGACCAGCCGTCGGAGACGAGGGAATCGAGCGCAGTCACGGGCTCGCCTCCCTGCCCCGCTTCATCCGCCGGGACCGTGTAGATCTTATTTCCGTTCGTCGCGATGATGGGAGCCTCTTTCATCTTCCCCGTCTCCGGATCGCGCCGGTCGCGGACGAAGCTTTCCACGGGATCGTAGAGCGCGTAGTACAGCGTGCCGCCGTCATACGCGAACCACGTCGCGTTTTCATACAGGAGCTCGTCCTTTCCCGTCGAAAGATCCAGCCGCCGGATCTCACCGGACTCGCCGGTCGAAAACCGCGTGAGGTAGAAAACACCTTCCCCGACGAGGGCGAAGGTCTGCATCTTCGCGTCCGAAACCTTGGTCTTCTCTGAGAGATTCGCGTCCGCGCGCATGAGCGTGTACGACGTGTTCCGATACCAGAGCTCGGAATCCTTCCCCGTCGCCTGAAGCATTTCTTCGCCTCTCGAGCCTTCATACAGAAAGACAGTTTCGCCCGAGGGGATGTGATATCGGTAAAACTCGGGGACCTGATGCACCTCAAAGGTCATTTCATCTTTTTCAAGCTCGCGCCGATAGGAAAAATAGATGTAGTTTCCGAGCCGACCGACCAACTCCCCGCCGAGCATGTCCGCCTCGGTCGGATGGGCGAGCACCTTCGTTTCGGAGGTATCGAGCGAAAACCGCACAAAACTCCGGCACGGGCTGTTTTTGGTCTCCGCCATGAAATAGAGATCGTTCCCCACGCGCCACACCGCGTTCGTCTGTTTCGCCATGACGTTCAGGCAGGCGTCCGTGCTGTGGGTGCACAGCGGATCGCGGCAGAGGGAGCGCGCCTCCGTGTCCCCGATCTCGTACCAGTGATCGCCGCCCCACCAGAAATAGAGCGAATCGCCCGAGCGGAAGACGTTCTCCCTCGTATTGACCGGCTCGGAGGGGTCGTTTTCTCCCGAGATCCCGCCCCAGATCTCTTCCACGGTCGGCAGGGGCATGCTCCGGTTCGGGTGCGTGTCCGTCCCGTCGCCGCGCTGAATGATCGTCTCGGACGAGCATCCGGCCAAAAGGAAAGCCAAAACAAGAATCAGCCACCGCTTTTTCATGATCCGCACCTTCGTTCTTGATTTGTCATTATTCTACCACAATTTAAGAGAAATGTCAAGCGTCGGAAAACGGGAATCTGACGGACTCTACTGCCAGTAGTTTTCCTCACGCGTGATTTCGACCGCCGCGCCGCTCTCGAGATCGACCGCCCGAACAGAATTCAGAGCGCCGTGCCGCCCTTCCGATTCGCAGGCGCGCATGAGACAGCCGCAAAACACGCCGTGTGAGACGGTGAAGGTGGAGCTGAGAACCCATCCGTCGGAAATCAGCCCGTCGAGCGCGGTGACGGGCGTGCCGCGGCTCCCCGCCTTTGCCGCTTCCACGGCGAAGATGCGGTTGCCGTTTGAGACGGTAATGGTGTAGGGTTTCAGCTTTCCCGTCTCCGTATCGCGCACGTCCCATGCAAAGCCTTCCATCGGATCATAGAGCGAATAATAAAGCGTGCCGCAGTCGTAAGCGAACCACGTCGCGTTTTCGTATAAAAGCTCGTCCTTCCCCGTCGAAAGATCCAGCCGCCGGAGCTCACCGGACCCGCCGGACTCAAACCGCGTGAGATAATACACCTGTTCGTCGGCGAGGGCGAAGGTCTGCATCTTTGCGTGTGATACCTCGGACTTTGCATGGAGATTTGCGTCCGAGCGGATGAGATGTCCGGATTTGCTCAGATACCAAAGCTCGGCGCTCTTTCCCGTCGCGAGGAGCATTTCCTCGCTCCTCTCTCCCTCGTACAGAAAGACGTTTTCGCCCGACGGGATATGATACCGAAAAACCTCCGTGACCTGTTTCACCTGCATCGTCTTGTCGTCCGGTTCAAGCTCGCGCAGATAGAAATAATAGATGTAATTCCCGAGCCGTCCGATGAAACGCCCTCCGTAGAGATCCGGATCGGTCGGATGAAAGAGCACCGTCGTTTCCGCTGCGGCGAGGGAATAGCGCACGAATGTGTGACACGGATCGGGCCATGCCATAAAATAGAGATCGTTCCCCGAGCGGTAAATCGCGTTTGCCGCCTGCGTCATGACGTTCAGGCAAGTGTTACTGTTGTGGAGACACAGAGGGTCGCGGCAGAGGGAACGTGCCTGCAGAACCCGGTCGCCGTCCGCCTGACCGTTCCAGACTTCAAACCATTGATCCCCGCCCCATGAGAAATAGAGCGAATCGCCCGAGCGGAAGACGTTCACCCGCGTATTCATCGGCTCGGAGGGATCGTTTTGCCCCGAACTCCCGCCCCAAATCTCTTCCTCGGTCGGCAGGGGCATGCTCCGATTCGGGTGCGTGTCCGTCCCGTCGCCGCGCTGGATGATCGTCTCGGACGCGCATCTTACGAGCAGAAGGACGATCAGCGGAACGAGCAGGCATGTCCATCCGGTTTTCTTCACGGCAGACTTCTTTCTTAATTTGTCATTCTGTCGTTATTCTACCACATTTCAAGAATCTTGTCAAGTGCAACGTGAAAGAAAACACGGTGGTTCATAACGCCGCCGTGCCTCACGCGTATCATCCTATTCCGTTTCAGTTTCCGTACTGCTCTTTTTCTCCCGCTCCACGTATTTGAAGACCATCGGGTAGACCCCGAATTCGACGAAGGCGATCACGGCGTACCGCGCGCAGCGGATGAGCAGGGACGGCATCGAGGAGCTGCCCAGAAATTCCGCCGAAAACGGGAGCTTCAAAAGAAACTCCAGCACGAGAAAGAGCGCCCCGCCCCCCGCGACGCGCAGAACGGCAAAGAGAGGTTTTTTCGCGTTTTCGAAGCGGACGTACTTTTTCTCGAACGGACGCATGGCGGCAAAGCCGATGAAGAGCCCGAACCCGGCGTAATAATCCGCGCTCCGGCAGAAAAACAGCCCCGGCAAACCGATGCCGAGCAGGATGAGGTCCATCACCCACTCCTGCCGCACGACCTTTTCGAGAAAGCGGACAAAGAGGATCACAAGAAGTCCGACAAGCCAGCCCGCGAGCACGTCCGTCGGATAATGCGCGCCGACCGTGACCCGGGAAAAGCCCACGAGCAGGGGGAGCAGCACGGCGGAGATCAGAAGCCATTTCTTTTTTCCGTATTCCGCGACCGAGCCGAAGGCGGTCACGGTGCTCGTCGAATGCCCGCTCGGAAAGGACCAGCCCTGCGCCGCAGCGTCGTAGAGATCCGCCTTCGGCTCGACCACGCGCAGGATGCGGATGTTCGGATGGTCGAAATACGGGCGGCGTCGGACGAAAATGTTCTTCACGATCGGGTTCCAGACCATCCCGGTGAGCACGCATCTGCCGACGCGGGCGCCCATTTCCTTATTGATGCTCCAATAGAGAAAGCCGCAGAGAAGGACCTGAACGAGCGTCTCGCCGAATACCGAAAAAAAGGAGAGCACCGCGATGCCGCCCTCTCCGATGTGCGTCTGCAGCCACTCCATGATACCGATTTCCCACGAAAAAGAAAACTCCGCGCCGGTCATTGTCCGTCCCCCCCATGCGGTCCGATTTCGCAGTCTCCCGCGCTGCCGAGTGCGGGATACTCGCTCCTTGCTGTCATTATAGTAAAAACGGAGCGGTTTGTCAATGA
>JAEEGL016792371.1_pt1 | contig 10869 bp, 13 predicted proteins | sample 9134231 | NCBI WGS metagenome assembly JAEEGL01 (sample SAMN16246548, study PRJNA631951) | gut metagenome | biome: gut microbiome; feature: rumen; material: fiber-attached | host: Bos | place: Iran: Karaj | collected 2018-10
CTACCATAATCATCATAACAAAAATAGCCAAAAAAGACCCTACAATTCTTTTTGTCATATTTGTATGCATAACCTTCACTATTTACCTCTCTTAGACCTTCTTTATTTTATGTACTTAACATAAAATGTCATAAGCTTATTGTAACACAACTTTAGTACTTATGTCTACATTATTTTTTTGAAATTTTTTACCAACAAAAAATGGTGGAGTGTAGGAGGCTCGATTCGAAGAACGAGCCTCCGTAGTTGCGTTTTATACCAATAAAAAATGGTGGAGTGTAGGAGGCTCGAACTCCTCACCTCTTCCATGCCATGGAAGCGCTCTACCAAATGAGCTAACACCCCAACTTTTAATCCCCCACATTTTCATTTTATCACAAACTATGCTAAAATTAAAGTATGAAAACGATTTTAACCGGCATACGTGCCAACTCAGTTCTTACTCTCGGCAATTATCTAGGCGCCCTCATTCCGATGGTTCGCCTCGCAAATCATTATTCAGTAGACAATCATATTAATATTTTTATCCCCGATTTACACTCTATTATCTCGGACATTGACGGCAACCTCCAGGACAACATCATCCGCACATTGAAATACTGGCTCGCCGCCGGACTCATTGTAAATGAAAACGTCCACATCTACCGCCAATCTTACGTCCCTGCTCACTCTGAGCTTTGCTGGATCCTAAACTGCACCGCCACCATGGGCGAAACTTCCCGCATGATTCAGTATAAAGAGAAATCCAAAGGTCAAGACACCTGTAACGTCGGTATTTTCGACTACCCAATTCTGATGGCTGCCGACATCCTCCTCTACAGCGCTGAATTCGTCCCTATTGGCGAAGACCAGTTCCAACATATCGAGCTTACCCGCGATATTGCCATGCGTTTCAACCGCAAATATGGCGAAGTTTTTACTATCCCAGCAAAGACCACCAATCAGGTTAAATTCATGGGGCTTTCAAACGGCATCCGCATTCGCGACCTTCTAAGCCCTGAAAAGAAAATGAGCAAATCCACCCCCGCCGAGAACTCCAAAATCATGCTAGACGACGACCCAGCTCGTGCCGCCAAAAAAATCATGTCTGCCACCACCGATTCCATCGGCCGCATCCGCTATGATATGTTTACCCAGCCCGGCATTTCGAACCTTCTGCAAATCGAAGCCCTCGTGACCGACACACCACTTGAAACCATCGTCCAAAAATGGGCCGGCGAAACAAGCTATGGCGAACTCAAGCGCACTGTCGCTGAAGACGTAAGCAAAATGCTCGCCAATTTCCAGTCTAATCTAGCCCAAATCTCAGACGAAGAAGTATTGCGTATCCTTCAAGCTGGTGAATCTTACGCCAACGAAGTTGCAAACAGAAAACTCCATGAGGCTCAAAAAGCCGTCGGCCTCCGCTAAATTGCTCTCACAAAAAAATACCGCTAAGCAAAAGCGGTATTTTTAGTCACACGTATTATCAACTTAAGCTTGCGCTAGCTCCGCCGAATCGAGATTGTAATCCCCCATCTTGACGCTCACGATTGCTGGATTTTCATATGTATTATAATAATATGTCTTGCTCGCTGCTGAGTAACCGCCAGTATAAACTGTCTTTTCGCACTTACCATCTGACATCTCAGCTGCGCCGTCAATCATCGCCACACCAGTCAGTGTATGGAAAAGTCGCGACACATTTCCAGCTTCATCGGACTGTACCGGATAATGTGTATTGAGGTACGCCACTCGCACAAAACGCGACGGCGAGTAATAATCACCTGGGATACCACGCATCAAAGACCCCGAGCCAAATGGCTTCATGGCGGCATTCCTCCACTTTACTGCTGGCGGCATCTGCGGGAAGAGATTCATGTAGTTACGCAAATTCTCTTGGTGCCAACCATAGCCCGGCTGATTCGTCAAAATATCAACATCATTATGGAAAATTTCCATCCCATTTGCAGTATATTCCACTACGATCGACCGCTTACCGTCACCAATGATAAAATGCAGCTGCGACACCGGATACTGCGCATTTACCGGCTTTGCCACAATCGCAACATCCTTCAAGGCTTTTTCCGCTTCATCTACTGTAGCAAAATTCATCGCCACCCACAGCGGGAATTCATAAGCTGCCACATTGGTCTTGCCATCAACTGCATTTAGAGCATACGCTGCATAACCTGGAAAATTTAGCCCGGCAATCCCAAGCCCCGCCTCATTAAAACAGTCAAAATATAGCGGAATATTCTCTGCCACAATCGCCATCCCGATAATCGCCCCCTGCTTTGGACTTAAAGACCCAAGAAACGCCGAATTATACGAAAACTTCCTCGGTGTCACGACAACTTTCTGGCCATACCCCTCCGACCAGTCAAGATTTCGCCCCATATACATATTTCCTTTATCATCACTAAACCGCACTCCCGTGCACATATTTGCCTCCTATTTACATAACCATTTTACATCAAAAAACGGCCTTTTTCAACCGTTTTTAAAAAATTATATTGCGTCCGCCACCACTATATAACGACTATTTACGCCATAGCAAGTCATCAAAACCAGCGAATGTCCACCAAACCCCATATCAGTAAAAGCATTCATTTTAATCGAATTATACTTTGGATTACTAGCATAAGAAAGCGTAAAATCATCTTTCACGTCAAGCACCACGCCCGCCTTGCCGTCAAGCGGATTTGCCGCCACTCGGTAAGTAGTAGTCGCGCCACCCTCAGTTATAGTAAAAGTAGAGCCGACACCAAGTCGCACGATATTTCCAAACGCCGTATAATTATGTCCCCAAATTAGCCTGCCGACCCGCGCCGCGTTAGCACCAGAGTTTGCAGCTGTCGACGAAGCCCTAAAAATCCCTTGCGTCCCCCAAGAAAAAGCTATATTATCTGCCGGCACGGTTTTTTCTACTACACCCGCTCTTGGCGCTGAGACCACTGGAGTCGAAATTTTCACATCCGTGGCGCCTTCAATCGTACTCTCCTCAGTCATTTCTTCTTCGACCGTAGGCTCTATAATCACAGTCTCCACAATCTTAGTCGAATCAAGACCAGAAACAGCCACTAGGTCTGACGCCATCAAAGCCTCAGGATTTACTATCAACCCCAAAAAGCCAGATAATATCACAAAAAACAGATTTTTTAGTGTATTGACCTTCATAAAACCCCAAAAACACTCTTATTTCTTCATTATACCACACTTTGCCAAAAAAGTCAAGCCGTGCTACAATAGGATCAAAACGGAGGAGACATGAGTAAATTTGACGACCAATATATTGATCTGTGCCGGCGCATCCTAGATCATGGTGAAAAGATAGTAAACTACAAAAAATCAGACAATCGTAGCGAGGCTACAGCCACGGCCATCCCGGATCATACCGCGCAAGGCTCTTCCGAGGCGAAAACTATCCGTCTCCCCCATCAGATCCTCCAGTTTAACCTCGAAGAGGAGTTTCCGATTTTGACCTCTAAGCAGGTTGCTTTTAAGACCGCCACTCTCGAGATGCTCTGGATCTATCAGCAAGCCTCAAATGACGTCCGCTGGCTACACGACCGCAGCATCAAAATTTGGAACGAATGGGAAATCGCCGAAGATGGCATTTATCAGGGCCGCAACATTAATGAAATTTTCGCCAAAAATCACCCTGGCGAGCCGGAGCAAAATTTCGCTCACACCATCGGTACTGCCTATGGCTGGATCGTGAATCGCTACAATCTCATCGATAATCTAATCGAAACCTTAAAGGAAAACCCTGGCAATCGCCGCATGATTATGAGCCTCTGGCAAAACGAGTGGCTCCCCACCGCGGCATTACCGAGCTGCGTCTGGAATTCTCAGTGGAATCTAATCGACGGCCACTTAAATCTTCTCGTCACTTCCCGTTCCTCAGATGTACCACTAGGACTGCCATTTAACGTCGTGCAGTACGCCGTCCTCTGTCATCTCATCGCTCAGGTCATCGGCGCAAAACCGGGTCAATTTACCTTTATCACTAACGACGCTCATATTTACGAAAATCAAATTGACGGCATCAAAGAGCAAATCGCCCGCTACGACAAAGCCATGAAAGACGGTACGCTTCCCCCAGCTCCGACTCTCTGGCTCAACCCAGACATCAAAGATTTTCACGCGTTCGACAGCTCCCGCGAGCTCAAAGACATCCGCCTCGACAATTATCAAAATCTCGGCACCATCAAGATGCCAGTTACGGAGTAAATATGATTAGCATGATCGCTGCCATCGGGCAAAACAATGAACTTGGCCTAAAAAACCAGCTCATTTTCAATATCAAAGAAGATATGCAATTTTTTAAATCCACCACTATGGGTCACCCCGTTATCATGGGGCTTAAAACTTTCGAAAGCATCGGTCGCCCCCTGCCGGGCCGCGACAATTATGTTGCTTCAACCAGCAAAGAACCAACCCCAGACGGCACCATCAAGGTCCCCGACCTTATCGCATTTCTAAAAGAGCATCAGGATGACCCCACCGAATACTTCGTCATTGGCGGCGCTACTATTTATCGCCTAGCGCTTCCCTATGCCACCACTCTCTATCTTACGGAGATTGACGCCACTCACGAAGCCGACGCCTTCTTCCCCGATTTCGACCATTCAAAATACTCCCGCACCGTTATCAAGAAAGGAAAGGACGATGATCTAACATATTCCTTCATTAGATATAGTTTAAAATAGCAAATTATTTAATTTTTGAGCATTTTGCGAGCCCAAGTAATTTTAACAAAATTTCCTCATCCGAGGCGAGTAAAGTTGCGAGCCCATAGGGCGAGACAACTTGATCGAGACGAGGATTGAGTGAAATGTTGTGAAAATTACATGGCGCAAAGCAATCCGCGAAAAAATTAAATAATTTGCGGATTATAAAGGAGATATATGAAAGACTTAGTATTTAGTTTAATAGAGAAAGAAAAAGTTCGCCAAAGTGAAGGTTTGGAGCTCATTCCGAGCGAAAACTACGTTTCAAAAGAGGTTCTAGAAGCCATGGGTAGCGTCCTCACTAATAAGTATTCCGAGGGCTATCCAAGCTTCGATGGCATCCCAGGCTGGAGCGAAGACAAAATCGCCACTGAAATTTTACCAAACTACCGTTACTACGGCGGCCAAGACAACGTCGACCGCATCGAGCGCCTCGCCATCGACCGCGCTTGCCGGCTTTTTCATGCCGACCATGCCAATGTTCAGCCTCACTCTGGCGCTCAGGCTAATAATGCCGTTTATTTTGCCTGGCTAGAGCCCGGCGACACCGTACTCGGCATGTCGCTTCCCGCTGGCGGTCATCTCACCCACGGCGCTCCAGTCACTCAGAGCGCCCACACCTATCATTTCATTGGCTACGGTGTGACCGACGATGGCAATATTGATTACGACGACCTTGAAGCAAAAGCTCTCGAACACGAGCCAAAACTCATCCTCATCGGCTATTCCGCCTTCATGAAAATCCCAGATTTTGCCCGCGTCGCCAAAATCCGGGATAAAGTTGTAGAAAAATCCGGCCATGAGGTGCTGCTGATGGCCGACATGGCTCATGTTGCCGGCCTCATCGCCGCCGGCGTCCACCCAAACCCGCTAGATTTTGGTTTTGATGTTATGACCACCACCACGCATAAGACCCTGCGTGGCCCTCGTGGCGGGCTTATTTTAAGTAAAGGCAACGTCGCCTCCCCGCTAAAGAAACCCGAGAAAAACCTCGCAAATATCCCAATTTTGATCGACCGCGCCGTCTTCCCTGGCACTCAAGGCGGGCCGCTCGAACACGTCATTGCTGCAAAAGCTGTCGCTTTTGGCGAGGCTTTGAAGCCGGAGTTTAAAACCTACGCTGAGAATATCATCAAAAACGCCAAAGCCCTCGCCGAAGCTTTGCAAAAAGATGGTTTCATTCTCCAAGGCGGCGGTACTGATAACCATCTCATCCTAATTGACGTCCAAAAATCCTTCGGTTTTGATGGCAAGCTCTACGAAAAAGCCCTCGACAAAGTCGGTCTCACCTTAAACGCCAACTCTCTACCCCACGACAAAGGTGCTGCCTTTAGACCATCCGGTGCCCGTCTCGGCACTCCAGCCATCACCACCCGCGGTCTCGGCGCAGAAGAAATGCGACAATTATCCCGCTGGATGAAACAAGTTGCTGATATTTGCAAAAAAGCCGGCTCCGAGGAAGCCTTATCAGATTACGAAGCCGAACTTAGCCAAATTCACACCGAAGTTAAAACTTTAGCTCAAAAATTTCCTGTACCAACCATCTAAAATATGATATAATAAAGTGGTTGGGGTATTAGCTCAGCTGATAGAGCGCCGCATTCGCATTGCGGAGGTCGCGGGTTTAAGTCCCGCATACTCCACCACTTTTTTATTGAACTGAAAAAATCCCCCGACTTAGTCGAGGGATTCTTGGTGGGAGTGATTATTTTTCATAAGGCGGGACTTCTTTATCCCACCACTTTGGCAGCTCTCCGCGCACGTCAACGAATGCCGTCTCCATCATCTTTAAAATCGGTTCAAAGAGGCTCTTCGGAAAACAACCTTGCACTACGAGCTTAAAATGAATCGCCCAAACGTCTGCTGGATTATTACTCTCTGCGGCTTCCATAAAATACTTGTCTTGAGCCGTCAAGCTAGCTTTATTCTCAAGATTGCCAACAGCTCCATGCTTTTCCAAGAAAAGCAATGCCAGCACCGCCTCTAGCTTATCCAACATAAATAAGGCAGCCCCCGTCGACGAATGCTTCTGTTGGAAACGTTCAAAAACCGCAGTCGCCTCGCTCGCATTGTACGAGCAAAAGGCACGCATAAGAGTTTTAAAAACTCTCAATTCTGTATCGTTTTTCGAATCATGCTCTGGCCTACCATCGTCTGGGATATCACCAATCCCTACTTCACCTACGTCGTGACATAAAGCAACGGTGATTATACTCCAAATTTCGGGCTGAAATCCACTTCTGTTAGACAGTTCACCAAAGAAGCCCGGAAAGTTATTCAGAAATGCCAAGGTCAACCAACCTACCTTAGCCTGATGCTCAAGGTCGGATTCACCCCTGTAAAAGAAAGCTTCTGCAACCTCTTTTCCGGAACCGCCCAGGCTGTCCGCCAGGCCAAGCATTTCAACCCCTCTTCTCGTGACTGCCGCACTACACGCATAAAGGACATACCCGTCCCAAATTCTTTTGCATGCTTCAGCAATATTATGATTCAAAAAAAATCACTCTCCTTTAAGATACTCCCACCTTTTTATATTATACCATAAAAAATAACCCCCGTAAAGGAGGTTATTTTTAATCCGTCTTTCAAGCTTAACGCTTTGAGAACTGCTCTTTCTTGCGAGCTGAACGCAAACCGTACTTTTTGCGTTCCTTTTCGCGTGGATCGCGAGAAGTAAGACCAGCTTTCTTGAGTACTGGACGTAGGTCCGGTGCCTCGAGTACGAGAGCTTTCGAGATAGCGAGCTTAATCGCATCTACCTGACCAGCAAGGCCACCGCCTTTGACTAGAATCGACACATCGTACTCTTTCTGCTTTTCAGCGATTGCTAAAGGATCAGTTACCTCAGCAAGCAAAGTCTTATTACCAGAAAGATATTCAAGTGCAGTCTTACCATTGATAGCAATCTCACCTTTACCCTTGTAGAGTCGTGCGGTTGCAGTTGCAGCCTTTCGACGACCCAACCCGTAAACATATTTCTTAGTAGCTACCATTATTTAATCTCCTTCAAAATATTTTGCGGATTCTGCGCAGTATGAGTATGTTCTGCGCCATCGAAAACCCGAAGCCGAGCCATCCGGTCAGCTAGAAGTTTGTTCTTTGGCAACATGCCTTTTACTGCTTCGCTAATTGCGAGCGATGGATTCTTTTCGATTACTTCCTCAAGCTTAAGCTCGGTAAGCCCACCTGGGAAGCCACTGTGACGATAGTACATCTTCTTCACCATCTTATCACCGGTAACTTTCAAGTTCTTAGCATTTACCACTACTACATAGTCACCATTATCGATATGTGGAGTGTAAGTCACTTTACTCTTGCCCATCAGCTTATCGGCAATCACTACAGCAAGCTTACCTAGCGGCAATGAAGATGCGTCAATCACCCACCATTCGCGCTTGATTTCAGCTGCTTTTTGAGAATAAGTTTTCATTATTTATCCTCCTTTTTCGACTTCTTCGCAGCTGGTTTTTCTGCCTTTTTCTCAGCTTTCTTCTCTTCCTTTGCAGGCTCTTCAAAATTGAACTCATCTACAAACGAAATCGTACCCATCTCGGCATTATCGCCTCGCCTAAATCCAGCGTGCTCAATTCTGAGATATCCAGAATTGCGCTTGATCTGCGGAGCAATCACGTCAACAAGAAGCGTTGCAGTCTCGAGATCATTAAGTCTTGCGATTACAAGCCGCCTCGATGCAAGATCGCCCTTTTTAGCAAGCGTAATAAGCTTCTCGGTACCACGGCGAATCTCCTTCGCTCGTGCGAGAGTCGTAGTTATAGTTTGATATTTGATCAGAGAGCACATTAGCCCCCGAGTTAGCGCCAACCTCTGATCGGTTTCACGGCCGAACTTGCGGCCTTTGTATCCGTGTCGGTGCATATTAGATATTTAACTCCGTTAACTTTTCTTTAACTTCGTCTAGCGCCTTCTGGCCAAAACCTTTGAGATCTTTGAGGTCACTTTCAGACAAAGTGACGAGATCGCGAATAGTCTTGATATCATTATTTAGAAGTGCGTTAGCCGTACGAGCGGAAAGATCAAGCTCTTCGATTGGAAGTAGAAGACCGGTATCTTCCTCCTCTTTCTTAGCGCCAGGAGCCGGGGTAGATTCTACCTTGGTTGACCCAGCAAGCGCAGTGTACTGATTGACGAGAATCGCCGCAGCCTCTTCAAAGGCCTCTCTTGGCGTAATCGTGCCATCAGTATCAATAGCAAGCGTAAGCTGCTGCAAATTTGTATCCTGGCCCACACGCGTATTCTCTACTTTGTAGCGTACGCGAAGAACTGGCGTAAATACTGCGTCTACAGCAATCATATCCGAGTGGATTCTATCCTCAGCGGCTCGCTCAATCGTGAGGTAGCCACGACCAGATTCCACCACAAAATGCATCTTCAAAGTATACTTTGGATCGTCAATGTGACAAATCACTTGGTTTGGATTTGAAATCTCAACCTCAGCTGGAAGTTTGATGTCACCAGCCACGACGCGCTTATCGCCATCTTTTTCAGACTGCTTGTCGCCTTTCATTTCAAGCGAAAGCTCTACTGGGGCATCAGTATGCAACTTAAAACGGATATTCTTGAGGTTCAACATGATGTCGACCACATCTTCCCGTATGCCAGGAATTGCAGTAAACTCATGAGTCGTACCCTCAATCGAGAACGCCGTAATAGCTGCGCCCTTCACGCTAGAAAGAAGCACCCTGCGAAGCGAATTACCAAGCGTATTGCCATACCCTGGATAGAGTGGGCGAATCACAAACTCAGCTTTTGTTTCGCTAATTTCTCGCACTTCGGCGAGGTTTGCTTCGTGAATATTTTTTGTCGTCATATATTCGTCTCCTTAGCGTGAGTAGTACTCAACGATTAATTGTTCATTTATACCAGCTTCCGCCTCTTCGCGCTTCGGAAGACCAGTAACTTCAATCTTCATTTTCTTGCCATCAGCCTTAATCCATGATAATGGAGTAACAGCTGCTGCACTTATGACGTTCGGGAGGTTCTTGAAATATTCTGACGTCTGTGATTTGGACCTTACTTCTAGAACATCACCCGGGTTCAAACGAATTGATGGAATATCAATCCGACGACCATTCAATAGAAAATGTCCGTGGCTCACTAATTGCCTAGCCTGTCGACGAGTCAAAGCAAAGCCGGCGCGGTAGACCACGTTGTCAGCTCTCCGCTCGAGGAATTCGAGCAACTTCTCACCGGTTAGACCTTCAGCTTTTTGAGCCTCTTTCATCAATTTTGCGAATTGCTTTTCGAGCAATCCATAAGTCCGACGGACTTTCTGCTTCTCGCGAAGCTGCGTTAGATAAAGACTACCGCCACGCACTCGCATGTCACCATGCTCGCCCGGGATTCCGGATTTCTTCGCCATTATCTTGTGAGCCTTTGGCGCTAGGGCATAACCCTCGCGACGACTCTGCTTACCAATTGGAGATTTATCGCGTGCCATTACGGTTTCCTTTCTCCCTTCGGTCGCACACCACCATGCGCAATCGGGGTCACATCTGTTATAGAATCAATCTTAATACCAACCGTCGAAACTGCACGGATTGCTGCATCACGACCTAGACCAATACCAGAGACGTAAACGTCTACTGAGTTTAGAGCGTGATTCTTCTTTGCAATCTCGAGTGCCTTTTCAGCTGCAACACCAGCTGCAAAAGCGGTGCCCTTCTTTGAACCGCGGAACCCATTGGCTCCAGCAGATGACGCCGAAAGTACTGCGCCAGTTTTGTCGGTGACACTGATGATTGTATTGTTAAAGGTTGCCTGGATATGAACAGCACCGCTGTTTACAATCCGCTTGCCTTTCTTTGCTGCCTTGGACTTTGGAGCTTGAGCCTCAACGTCTGAAGTAGCAGTAGTTTTCTTAATTTCTTCTTCTGCCATATTTACTCCTTAAGTCTTACTTGCTGCCTTTGGTTGTGCACCACCGACCGCGATCGCCTTACCCTTACGAGTACGTGCATTCGTACGAGTACGTTGGCCGTTGACTGGTAATTTAGCCTTGTGGCGGATACCCTTGTAGGAATTAATATCCTTTAAGCGTTTGATATTATTACTCACGAGGCGCCGTAAATCACCTTCAACATGATATTTCGCTGAAATAATGTCGTTGATTTTTTGTTCGTCAGCCTCGGTGAGA
>JAEEGL016863417.1_pt1 | contig 10869 bp, 11 predicted proteins | sample 9134231 | NCBI WGS metagenome assembly JAEEGL01 (sample SAMN16246548, study PRJNA631951) | gut metagenome | biome: gut microbiome; feature: rumen; material: fiber-attached | host: Bos | place: Iran: Karaj | collected 2018-10
GTATTGTTATGCTAACTATGATGAAAAACAAGTTAATGCTAATTATAATAAACATAATCCTAAATCATCACTATTAATTGGTGAATTATCTGATGATGATATTATAAAGATTCGTAAATAGAAAAATCGGAAGATTAAGATTTTACGAGCAGTAGAAAGATATATATAATATAGAAAAAAGTCATATTAGTCATTTGACATGTATATGAATACGATAATCAGTATGTTATCTTTTAAGTATTTTTCTAAAAGAAAAACTATCGAAAGCAAAATATTTTTTCTTAATTCTTGCAATCATTGGAATAGTAATGCTTGCAATATTAAATATATAAACGAGTAAAAAGAGGTAAAATATGAAAAAGTTTTTAGTTTTATTATTAATTTTTATATCAATGGGAATTGTTAAAGCGGGAACAAGCGATTGCTTATTTACTTATAACAATACAGAATATGTCAAACCAGAGTGCAAAACGGATTACAATTTTTCTACAACTAAAAAAATAATCCAAGAGGTAATGAAAGATTATTATATTCGCGGAGAGAATATTCAATATCAAGCAAGTAGAAGAAAAATTCCAGGATTACCTCCAGAAGATGCAACTAGCCAAGATCGTCAATATCATGTATGTGCTGGCTATTATTATAATATTTTCTATGAAGCTTTTAATATGAATAGTAAATCTAAAAATTATCTTGAGCAATCAATGGATGCAATAAGTCAAGCAAGAAATTATTATTTAAATAAAATTAAAGGAAAAGAAAATAATAGTAGTTATGTCAAATACCGTGATGGACATTTCTTATTATTTTATAAGAATGCAGCAAGCAGTTCTAGTGATTCATATATCTATGGTAATAACTATGATTTTTCTGAATTTGTTAAAAAATTACAACCAGGTGATGTTATTGAATGGGTTCCTTCAAATACTACTGGGCACTATATAGTTGTATATGATTTAGTAAAAGATTTAAACGGGAAAGTAACTGATGCACTTATTTTAAACTCAACTGGGTATGCTACAATTCCATCAAGATTATATGGTGTTAGAAATCTTAGATATATTTCTAAAAAACCAACAAAGAATAATATCATTGACATAAGTGTTGAAGGAACTATACAGTGGGGATATTTATCAAAAATGTCTCGTATAGTTAAGAAAGTTAATGGTAAAAATACAATTGGTTGTTACAAACAAGGCAGTGAAACTGGTGGCGAATGTATGGTTATGAGAATATACTATAATTATGCTAATTCAGGTAAAACTGGTTTCAACTTTGACATGACAAAAACTGCATATGCAAGGGGATTACTAAGAACTAAATATCCAGCAATGGTTATTGAAAAAACTGTTGATAAATTTGATAATAATGGTGTATATCCTGGTGATAAGTTAACATATACTATAAAAATAACTAACAAGAGTAATGTTACTAACAAAGGCGCAGATGCTATAGCTTATGAAAAGTTTACAATAAAAGAAACAATAGATACAACTTTAGTTGGAAATTTTGAGAGCAAAAATTGTACTTTATCAGGTAAAGAAATTACCTGTGTAGTATCAAGTAAAATAGCAGCAGGTAATTCTAAAACTCTCACATATTCAGTTAAAGTAAAAGATAATAACAATGTAGTTGGAAAAGTAATAGAATCAACAGGAAAATTCTATGGTAATTATGAAAGTATTAAGAATACTTATATCACAACAGGTACAGTAAGTAATAAAATACTCCCAAAAATTTCGGCAACTGCAAATAATAGTATTGATAATTGTATTAAAGAAGCAAAAGATAATAAAAAAACTGAACTAAATTTCGTTGATTATGTTTATAATTGTGCATATGGAAAAAATTACAATTTTAATAAATTGAGTTTTACAGATTTGTTTACAAGAACTGTAACTACAAAAAAAGATAGTTCGATAAATAAATATAAAACATCAATGTCTGTTAGTTTTAATAAAAATATTTCAGAAGTAGGTCAAGTATTTAAAAATATGATGCTTAATGACTATTGGGGTGCAGTAATATATTCATATAAAGCTTCAACTAGTGAATCAGAATCTAAAAAAGCACTTGGTTATATAGGTGGATCATTTACAAAAGGCAGTAAATATGTAGTTAATCAAGAAGATTTTAAAGATGGCGATGTTTTAATATATTATATAAATTACAAAAATTCTTTAGATGGAAAAACAGACGCAACGAAAGACTCATTAATACATACTGATGAAAAAGGATATTATGCTTTTATATATTCAGCAAAAGAAAAGAAATTTATAGGTTATAATTATCCGGGTAAAGCAAATGAAAGAAATGAATTTACACATAATTATTATAAAACTCATGGAAGTTATAAAGCTGATTTATATAATAAAGTGGATGAATTGTCAAGCACTCAAAAAGATAAAATTCTTACTATAGCAAATTATGAAACTCTTATAGATAAAGACTATTTTATAATATTACGACCAACAATTGTAATGACGTCATCAATCACTCCTACAGATCAAGCTTCGAGTCAAACCGCAGAAACTACTGAGGACTCTGTATCTGATGAAATAACATTAGAAGCTGATGATGACAGTATTGCAGAAGAGGAGCATTCCGAGTCAAGTCATGGAAGTGATACTCAACATCAAGTAGAAGAAGAACCGGAAAATCATGAAAATGAAAATCAAGAACCAGAAAACAACGAAATAAATAATAAAGAGAGCAATGAACAAAAAGAAGGAAAAGAATCAAATGATAGTGTAATTAAAATTATAGTAATTGCAGTTATACTATTAATCATAATTTTACTTCTTGCTAAAATTATTATTTCAAGGAAGAAAAATAAAGAAGCAAATAATATTGATAATACTAATAATACTAATAATGATTATAATCAACTAAATGATCAAAACATTTATGATAATAACCAAAACATAAATAATAGTGAACAAAATATTAACAATGATAATAATCAGAATGGAATATAATAAAAAGCAGAAAACATTTCTGCTTTTGTTCATTACTTAATAACTAAATAATATGTTATAATTTTAGTAGGTGATACTATGGAAAAAGAATTATATGATTACATAATGAGTAAACTTGCAGAACTAGCAACTTATTCAATATATTATCCAGAAGAAAAAATAAAAGAAGTATATGGCAGTTTATTAGAAAGTTGTGACTCTTTAGATGAAATGAAAAAAAGAGTAGATGATATGTTTAAAAGCGTATTATTAGAAAAACAACAAGCAGCTTTAAATGAAAAAGCTAAAGAAGGGGAATATTCTAATTTTGATAAGATTAAAGAAGTGGCTAATATTATTGCAGCATCTCCAATTGCACCTTTTGTGACTATCTATGGTGGTAGTGTTCCATATTTAATTACAGGGGAAACTCCTCAAAGAGTAATTGGAGATATTGATTTATCAGCATCAATAGAGAACATGCCTCAAATAAGAGCATATATTAAAAGTCACCCTGAAACATTCAAAGTAATTGTTGATACAACTGACTATACTGATGACTATGGTTTAGAACTTAAAATAAATGGAGTTAATGTCTCACTTTTCACTCACGAATTTACACCTGAAGGTAGAATCGTAAGAAATTTTGAATATAAACAATCTACAAATTCAATTGATGTTAAAGCAACTTTGTTTCCTGGAATATTTGATGAAGATACAACAATTCAATCAGGTTTTAATGGTCATACTTTGAACTTTGAATGTCCAGAATATATTTATATTCAAAAAAGTGTAGCTCTTAGAGAAAAAGATAGGATAGATCTTGAAGTACTAAAGAAAATTGTCGATGAGAAAAAAATAGATTTTCTTAAGAAAAAATCTTCAATGCCAAAGGTTATATTTTCGGAATCAGTAAAAATGAATAAAGTTAATAATAAAGAAGCTGAAATTCAATAAAACTATTAAAAGACTAGGTAAAACTAGTCTTTTTTGATATAATACGTAATAAGAGGAGCTGATTATTTTGAAAGCAATTAGAACTATAGACTTATGGACAGAACAATTAGACAATCACTTAGATTGTTTTATAGGTGCATTTGTAGATGGATTTGAAAATGAAGATATTCCATTTGATACATATAAAGTAGTAAGAAATTGTAATTGTTTAATATCAACTAATTCTCCTGATTTAAATATTAGTAATAAACATAATGCAATCGTATTTTATAAAAATGGAGTACCTGTTAGATTAATGGTAATAAATAAGGGCACTGATGTAGATAGATGTATTGAAGAAGCATTAAATCAAGATTTTAATGGTCAACCATTAAAAAATATATATGCTGTGCGTGGTATAAAAAGAGTAGATGTTGATTTAAAACAACCTGCTATAGTAAATAGTAGTAATCATGAAAAAGAAATGGATGTTGGATCTTGTGATAGACCAAGTCTATTAAATAGTATGTTAGCAGGTAGTTATACTGAAAGTGATACAAATTTAGGTAAGGACAATAGTGATAACAATTTTACATTTGTTCCAGGTATTAACATTCAATATGAATTAGTTATTGAAGATGAGTGCTTTGCAATAAGTCATAGCTCGGCATTTGTCAATGCAACTATGACTAGAGTTATACCACTTCAAAATAATTCTGCTTTGAATATTGAAGAAATCAGTAAAAAGCAAGCAGAAAGACCTAAACAAAGATCATAGGTGATTATATGAAATATAACTTGGACATAAATAATCGCGCATTTAATGCCATTAAGAATAAAACTAAAAGGGTAGAAATAAGAGTAACTAAATTAGGTGAAAATCAATTTGACTATGCAATCTTAAAACCTGGTGATACTATTGAATTTAAATCATATGATGGTGATGTTATTGACTGTTTAGTAGGTGATGTTAATCACTATGATACAATTGAAGAATTATTAACACTAGAAGGTACTAGATATACACTATCATCAACTAATGATTTTGACGCTGGAGTTAAATCTATAAATAGTTTTAATGGCTATCCGGAAGCAATAAAAGTTAATGGTGTTTATGCAATACATATTAAACCAATTGAAAAGACTAGGTAAAACTAGTCTTTTTTTGATATAATGAAATAGGTGATATTATGAATTATATTGATATCTTAAATAACAAGAAGGTAATAGAGAATTACAATAAAATTGATGAAATAAATCCATATCCATTTAATCATGGGCTTAAACATGTTAAAAACGTATGTAAAATAATGGATAAACTATGTAATATACTTAATATCGATAGTGAAGAAAAAGAAGCACTATTAATTGCATCAGTACTTCATGATATTGGTCAAGTAGATGGAAGAGAAGAACATGGAAAAAAAGCTAAAATGTTTTTAATTGATAATTTTGAAGATGATTTAAAGAATCAAAAATACTATGGTGATATTTTAGAAGCAATTGAAGAACATGATAATCCATGTGTTGTTGATAATTCATTATTTACACTTTTAGTTCAGTTTTGTGATAAAATGGATTTTTCTAAGGAAAGACTTGAAGATAACTATAGAGAGAAATTTAGATATTACCCTTATGAAAATATTGATAGAGTAGATTTTATATATGACGATAATAATTTTGGTATCAATATAATCACAAGTAACGTTGATAACTTTGTTGAATTATTCTTTAAAGAGAATTTCCCTCGAAAGGTATTAAATGCTGTAGAAGCATTAGCAAAGAAACTTAATAGAGAACCATTAGTATTAAATAATGGTGAAATAATAGATAGGAGATAATTTATGAAAAATGTAATAATTGTTACCGGAGCTTCATCTGGAATGGGAAGAGAATTTTTAATTCAAATATTAGAAAAAGAACCTAATATTGATGAAGTATGGGCTATTGCAAGAAGAGAAAAAAGATTATATGAATTAAAGGAAACTGTAAGTGATAAAGTTGTACCTTTAGGCTACGATTTAACTAATGAGAGTGATTTATTAAAATATAAGAACAAAATCGATAAAGAAAAACCAAATGTAATTATATTAGCTAATTGTGCAGGTTTTGGTGTTTTTGATCACTCTGAAAATGTAAAAACTGATATTAAACTAAATATGATTGATTTAAATGTAAAAGCACCAGTTGCTTTAATTGACTATACATTACCTTATATGGATAAAGGTGCAAAAATCATGAATATTGCTTCATGTGCAGGTTTTCAACCAATACCATATATCAATGATTATGCCGCAACTAAAGCATTTTTAGTATCATATTCTAGAGCCTTAAATAAAGAACTTAAATACAAAGGTATTCATGTTCTTACAGTTACTCCTTATTGGACTAAAACTGAGTTCTTTGATCGTGCAATAGATAGAGATAAAAAAGAAGTAGTTATTAACTATAATGCTATGTATAAAGCAGATGATGTTATGAGACTTGCTATTAAGGATTTATATAATCCTAAAAAAGATGTATCATGCTATGGCTTTGTAAATAAATTCCAAAGAGGTCTTACAAAGATATTACCTCATAAAATTGTAATGAGAGTATGGACTAGTCAACAAAAGTTAGATGGTACACCAGATATAAGGAAGTAGATATACTATGAAAACAATAATTAGAAACGATTACAACTTAAAAGAAGAAGATATGACTGAAGTTGTAAAAAGAGTAAAAGTTTTCTTAATCAACAATAAAAATGAAATATTACTTGGTTATTCACACAATGAATATCAATGTCCAGGTGGTCATGTTGAAGAAGGGGAAACTTATGTTGAAACAATTAATAGAGAAGTAAGAGAAGAAACAGGCATTGAGTTAAATTTAAAAGATGCTGAACCTTTTGCTTGTACTTATGGCTATTATAAAGACTGGCCAGAAAAGGGTAAGAATCGTAAGATAGAAATCTATTATTATGAGATTAAAACTGATGAAAAACCAAATTTAGAAAATACAGAATACACTGGTTCAGAATTAGAAGGTAATTTTGAACTCAGATATATTCCACTTGATGATGTTGAAAATGAATTTATCAGGAATACTGAAACATATGGAGATAAGCATGGTATAGCCAAAGAAATGCTAAAGATATTTGAAGTGTATAAAAATATGCCTAAAGTTGATGTTAAAATCAAAAATGCAGCAAAAGAAATTTTTAAAGAAATAGTTGCATTACCTAAAGATAGCATATTTGTAATAGGATCATTTTTTACTCCTTATGGTTTTTCAAAAATGGAGAATTTTGATCTTTTCAGTGAAGTTATAATGCAATGCAAAATTAATAATGTCGAAATCGAAAATACTCAAAAAGGTGCAAGAATAGGTATGCCATGGGTAGTTAAGTATAGAAAGAGATGATAATATGGGAACTATAATTGTTGGAGGAGTCTTAAAAAAAGACGATAAGTATTTATTATTACAAGAAGCTCAAGAAAAATGTCGTGGAAAATGGAATATTCCAGCTGGTCACTTGGACCCGAATGAAACAATATATGAAGGAGCTAAACGTGAAGTTCGCGAAGAGTGTGGATTTGATGTCACTTTAACTGGAATTGCTCATATTGTTAATGAAGTTTCAACTAATGATACATTAATAGGAATTATTTTTAGTACTGAAATCATTGGTGGTGAAATTAAATTTGATAAAAATGAAATACTTGATGTCAAATGGTTTTCATATGATGAAATACTTACAATGCGTGATGATTTAAGAGCACCTGATTGGATTATACATTCAATTAAATCAGTAGAAAATCATGTTGAAGCAGATATAAAAGTAATTGATATTGTTAAATAAAAGACTATGAAATTAGTCTTTTTTTATTTATTAAAATAATGTATAATAATTTTAGGATAGAGGGTGTATTTATGAATAAGGGAGTAACATCAAATGGAATACTTATATTTGCTGTTGGTATTTTAGCATTAATAGTTGTTATTCTTTTATTTTTGCCAGATAATAATACTGCTAATAATGTTGCTAACCAACAAACTCCTCAGGTTGAACCAGACGAGGTTCAAAATGTTGTACTTACGAAAACAAATGTAACAGTAGTAGTAGGTGATAGTTGCACAGTAACAGCAATTGTTTCACCATCAACTGCAGCCGATAAAACAGTTACTTATGAGAGTAGTAATACAAGTGTTGCAACGGTTGATGACACTGGAAAAATAAAAGCTGTTAGTGAAGGCACAACTATTATAACGGCTAGAACTGGTAATGGTAAAAAAGCAGAGTCTACAATTAAAGTCGTTAAAAAAACAGTACCTGTAACTTCAATAAGTCTTGATAAAACTGTGATAACGTTAACTGAAGGAGAAAACACAGTTCTAAAAACAAAAGTAGCTCCATCTAATACAACAGATCATAGTTATAAATGGACTAGTAGTGATGCAAGTGTTGCCGCTGTTAATGGTAGTGGTAAAGTGTTTGCTAAAAAGGCTGGAAAAGCTGTAATAACAGTAACAACAAGCAACAAAAAAACAGCTAAATGTACTGTTGAAGTAAAAGCAAAAACTATTAAAGCTACTGGAATTAAATTAAATATAACAAGTAAAAAGATAACAAAAAATGATGAATTTAAATTAACTGCAACAATTACTCCAACTAATGTTACAAATAAAAAAGTAACTTGGAAGAGTAGTAATACTAGTGTTGCAACTGTTGATTCAAGTGGTAAAGTTATAGGAGTAGGTAAAGGTACTGCAAATATAACTGCAACTATCAATGGGAAAACAGCAACTTGTAAAGTTGAAGTAAAACTTGCTGGTAGAATAGCATTACCAGCTTCTCCATCCATCAAATATGAAAGTAATACTTTAAAATATTATGTTATTAATAAGGGAACACATTATTTAACATATATTTGGATGGAAGATCCATATGCCCAAATAAAGAAACTTGATGCGGTTACAGCAACATATGGAAAAATAATTACTGATGCCAAAATAGAAGCAGGTTCTTATAAAAAGCAAAGAAAGAGCATGCAAGAAATGTTGAATGCTTATGTAAATAATGGAGTGATTGCTAAGAATAAAGGATTAGTTGCATTTAATGGTAGTGGATTTTCTGTTTCAGGAACATGGGAACCACCAAGTCCATACTATGATGTACGTACAAAAGCTTTTGTTGTAATAAATGAAGGTGTTGTTACAAGAGCAAGAATAACTGAGGACAATCCTAAAAATGAATCAGTAATTATCGGAATTACATCTAGTGGTAATTTAAAAGTCTATGGCAAGGGTCCAGGAAAGGATTCAACTGTAAGACAACAAATATATGATGAATTGATTAAAGATAAAGTAAGAAATACTTGGTCATTCAGGCCGCAATTAGTAGGACCTGGTATAAAACTTGAAGCAACATCAGCAAATAAGAAAAATGCTAAGCGAAATATCATTTGCCAAGTTGATTCAAATAACTACATTATGTATTCATCAAGAGCATCAGAGATAAACCACTTGGAAACATCAAAATATATGGCAAGTCTTGGCTGTAAGATAGCATTCAATTTAGATGGTGGTGGATCTACAAGCTTGTTCTATAAAAAGTCAGGGGACAAATATGCAAGGAAATTATTGTGTTCTGATGGTAGTAATCATACAACGTGTAGATCAATTATTGAAGGAATATACTTTGTTGAAAAATAATAAAAAGACTAGAAAAATCTAGCCTTTTTTTGTTATAATACAGCTAGGGGGAAGAAATTTTGTACAAATTAATAGACGAAAATGGAAATGAGTACTTAAGTGAGACACCTGGTACTCTTGGTGGTAATAAAAGATTAAAAATATATGGAAGACTAGATTGCCATTCTGCTCTTAGATGGATTGAGAAAGGTTACTATATAGCAAATAGAGTATTCTTTAAAGATCAAGAAACAGCAATTAAAGCTGGATATAGACCATGTGCGGTTTGCATGAAAAAAGAATATTTAGAATGGAAGGAAAAGACTAGATAACTAGTCTTTTTTTAAACAATCAAATATTCTTTTATAATCTTCTTCGTTTGGTGCAAATGTACCATCATTTTCTCTTGTTCTTTTCTTTGCTTCTTCTATTGAAATATATTTAGCATCAGCAACTTCTTCCTCTTGAACAATTATATCTTTTAATTTAATATCTTTTGTTAATAGATAAGTGTCATAGAAAATATTCTCAATATAATCATTATCACTTTTTTCTTCTTTAAGGGTGTATAGATACTTTAATTCATATTCATTAATGTCAATACCTATTTCTTCTTTAATCTCTCTTATACAGGCTTCTATTGGTGTTTCCCCAGCTTGTACATGACCTTTAACAAATATGCTCCACATATTAGCATAGAATCTTTTATTGGGACTTCTTTTTTGAATTAATATTTCTTTCCCGTTAGTAATTAAAACCGCAATAGCACGATGATAGTCTCCATCTCTCTTTATTTCTTTTTTGGTTTTAACTATACCAGTTTTATTACCATATTGATCTAAAACATCAATTAGTTCTTCCATAAGATCACCATATCAATTATAACACATTATTTTATGATATAATTATTATGGTGATTATATGACTATTGTTAATGAACAAAAAAGTAATTATTCATTACCTTTTGAGGATTATCTTCAAAATCCATCTGGTAAATTTGCAGCTGTTATAACTAAAAGCCAATATGCCATTGAAACAGGTGGTCTTACACATGAAGGTATGGTTGCAGATTTGATTAAAAAAACAAGACCTGACTTGGAAATAGATTCATGGGGTAATGCTTTAAAACCAAGCGAAGCATATGATATCAGTAATGTAATATTACTTGGATATCCATACTTTTTACTTGTTGAACTTCCTCAAAGAGATTATTTAAGTCCAGAACAGTTTGAACAACTAAAGAATATTCTTCTTATGGTTAAGAAATATAATGACGATAAGCATAAAAGAGGTAATGGTA
>JAEEGL017001929.1_pt1 | contig 10869 bp, 6 predicted proteins | sample 9134231 | NCBI WGS metagenome assembly JAEEGL01 (sample SAMN16246548, study PRJNA631951) | gut metagenome | biome: gut microbiome; feature: rumen; material: fiber-attached | host: Bos | place: Iran: Karaj | collected 2018-10
CTCTATCAATTTTATAGGTCCATTTCTTAAAAAATAATGTTGATTTGCAGGAAAATTGCTATCTTCGCACCCCAATATTAAAAAGAGTAAGTAATTAAAAACTAACAATACAATGGCGGTTCTACAGAATATTCGCGTAAAATTCGGCGTTTTGATTTCCATCATTATCGCCCTGGCCCTCTTGTCCTTCATCATTGATCCGACCACGTTGGAGTCGGCGCTCAACTCGATGTCTTCCAAATATGACGTGGGCCAGATCAACGGCAAGTCCGTTTCTTATCCTGATTTCCAGAAGGAGGTGGAGGATTTCTCCACGATCAGCGAGATCATGTCCGGTACTACGGTCAAGGATGAGCAGCAGCAGGAGCAGATCCGGAACTCTGCGTGGCAGAACCTGGTCGACAAGTATATGTTTATCAAGAATGCCCGCGCTGCCGGTATCAACGTTGGCAAGCAGGAGATGCTCGCGCTCACCAACGGCGATATGATTTCTCCGGTCTTGTCCCAGAACTACAATTTCGTCAACCGGGACGGTGAGTATGATCCCAATATGCTCGTGGAGTTTGTCAATGAGGTGGATTCCGATCCTTCGGGCCGTCTCAAGACCTATTGGAACTATCTCCAGAACACGATCCAGAACCAGCAATACTATGCCAAGTACGGTTCCCTGTTCAGCAACAGCGACATCCAGAACCCGCTGATGCTCCAGCGTGCCATTGCGGAAAACAACAACACGACCAATGTCGAGTTTGTCATGGTGCCCTACGGCTTCGCCGAGGATTCCACGATTGTCGTTTCCGGCGCGGAGATCAAGAAGTATTATGCCGCTCACCAGAAGTTCTTCAAGCAGCCTGCGAGCCGCGATGCTGAGTATGTCGTCTTTGAGGTGAAGCCCTCCGATGAAGATATCGCCGCGACCAGCAATGCGATGTCTGAGCTTTATGAGGAGTTTGCCACGACGTCCAACGTCAAGTCCTTCCTGACCAAGAACTCCGACCGTGCTTACTCCGAGTATTGGTACAAGGCCGATGAGTTGGCGACCGTTTCCAAGGCTGTCTCTGAGTTTGTCGACGCGGCCAAGGCTGGCGACGTCTCCCAGATGATTTCCGAAGGCAACACCTTCTACGGCGCCCGTGTCCTGGCAGTCGCTCCTCGCTCCGAGACGATCAACGTTCGCGTAGCCGGTGCCCAGTCTGTGGGTGAGATTACGGACTCTTTGCTGACCGTTTTGCGTCTCAATGAGCCGATCCGGATGACCCGTGCCGAGATGATTCCCGGCCTGGAAGGCTTGTTTGACGAGCCCGTCAATTCTCCCAAGTTGATCAATACGCTCAACTATGGCCAGCTTGTGGCCGAGGTTGTGTCCAAGTCCGAGCCGGTCCAGATGAAGCAGGTCGCGCTCTTCGAGAAGAATGCCCTCGCCAGCAAGGAGACCTTCAACCGCTACTACAGCCAGGCCAACAAGTTCGCGACGATCGCCGCTGCCGACAGCTATCAGGCCGCCGTCGATACAATGGGCGTTTATTCCCATCCGATGAACAAGGTTCTCGAGAGCACTTCTTCCTACGGTGCGATCGACAACGCCAAGGAGGTCACCCGCTGGATCTTTGACAACAAGCCCGGCAAGGTGTCCAACATCATCACGGTCAACAACAACTACTTCTTCATCGTGAAGGTCAATGGCATCCATAAGGAAGGCTTTGCGACCGTTGAGGAAGTGGCTCCGTCCATCCGTCAGCAGCTGTATGCCGAGAAGCTCGGCGAAAAGAAGGCGGCTGAGGTTGCCGAGAAGATCAAGGGTCTGGACGACCTGCAGGCGATCGCTGAGGCGCTGAATACGACGGTCAATACCCAAGAGGACATCACCTTCGCTTCAATGCGGGGTCAGGGTTTGGATCCGGCTTTCATGGGTGCGGCTTGTGCGGCTCCGGAAGGAAAGATCTGCGGTCCGGTCCAGGGTGCGATCGGCACCTATGTCTTCAAGGTAACGGGCCGCGATACCGGTGCGTTCTACACGGAGGATGACGCCAAGAACTATCAGGCGCAGAAGGGACAGTACCTTTCCCAGATGATCCTGCCGGTCATGATGGACCTCTGCGACGTCAAGGACAACCGCGCTCGCTTCTATTAGTCGTAGACAGGCTTTTGCCTATGAAAGAAAAAGCCGACCCCGTTAGGAGTCGGCTTCTTTTATACATTGAAGAGGAAGTGCATGATGTCGCCATCCTGGACGACATAGTCCTTTCCTTCAATACCCATTTTGCCGGCAGCCCGGACTGCGGCTTCAGTGCGATAATGGATGTAGTCATCATATTTGATGACCTCGGCCCGGATGAAACCGCGTTCAAAGTCCGTGTGGATGACGCCCGCCGCTTTCGGCGCCTTGTCCCCCTTGCGAATCGTCCAGGCCCGGCACTCGTCGGCGCCGGCCGTGAAGAAGGTCTGCAGGCCCAGCAGGTGATAGGCACTTTGGATCAAGCGCACGACACCGGACTCGGACAGGCCCATCTCTTCGAGGAACATCTGCCGGTCGTCGTAATCGTCCATTTCAGCGATTTCAGCCTCTGTCTTGGCGGAGATGATCAAGATCTCTGCGTTCTCGTCCTTGACAGCTTCACGAACGGCATCCACGTATTTGTTGCCGCTGACTGCGGAGGCATCATCCACGTTGCATACATATAGAACTGGCTTGTTGGTCAGCAGGAACAGGTCGTGGGCAATGGCGGCTTCTTCTTCATTGATCAGCTCGACACTGCGGCAGGATTTTCCCTGCTCCAGGGCGGCCTTGTAACGCGTGAGCAGGTCGGCCAGTTTCTTGGCCTCCTTGTCCCCGCCCATCTTTCCGGCCTTTTCTACTTTGGCCAGGCGGGCGTTGACGGCTTCCAGGTCCTTGATCTGCAATTCCAGGTCCACGACTTCCTTGTCTCGCACCGGGTCCACACTGCCGTCCACATGGACGACGTTGCCGTCGTCGAAGCAGCGCAGGACATGCAAGATCGCATCGCACTCGCGGCTGTTTGCGAGGAACTGGTTGCCCAGGCCCTCCCCGCGGCTTGCCCCTTTCACCAGGCCCGCGATATCCACGATATCCACCGTCGCAGGGACGACGCTTTTGGGGTGGCAGATCTCGACCAGCGCGTCCAGACGTCGGTCCGGCACGTTGGTTGAGCCGAGGTTGGGTTCAATGGTGCAGAAAGGGAAGTTGGCGCTCTGGGCTTTGCCGGAGCTGATGCAATTGAAGAGGGTGGATTTGCCGACGTTCGGAAGCCCGACGATACCGCATTTCAAGGACATGGTTCAGAATAATTAGTTAGGGCAAAAATAAGCATTTCTGCCCATTGTTGGAAAAGTTAAACCGATCAAATCCCCAATTCTTGGATCTTATTAAGCATTTCCGAATTGCTTTTTACGTCTAGCTTGCTATATATGTGGTATTTGTGATTACTTACCGTCCGGGTGCTGAGGAAGAGCCGCTCGGAAATCTGTTTGTCCGTAAGTCCTTCTTTGCTAAGTGCGATAATCTCCATTTCGCGGGCGGACAGTCCGATCTCGGCCAGGGCCTTTTTGCGGGAGAGCATGAGTTCCGTGACATAGCGGGCAACGGTCGGATCCAGCGGATCTTTCCCTTCCGTCAGTTCGGCGCATTTCTGGACAATCTCTTTTTCGTCCATCGTGGGCCATTGGCGGAAAAAGTCCAGGACGTTCTGGTCTTCGACCCCTTCCAGATAGGGGTCCTTCAATTCTTGGGCAATGACGGCGAACAACACCTCCCGGCTTCTGGAGACGCTCTTTATCTTCTTGTTTTGGCGGGAAATCTTCCGGTTCAATAAGTAAATGATGAAGATGGCACCCACGGCAATGATGAGCAGGGCTCCCAACAGGAAGACCAGCATGGTCCGCAGTTGGATCTGGCGGTCTTTCAACCGCACCTCATACATCATCCGGAGCTCCTGCATGATCTTGTCTTCCTTCTGCCGGATGTATTGCCGCATTTCATAAGAGAAGGCTTGATGGGAGTCCAAGGCCTTCTGGTATTGTCCCGTCTGGAGATACATGTTGGTCAGATGGTCATGCATCTGCTGCCGGAGTAGATAATTGTCTTCCGGCGCAAGATCGAGCATCCGGTTGCAATAGGCAATGGATTCTTCCGTTCGGTTCCCTTGGCGTAAATATCGGAAATGATATCTCATGGAGCGGACGGAAGGTGCCTCCGGATCCGATTGTTCCGCCCTTTCCAGCCAAGCGCCCGCTTTCGCATATAGGTCCCGGTCCAGAATGTCATTCCAACGATTCTTGTTGACATAGATTTCCGACAACTGATAACAGGCGTCCGTCACGATGTTCGGGAATCCCGCTTTCTCCGCAATGGCAAGCGCTCGCGTCGTGTATTCCAGCGCCTCGTCGTCCCGTGCCGTTTCAAAGGAAATACCGGCATAATCACAGACCTGCCCTTTCAGGAATAAGGCCGTCGCGAGCAAGGAGTCGTTTTGGACTTTCATGGCCAATTGCTCCGCTGTGCAGGCGTGTTCCCAGGCAAGGGAGTCCTGTAGGGATTGCAGATAGATGCGGGCCAATACCGTGTGAGTCTCGCAAGTGAGCGACCGTGCACTCTTATCCGAGGAGGTCTCAGCCTGCTTCAGGGCCTCGAATCCATAGCTGGCCGCGTCTTCATATTGTGACAGGGCGACCATCTTTTCTGCCAGTTCCAAACTGCTGCGAACCTCTTGTTCAAGGTCTTCGGAAAAGGGTTTCCGACAGGATCCCAAGGAAACTGTCAGCAGGAGGAACAGGGTGAGGGCCCCAAGGGGAATTACTCTACTATTCATATGGTGAATGCTTATGCAAAGATGGCGAAATTTCTTGATATACAGCTTTTTTCGGTGTAATTACTTACTTGTCATAGTTAAAATGAGTAATATTACTCATAAGCATCTCGTGGACAGAATGTAATTTTACGACCAGAAAAGACTAACCCAAAAACATCCTGTCATGATGAAATGTAAAGAAAAACCATTCATGGAGCCATATGTGGCACCTGATGCCTGTCTCGTTCTTTTCGAGACAGGATGCGCACTTTGTGAAACAAGTGCGGAGGGAAATGAAATCGAACCTGGGACAACAGATCCTTGGGGTAACTTTTAAACAGGGACGCCTTATGAAAAAGATTATGAAAAGTATCGTTGTTTTGACAGCGGCAGCTTTTGCACTGACGGCTTGTAAGGCTGAATTGAAAGAGTCTTTGGAGACCCCTCATGAGATAGTTTTCTCCACCGGAGAAGTTGAGGATCCGGCCGGGGACGAGGGTGATGAGCTGGGCGAAATCGGGACCCGCACCGTATTCGGGACTCCGTTCGGAAAAACGGTTCCCGTACTCTGGACGGCGAACCAGAAGGTTGATATCTTTTATTCCGCTAAAGCTGGGGTTTCCGTGTCGGAACTCTCGGTAACCCCGTCTTCCGATAAGAAAACCGCAAAATTTGTCGGTACGGTAAAGCCGGCACAAGGAACTGGTTTTGTGCTCTTAAGTCCGGCGGCCTGCTATTCCAGTCATTCGAATACTTCCGCTACGGTTGTCGTCCCGACGACACAGACTCCGACCGGTTTCTCTCCGGATGAGAAGGCGATGATCCTGGGTGCCGCTACGGGCAACTATGTCGTGCCGCCGGCCACGGTCAAGTTCTCCCCGACACACATGACCTCCTACCTCTGTCTGAGACTGAATAACACCGTATCGGCAGGAAAACAACCGGCGGTTACGTTGACATCCACAGAGTCCATTGCCGGAAAAGCGATCTTTGACTATTCCGGGACGACACCTATTCTCAAGGCCGCAACGAGCGGATCTTCCAACTCTATCACCGTCACTCCGACCAGCATGTCGGAAGTCTGGATCGCATGTCTCCCGGCCAAAGTTTCCGGGAAAAAATTGACGATTGCGGTGTCCGGAAGCGTCGGCAAACTGACCCGTGAGATCACCGTCCCGACCGGAAAGAACCTGCTCCCCGGCAGGATTGCCACCCTGACCGTTGACATGAATCCTACGACTACGGTTCCGGTAACCGGCGTGACGGTCTCCCCGACGACCCTGTCTCTGTCACTGGGCAAAACTGCGACCCTGACCGCGACTGTGAGCCCGTCCACAGCCACGGACAAGACTGTTACTTGGACCTCGTCCAATACCGCCGTGGCGACAGTCTCTTCGACCGGTGTGGTAACGGGTGTGAAAGCCGGGTCGGCCACGATCACCGCGACGACCAATGACGGCGGCAAGACCGCGACCTGCTCCGTCAATGTCATCAATAACGCTGTTCGCGTCGAGTTTGGTGTCCGTGTCCAGCCTGATGATACGGATTATGCTTATGATGCGGATGAAGATGTCTTCCATATTAGTAAAAACTCGACGTCAGGCGCCTTCACTTATTATGTATATTATGCGGACGGCAGAACGGGTTTTTGTGAGGGTACGTGGAAGTTGTCCGTCATTTCCGGTTCCGGCATCTCCATCTCAGGCACCAGGGCCATTTCTTGCAAGGAAGCTGGTAAGACTGCGGTTATCCGACTCTCTTCCGATCTCGAGCCGGGCGTTTACTCAGATATGACCGTGAAGACTTGGGACTCGCCGACCTCCGTCGCGATCACCAGTCAGAATGATTTGTCTTCCGCTAGGAATGGCATCCTGGGATGGATAAAGGAAGGAACATCTTCGAATGTCACCATTTCTGTACAACCTTCCACCGCAAGACAGAAGGTTGTGGTTTGGAAAAAGGAGAACGACAGCGGTTGGAACGTTGAGCAGACCGGTGCCCTGCAATTCAAGGTAACGGCTCCGTCCGTCAAAGGAAGCTCTGTCTCCGCCTATACGGCCAAAGCGATGACGCTAAGGTTTGCTTGCCAGACAGGCCAGGGCATTCGTCAGACATTCACGCCCACCAACCTTGACCTGACACAGCCAAAGCTGTTGGATTACGTCTCCTACAATACTACAAGCAAGCAGTACCGCATCGACGACGGTGGGCTGCGGATCCAGATCCTGGCGTCAGACGGCCTCGGGACCAAGGATATGCAGATCGTCTCCAAGCCCTATGTTGCAGTTTCCGGAAACTATCCGGTGGCGATCGTGACAGGGTTCTTCCCGGGACAAATACCCAAGAACACCATCGCATCTACGAATTTCCCCAACGTGAATTATTATTATGAGGATGACCTTGGCAAAACATGGGTTGCCACATTGACAAAGGGCGAATTCCACGGATTTGCGGTCGCGCTCAAGGACTGCGACCAGAGTTATTGGTCTCAAAACAATGGAGATGTTGATAAGAGCGAGCATTGGAATCGTTCGTATGGTACGACTTCCAATTCGTATCTGACGAAGAACGCCTTCGACTTGACCGTGCTCGCCGCCTACCACAACGGCCAGTTAAGCAGCAAATGGTGCATCTATCCCGTGGACCGGGTTTGGAGGTATCCCGATCCGGGGTTTGAATACGACGTCCGCGCCTGGCCGAGCATCGCCTCTTACAAGATGCGTCCCTGGGTCATGCCGACGGTAGCCAACTTCTGGATGCTTAGGGACGGCGACGAGAAATTGCACGGCGGGCTTGTCATCAATCAACTTAACATTCGGATAGAAAATGTCTCTGGAGAAAAGCTCTTCAACGAGAGAAAAGCATATTGGACAATCTGTACATCTTCGGATAGCCAGGCCTTTGCTGTCGAGCAAAGTGTGAATCCGCCATATCCATATGGCTCACCGTTGCGCAGCAAGCAGGATATCAGGAACGTTCGCCCGTTTATGGTTTTCTGATTTCGCGTGGCAGCCAAACTACAGAAACATAATGATTTAACACTATGGAAGGGGGCCGGATTCCGGCCCCCTTCCATCATTTAACACCTTCTCTCACAGCTACTTACCTGCCACGAGGAAAGCAAATTTGCAGGAGTGAAAAATAATGCCTATCTATGTAGTTGGACCTAAAATAACTATGATATGCTCGGACATCGTAGACCAGGGAGTCTTTTTCTTTTCTTCTGTTTGCTTGTTTTGTGCCCGGATCAGAATGCCTTCGCCGGAAGACCGGACACCCTCCGGATTCTATTCTGGAACGTAGAAAACTTCTTCGACTGGCACGACGGCGGGACGGGTGAGTCGGATGCGGAATTCTCGGCGGGAGGAGCGCGGCGCTGGACGGCTCGCCGCTTCTTTTCCAAATGCAACTCAATCGCCAAGACGCTCTTTTTCCTTGCGGATGGAGAGGGCGGGGCGCTTCCGGACCTGGTCGGCCTGGCGGAAGTCGAGAACCGTTTTGTCCTTGTTAAACTCTTGAACGAGACACTGTTGCGAAAGAGCGACTATGGGATCGTCCATTATGATTCGCCGGATCCGCGTGGGATCGACGTGGCGCTGCTCTACCGTCGCGACCGGGTTGATACGCTGCGGACCTTTCCGGTATCTGTGCCTGGGGTTGCTACGCGGGACATGCTGGTTACCCAACTGCGGACGAAGGCCGGAGACAGTCTTGCCGTCGTGGTCTGCCATCATCCTTCGAAGTTTGGCGGAGCGGCGGCGGAGCCGAGACGAGAAGCTGCTGTCCGACGTCTGGCGAGCCTGGCCGACTCGCTGAACCGGGCGGGCTGGTCGCGCCAGGTAGCGATCGGCGACTTCAACGACACGCCTGCCGCTCCCCTATATGCTGAACTGGAGAAATATTATGTTAACTTAGCCGCTCCTCTGGCGGCGACCGGTGAAGGAAGTATCCGCTTCGAAGGTTGCTGGGAACTGATCGACCAGTGTTTTGTCACGCCTGCGCTGGCCCCGGGTGCCACCTTCTGTGTTTGTCACGTCCCCTTCCTGACGACCCGTGACAGCGCCTATGCAGGCCAGAAGCCCCTGCGCACCTTCTCGGGTCCGCGCTATCTGGGCGGGGTCAGCGACCACTGTCCCGTGCTGTTGCGTATAGTCTATTAATGAGAAAATGATTATATTTGTAAGCTACGCAGCTAAAAATGATAACCAAATAAAGAAATTCCATCATGAAAGAAAAAATTGCAGCAAAATTCCAGGAGTGCTTCGGCGGTGAGGGAACCTTCTTCGCTTCCGCGGGCCGCATCAACTTGATCGGTGAGCATACCGATTATAACGGCGGCTATGTCTTCCCGGGCGCCATTGACAAAGGCATTATGGCGGAAATCCGCCTCAACGGTACCGACAAGGTCCGCGCTTTCTCGCTGGACTACAACGAGTATGCGGAGTTCGGCCTGAACGAAGAGGACAAACCCGCGCAGCAGTGGGCGCGCTATATTTTCGGCGTTTGTCGTGAGACCCTCAAGCGGGGTGGCAAGGTAGCCGGATTCGACACCGTCTTTGCCGGTGACGTGCCACTCGGTGCGGGCCTCTCTTCCTCTGCGGCCCTCGAAAGCACCTTTGCTTTCGCGATCAACGAGCTCAATGCCAACGGGATCGATAAGTTTGAGCTGGCTAAGATCGGTCAGAGCACGGAGCACAATTACTGCGGTGTGAAGTGCGGGATCATGGACCAGTTCGCGTCCTGCTTCGGCAAGGCCGGCAATCTGATCCGACTCAACTGCAAGACCCTCGAATACAAGTATTTCCCCTTCGATCCGGAAGCGGCCGGCTATACCCTGGTCCTGATCGACAGTTGTGTCAAGCACGAGCTTGCTTCATCTGCCTACAATAAGCGTCGTGAGTCTTGTGAGAATGCCGCGGCTGCGATCCGCAAGAATCATCCGGAGGTCGAGTTCCTCAGCGACGCAAAGCGCGTCTGGCTGGAGGAGGTTCGCGCCGAGATCCCGGAGGAGGATTTCCTGCGGGCTGAATATGTGATCGGTGAGGTGCAACGCGTGCTGGATGTCTGTGATGCTTTGGAGCGTGGCGACTATGAGACGGCAGGCGAGATGATGTACCAGACGCATTTTGGCATGAGCAAGCTATATGAGGTGAGCTGCGAAGAGCTCGATTTCTTGAACAAGTTGGCGCGGAAGATGGATGTCAGCGGTTCGCGCGTGATGGGTGGCGGCTTCGGCGGCTGCACGATCAACTTGGTGAAGAAGGAACTTTGCCAGCCGTTCATCGATGCGGCGGTGGAGCAGTTTACCGCCAAGTTCGGCCATGCGCCGAAGGTCTATCCTGTCGTCATCAGCGACGGCGCCCGTCAGCTGTAGGCACTTGCTTTTGTCTAGCCAGACTGCCAGGGACTTTCAGAGAGCATTCCCCCGAAGGGGTAAACATTTCGCTCTCTGAAAGTCCCTGGCAGTCTGGCTTAGTGCGGGCCTTGATAGCGCAAAGTTGCCGGTGCAGTTGGGACCGCATTCCCCGAAGGGTAAAAACCTCTGCGGTCCCAACTGCACCGGCAGCTTTGCGCCTGCACGATGGCTCAGCGCAGCAGGGCAGCGACCCAGGCCTCGTCGATCACGGCGAGGCCTTTTGCGCGCTCGGCGACAACCGGATTGCGGGCGATGATGCCCCGGCAATCTTCATAAACGTTGAACCCGACCGCCAGCATCTCCATCTGCCCCCCTGCCGGATACGTAAACACCAACTCATTGTCCGCGCCATCCAGACGCAAGAACTTCAAGTCCATGGGCTTCCCCGCCTCCTGCTTCGTCACATACTTGCACAACTCGATCGCCTTGTCATCCAGACCGGCGTCGAAGATCTTCACTTTTTCGATCAAGTCCCCCGCCCGGGTCACCAGACGCGCCGTGTATCCGCCCGTATCCGCCATCGACAGCGGCTTGTCCGACAGCATCAGCAGGACCTGTTCGTCGGGATCCAGATAGACCAGGGGCCCGCCCACCAGATGGTGGCGGCCGCAGCGCGGACATTCTTGCACAAAGATTTCACCACTGATA
>JAEEGL010294942.1_pt1 | contig 10868 bp, 6 predicted proteins | sample 9134231 | NCBI WGS metagenome assembly JAEEGL01 (sample SAMN16246548, study PRJNA631951) | gut metagenome | biome: gut microbiome; feature: rumen; material: fiber-attached | host: Bos | place: Iran: Karaj | collected 2018-10
AGCAGTAAAGATGGGTTCCGGCGATATGCCTGTGCTGGCCACTCCCGCCATGATGGCTTTGATGGAGAATGCAGCCATGATGGCCGTTGCCAAGGAGTTGCCAGAGGGATGCACCACCGTTGGCGGCCATATCGAGTCATCCCATCTCAGACCCACGAAAGTGGGCGACAAGGTGACTGCCACAGCAGAGGTGACCAAGGTTGACGGCAAGAAGATTTCGTTCAAGGTGGCCGCCTACTGTGGCGACACCCTGCTTGGCGAGGGCACCCACCTCAGGTTCATTGTCGACAAGGAGAGGTTCATGTCTAAATTGTAGGGATGCCCTACCCCAGTTGCTTCTCCAGATAGCGGCCGATGTCGCAGATGACCATCTTGTTGAAGAGCCAGTGGATCATGCCACCAGGGATGCGCTGGATACTCTCTTCATTTATACTGATGACATAGAGCGGACGGATACGCCAGCTGTCGTTATAGCGATTCTGCCAGTCGTACATACAATACTCCCACCAGCGGGCACGCGGATCGCCTCGCCACCATTCACCCGTGACATAGCCATTTTTCAGTCCCCAGTTGGTTACACCCAGCGCATTGGGTTTACCACAAAGGTCGTAGACATGTCTGGGTGCCATACCGAGGTCGAGCGTCTTGCCAAGGGATACACGACAGACGATGAGTGAGCCTGCCGAATAATGCTCGGCCGTGCCACGTTTGGGTGCAAAGTAAATACCGTTTCCGGCATAGTTGCCAGTGCCGACATTCCAAACACCGCTATACCAGTCCTTTGAGCAGACACGCCCGGGACCTTGCGTGATACTCTCTGCAGCACCGGGTGATGTGCCATGAAACAAGGTGAGCGCAGGCACGAAGGTGTCTATCACCGTCCAGATGGCACTCTCCACCACCGTCAGGGCACCATGCCACACGGGGTATTTCACGATACGCCAAGGCAAGAATAGCGTCCACAACGCAAAATTATCATCCCCACCCTCTTTATCATTAGAAGGTACCACCACCTCTATCAGGTAATTTATCATCTCGAAGAAGCAGTGAACCACCATGTTATAATATACGGCATTCACGAAGCGGAGAGGTGTCAGGATGATATACAGGGGTATTTTCACATAGCCGTATATCTCACGCAGCTCCTCATTACGGGCATCACTCCTCGTATTATACTTATAGAACAGGAACCACGGCTTCGCCAACAGACGCTGCATCCAGTTCAGGAAATAGAACGGAAACGACACGAAGACATAGCCATAATAGAAGGCCTTACTCAGGAACCCAAGTACCACCAGCAACACATACCGCAGGATAGCCAGCGCGATATAGGTCACAATGATATAGAAAATGATACCCAGAAAATCCCAGCCTGACGAGCTGCTGTTCCTGGACGAACTGCTACTTGTCACCGGCTGACTCTCCTGCTGACGAACCGGCTCCCTGTAGCTCAGGTATTTAGCATAGCAATAAGCCGTCCCGTTATTATACTCTATGACAGCCCATCCGTCACTCCTCACATACCTCACCTGCAGCCAGGTACCCGGTGTCACCGTAGATATCTTTCCTCCCCTCTTGCTCGGTGTCGTCCTGATATTCAGGTTCGTCGTAGAGCTGCACCATGCCGGATAGCTCTCCGCACTGACAGTCAGCACGCAGAAGAACAGCAGGAACTGCAGAAACGCAAATCTCATAATCTTCGTCTTCATTCGGTAGTGGTTAATAGTAATATACCGCAAAAGTAGTGATTTTTTTGATAAATGACGAAAGAAGTAAGGAAAAAATCGTATCTTTGCAGAACCTAAACGATAATTACTCTAACACAGCCAAAAGTATTTGACTATGGAACAAGCCGATTTGAAACATCATGTGTTTATCAGTTATTCACGACGTGACTACGTTAATGAACGAGGCGAAGTAAAGCCAGGGAATAGTGTATCACAAATAATGGATGCACTAGAAAAGGCACATATAAGCTATTGGATAGATAAAGAAGGTATTTATCATGGTGATAAATTCAAAGGTGTCTTAGCCTCTGCGATAGAAGCAGCTGATGTTTTTATATTTGTTTCATCGGAGTCATCGAATAAGTCTGAGTGGACAGCCAAAGAAATTGATGTAGCCGTCTATGAAAAGAAAGTCATCATTCCAGTCAGGATAGATGATTCAAAGTATAATAATTCGGTAAAGATTGACCTCGTAGGACTTGACTTTATTAATTACCAGAGCAACCCGACTTTGGCTCTTGAAGAATTGGTAAAATCTATCAAAAAACATATCAAGGCACCAGAGGTTGATGTCAAAAAGATAAAGGATGAGATCAAGGCACTGGAAAAGGAAGGATGCCAGTTATACTCGCAACAGAAAAGAATCTATGACGAGGTAGCGAATAAAAAAAGGCAGATTGGAGAAGGAACGATGAATTGTCCTGTATGTGGCGAGACAAATGACATTAGCAGTCTTTATTGTCCCAGATGTGGATGGGCTTTCGTGCCTTTTACATCCAAGAAACTGGATGAGAAGCGTCTGAATACGCACAGACGTCTCTGGAGTGGGTTGGCAAGCGGTAATAAGGCACCAGAGGAACCTACGGAGATTCTGCCAGAACCCATCAAGGAAATCATAGACAACATGGTGGAGGTTGAAGGAGGAACCTTCATCATGGGCGCCACCCCAGAACAAGGGGAGGAAGCCTTTAACGACGAGAAGCCTCCCCACAAAGTGACAGTTTCGACATTCCATATTGGACGTTATCCTGTAACTCAAGAGCAATGGAAAGCCGTCATGGGCAGTAATCCCTCCTATTTCCAAGGCGAGCGTCATCCGGTAGAACAAGTAAATTGGATGGACTGTCAGGATTTCGTCGAGAAGCTCAGCAAAATAACGGGCTTGAAATTCCGTCTACCGACAGAAGCAGAATGGGAATATGCAGCACGTGGAGGGAAAAAGGGCAAAGGCCACAAATATAGTGGTGGCGACCTATTAGTCCAGATTGCCTGGTACAATGAGAACAGCGGTGGTACTTCTCACGAAGTAGGTCAAAAGGCACCAAATGAACTAGGCCTATACGATATGAGTGGTAACATCTGGGAGTGGGTACAGGATTGGAAAGGAGACTTTACCAATGAAGAGCAAATAAATCCGAAAGGTCCGAAGGAAGGCGACGAGCGTATCTGTCGAGGCGGAGGATGGAACCGGGAACACGATCGTTGCCGTGTATCCTATCGTGGTGACGACGAACCAGACCTAAGATACCGCAGTTTGGGGTTAAGAGTGGTGATGGAGAAGTGAATAATTCATAGCAAAGTTCAAAAAATATGGAACAGACTCAGTACGATGTATTTATTAGCTATAGCCGTAAAGACATAGAAATAGCTGACCGCATTTGTCAAGCATTGCGGAATCATGGTATTACATTCTTTATTGACAGGCAAGGTATTGGAGGAGGAATGGAATTCCCTTTAGTATTAGCTCAAGCGATACGTAATAGTAAACTATTTATATTCTTGGCAAGTAAAAACAGCTACTCATCTAAATTCACCATAAACGAAATTACTTATGCTTTTAACAAAAAAGAACGCAACCAAATATTACCTTATATTATTGACGGGTCTACACTGCCGGAGGATCTTGAGTTTGTTTTTGCTGGCATAAATTGGCGTACTTTACAACAGCATCCAATAGACATAGTACTCGTTTCCGACTTACTCCGCTTGTTAAAGAGGGAAGTGGCTTCAAAAGAGTTGTCAGATGAAACGTCCACAAATACTCCTCCAAATAATAATCTCGTAAATAATACTACTCAGAACAATCCGGCAAATGAAAGGGAACTAAAACGTTTTGGAAAATGGGGGAGATATGGATATGTCGACAAAAAAACAGACGAGATTGTTATTCCTGCCAGATGGACAGATGCTGGAGCTTTTTTCGGAAATTTAGCCCGTGTATACAACTCAAAATATTGGGGATTTATTGATAAAACAGGAAAAGAAGTAATACCATGTAAATGGAAGGAAGTTGGATTGGTTTCTGAGGGAACAATTTCTGTTCGAGATGATAATGACAAATGGGGATATATTGATATCACAGGTAAGATAATTATTCCATGCCAATGGGAAAAGGCAGGCTCTTTTAGAGATGGATTAGCAATTGTCTGGGACAAAAACTACAAAAAATACAAAATTGATGTGATAGGAAAGATTATTAAGAATATCGAATGAGTTAGATGCCAAGGGACTGGCAATTGGCATTCTTTGGAGAGGCAAAAACAAAATATTAGCTTACATTATGGAAGGAAATCAAGAATATTTCGCATTTATCAGTTACTCGCATAAGGACGAAGAGTGGGCAAAATGGTTACAGCATGAGTTGGAGCACTACCATTTGCCTGCATCATTTAATGGATGCACAGACTTTCCACAAGAATTGCGTCCCGTTTTTCGCGTTACAGATGAACTCGGTGCAGGCAGTCTGCCTGAACAAATCAGACAGGCTCTTAACAATTCACAGAATCTTATAGTTATCTGTTCTCCACAGACAGCAAAATCAGTTTGGGTGAACCAGGATGTGGAAATCTTTATTTCCCTTGGCAAAACAGAACGTATTTTTCCTTTTATTGTTGAAGGAAACTCTCCATCAGAGTTCTTTCCTCCTGCATTACGAGATCTTCCCAAAGATGAAGAGCGTCTTGGGGGTGATGTAAGTAAGAATGGAAGGGATGCTGCCTTTGTTAAGGTCGTGGCTGGTATGCTTGGCGTCGGTTTTGATTCCCTGTGGAATCGGTATGAGAAAGAGAAAGCAGAGGAAGAACTAAAACTCCATGAGCAAAGAGACTTTCATGACCTTGTCAATGAAATGGAGCAAAAGAAAGAGGCCCCCAATGAAATATTTATTAGTTATAGTCGCAAGGATATTGATAAGGTAAAAGCGATAAAGGAAGAGATAGAACAGGCTACTTTTGCAAAATGCTGGATGGACTTGGATGGTATATCTTATGATTCTCCAGATTTTGCAGATGTTATAGTTAAAGCTATTGATGAAACTCTTGTGTTTGTTTTCATGTTATCAGAACATTCACAAAATTCGAGAATCGCAATAGGCGAAATAACACTAGCACAGAAGAAGAATAAGCACATTTCTATTGTCAATATAGATAAGTGTGAAATGTCTGATAAGTTCACAATCCTCTATAGTCAGCACAATTTATGTGACTATTCTAATAATAATCAAAAAGAAAAGCTTTTTAATGAAATATGTACTTGGCTTGGGAGAGAGATACCTTCTAAGAAAGAAAATCAAGTAAAAATTGCAAACCTCTTTGATTCTCAAGATACATTATTGCAATTCGGAGAACAGTTATACGAAAATCAAAATTATGTAGAAGCATATAATGTTTTTAACAGCCTCTCTCAAAGTAGAAATATAAAAGCAATGTACTACGAAGGCTTGATGTTATTAAAAGGAATCGGAACCAACCCCGATATTGTTAAGGGCGAACAACGTCTTTTAGAGGCAGCGAATTGTCATATTATTGATGCCCAATACGATTTGGGCTGTATTTATGAAAAAGGACTTTATGGTATACCTCAAGATTTGGATAATAGTCTGTATTGGTACAAGATAGCAGCTGACCAAGGCCACACACATTCGATTATGGCTGTAAAAAGATTAACAAGGGTTCCTTATTCAGAAGAAACGTTAGTTCTTTACAATGAGGGGAAAGAACTATTAAAGGATGGGAAATATAGCGAAGCCATGAAATGTTTCATAGAAGCTTCAAAACATGAGCATACACCTTCAATGAGAGAAATTGCAAGTATGTATGAATTAGGGCTGGGGGTAAAACAGAGTTATAACAATACTTTTGAGTGGCTAAATAAAGCTATAGCCTTAGGTGATATTGACGCAGAATATGAGAGAAAGACTCTTAGACATGAGTTAACGGGGCAATAGTTAATAGATATATGATGATAATATGAAGACAATTAAAATATTTCTTGCCTCGTCAGAGGAACTGACTGATGATCGCAATGCGTTCGGGAATCTTGTACGCAGATTAGATAAGATATATGAGAAGCGTGGCATACGCATCGAATTGTTCGAGTGGGAGGATTATGATGCAGCCTATAATGACCGTCGCAAACAGGATGAGTACAACGAGATGGTCAGGGTTTCCGATATGTTTCTTGCCTTATTCCACACGAAGGCTGGAAAATTTACTATTGAAGAGTTTGATGTGGCAACAGAGGAGTTTCGGAAACATGCCTCGCCAAAAGTCTATACCTACTGCAAGGACTTGCAGGCGGGTGAAGAGGAGTCGCAAGAACTAAAAGACTTCAAAAAAAGACTCTTTCAGGAGATGGGACACTATTGGAGTCGCTATAACAACCGTGACTCCATGCAGTTGCACTTCGTGATGCAGCTACAACTGGTCGAGACCAGTGGCATGGTAGAGAAACTGAAATTGGAGGACGGCACCGTGATGCTGGAGGGAATGCCTATTGCCAAGATCGACAATCTCCAGTTTGCAGCAGGTAACGAGGCATACCAAAAGATGGATTCCGAATTGACAGAAATGCCTGAAGATATTGAAACGCTTAGATTGATGGTACAAGCACAACCTGATAATCAGAAGTACAAAGATCTGCTTCAAAAGAAACTTGATAAATACAATCAGTTAAAGAAAGAGTTTGATCTGTTACAAAAAAACCTATTTGAGACGGCTCTTCGTATCACTGTGATGCAGCAGCAACAAGTAAGTAAAACGCTTTGCCGTGCTATCGATGCATTTGAGGAAGGGAATCTGGAGCGAGCAAATACGCTACTCAATGAGATTGCCCATGAAGCAGAGAATCATATAGTCCAGTTAGATTTGCAGCGCAGCCTAATTCATCAAGATATAGAAGCGTTGCTTCTCCAAGCGAGGATTTTGCTGTCGGATATTAAAATCCCCATAAATAAACGAATAGAACAAGTTTCTGCTATCTATTCCAAAGCAGATAATTGGGCTGAAAAAAGTGCATTGGAAAAAAGCAAATATGCTGCATTTCTTTTTGATTATGCAATCTTCTTATATGATTATGCTTTGTATGACAAAGCTCTAACAATATGGGAGAAACAAATCTCGATGAGTGAAGATGTTCATGGAAGTCATAGCGTTATAACAGCTCGATCATATCATAATATTGCAAGAGTGTATGGATGCTTAGGAAGGTTTAAGGAAGAAATGGATTATTATAGCAAAGCTCTTACTATTAGGGAATGCTTACTAGGAACAAACCATCCTGATACAGCAAGTTCATATAATAATATCGGGTGTTGCTATGAAGATCAACAAGAATTTCCCAAGGCATTAGAGTTCTTTTCAAAAGCACTAGAGATACGTCTAAAAGTTTTAGGGGAAAAGCATCTATATACTGCCACGTCATATAATAATATTGGTGAGATTTATTATATTCAGAAATCTTATGATATAGCCTTAAACAACTTTTATATAGCTTTGCATATTTTAGAGGAAACTGTAGGAGAAAATCATCCCTATACTGCGACATTATACCAGAATATTGGTAAAGTATACGAAGATATAGAAAATTATGCAGATTCCGTATCCAATTTAAACAAGTCAATAATTATTTCTGAAAAAGTGCTAGGGCTGTTACATCCAGACACGGCCTTAGCTTATAGCAACATAGGAGATGTCTGTGTTAAACAAGGAGACTATTCTAAAGCAATAGAACATTACAAGAGGGCCATGATTGTTTACAAAAGAACGCCCAACGTACATTACGCTAAAATTGCTGAAATAAATAATAAGATAGAAACAGTTGAAAAAATGATGCAATAATAGTATACGAATATTTATTTTTGTACAAAAAGAAATAACTTGGTCTTGTCTGTATAATAAAAAATGTGACATGAGGACAATTAAAATTGTTTTAGCATCTTCTGAAGAGTTGAATGATGACCGTAATGCTTTTGGCAATCTGGTGCGTAGATTAGATAAGATTTATGAGAAGCGTGGTATACGTATTGAACTTTTCGAATGGGAGGATTGTGATGCTACCTATAATGATCGTCGCAAACAAGATGAATATAACGACCAGATAAAAGCATCAGATATGTTTCTTGCCTTGTTCCACACTAAGGCTGGGAAATTAACTATTGAGGAGTTTGATGTGGCGACTGAAGAATTCCGCAAACATGCTTCTCCGAAAATTTACACATATTGTAAAGATTTGGCGGAAGGGGAACAAGAATCACCCGAATTGATCGAGTTTAAACGAAAGCTATTTGAGGAAATGGGGCATTACTGGAGTCGCTACAACAATCGTGACTCCATGCAGTTACACTTTGTAATGCAACTCCAGCTGGTTGAGACTTCTGGTACTGACGAGATATTAAAAGTGGAAGACGGCACGGTAATGCTGGACAGTTTACCAATTGCTAAAATGGACGATCTGCAATTCGCATCAAGTAATGAGGCTTTTCAGAATATGAAAGCAGAATTGTCGTTACTGCCTGAAAAGATAGAAAAAGCCCGCAAACGAGTTGAAAAATATCCAGATGACGATGACTTGAAAGAGGAATTGCAACAACTGCAGGATCAATACAGAAGTCTAAAAGAAGAAGTGGAGAAAGAAAGCCAGTTGTTGCTCGATTTTTCCAGAAACGTAACCATACTTCAAGGAGGGCTGATTACCGACCGAATGAAACGCGCAATTGACGCTTTTTACAGAGGCAATGTACATGAGGCAAAGATTATTCTTGCAGAAGCAGAGCATGATTCGCGTTCAGCATTGGATGAATACAAACAAAGTGTGGATATTACAGAACAAAAGCGGCAAGTGGCAATTCTATCGTTGAACGAATTGCTGTTGACTATTTCTGCGACAATGGCAGATATGAGTATTCCTATTGATGAGCGTATTCCCCACGCTATCGACCTGTATAAACGGTGTGACGAGATAGCTCAAACTCTTGGCTATGAACCGCTGAAATATGAACGTCTCTTACATCAATACGCAAGATTCCTATATGATTATGCCCATTACAAGGATTCGATTGCTATTATTGAACGTCAAATCAAATTATTGATTCAATTATATGGAGAAAGAGATGTGCGTATAGCCTATTCTTATAATATTGTTGGCTTAGCATATTGGTATTTAGGAGAGCACATGAGAGCGATTGATTTTCTATACAAATCGCTTGAGATAAAAGAAACCGTATTGGGAAGTGAGCATCCTGATTTGATTGCCAGTTATATAAACATTGCTGCTGTCTATAATGAGTGGGGAATGCATTCTGCTGCCATAGAAAATCTTGAAAAAGCACTTAAAATTGGGTTGAAGGTATACGGCGAGAAGCATCCTGTAATAGCAACTATCTACAACAATTTTGGCTTTGCCTATTACAGCTTGGGAGATTACGAGAATGCATTAGATTACCATTACCAGGCACTCGCTATACGTGAAAAGATCTTAAGAGAACATCCGGAAACAGCAATTTCGTATAACAGCATAGGACTTATCAAAAAGAATCAAAAAGATTATACGAAGGCTTTAGATTACTATACAAAAGCATTGAATATTCAAGAAAAGCTGCTAGGAGTATTTCATCCAGATACAGCGACTACTTACAACAACATTGGATCACTATATCATATTATTGGTGACAAAGAAAAGGCCATTGAATTTCATCTTAAGGGGATAAAAGGTAGAGAGCATTCTTTGGGTGCCAATAATATAGATACGGCAAAATCATATTGGAACATTGCTCATGTCTATCTTGACCTTAATCAGGCAGACAAAGCTTTGTTTTTTTTCTCGAGAGCTCTCCCTGTGTTCGAAAAAGAGTTAGGAAAGGAACAACCATATACAGCTTCGTGCTACGAGAAGATTGCCGATCTCTTTCTAAACAAAAAAGATATCCAAAAAGCGTTGGAACACTATTCGTTGACAGTAAAAGCGTATCATGCTATTGGGTCTAAGTATCAAGAGCAAAAGGATTACAATTATTCTTTGTATTATTTCGATTTAATTCTCTCAATTTGCCTAAGAACTATAGGCCCAAATCATAATAACACTGCATCAGCATATTGGAACGTTGCTGGCGTTTATGATCGTATGGAGGAATATGATAAAGCAATTGAAAACTACAAATTGGCATTAGAAATCCAGAAAGTTAATGAAGATTCAGAAGATACAGCAGCAACATATAATGCCTTGGGGCAAGTCTATTATCATAAGAAAGATTATGAGAATGCACTTGAATGTCATGAAGCATCCCTGAAGATAAAGAGGAGTATTTATAAAGAAGATGACATAAATATAGCAAACTCATGTAATAATCTCGGTTTTGTCTATATAGGTATGCGAAAGCTCGACATGGCCATTACATACATGTCAGAAGCTCTTGCGATATATAAGAAAACCTTAGGAGAGGAACATGAACAATGTATGGGCCTGAAGAATTATATCTCTCAGATGAAATCTGAATTAGAACAAGAATCTCAAGAATAGTTGAATATGGAGCAGAACAAGGAATACTACGCGTTTATCAGTTACTCTCACAAGGACGAAGAGTGGGCGAAGTGGTTGCAGCATGAATTCGAGCATTATCATCTGCCAACCACACTCAACGGCTTGACTGACTTGCCAGACAAGTTTCGACCAATATTCAGAGACATTGACGAACTAAGCGGAGGTGAGCTGAAACCACAGATATCATATGCATTAAGGGCATCTGCATATCTTGTGATTATTTGTTCTCCCAATTCTGCGAAATCGCTATATGTGGATGGAGAGATTCGGGAGTTCATTGAGATTGGTATACAGAATGGTATTAATAATATTGGCAATATATTCCCA
>JAEEGL010840466.1_pt1 | contig 10868 bp, 8 predicted proteins | sample 9134231 | NCBI WGS metagenome assembly JAEEGL01 (sample SAMN16246548, study PRJNA631951) | gut metagenome | biome: gut microbiome; feature: rumen; material: fiber-attached | host: Bos | place: Iran: Karaj | collected 2018-10
AAGTTCTCTGGCTACGGCTGCGTTCCGCAGACACGTGGTAAGCAGCCAGATTGTACAGGCTTTGGGCCATCGTTCCGGCGCTCAGGGGTACGCAATTTACTCTATCACGCAAATACATATGGATACGGGGCTGAAAAGCCCTGAAGGCCCAGCCCGGATCAGGATCGATCCAGGTCTGTTTTTTTGCGCATTTTTGGACGCTGAAAAGGCTGGTTTTTGCCTTGTTTTCGGCATTTCATGATGGGCATTTACAGGCCCTCTTCTTGCCTGAAATTTCAGTTTCCACGCGTTAAAGAAGGGTTTAACGCGTATAATCAATTCTCTCCTGGAGGAGTTTCCGGGCCTTTTTCGATGCATTGTCGCCATTTGAACATCTTTTCTCAAATCGCCAACCATGGCATGTCACAGGACTAGTTGGCGATTCTCAGGAATCCCTCCAAATGGCTTTAAAATCTCTGGAAATCCCCAAAAATCAAGCGAAAATCAGGAAAAACAGTTGGCGAAATCAATAATCAGTAGCAAATGGCTCCACTTTAGGCCAGTGACCAAAACAGGCGCACACCGTCGGCCACAATAACATAAAAGCCAGGCCTCCAAAGGCACAGAAGGCATAAATGAAGGACGCCCCAAGGCTTTTACACCTCAGGGCGTCCTTCTCGTTGTATGATCAAATTTTTCAAGGATAGCGTATTGATCGAACTTATTCCAGCACAATGGTCACGATGGACTCGCCTTCGATCTGGAACACGGTGGAATCCGATACCTCACCGGAGGCGGTCTCTTCCAGATCCCGATCCTCGGAGGTGGTGTAAATGTGATAGGAAGAATACTCTCCTACACCGTCCAGATAGAAGCTCTGTGCGGCGCCACGGTTGATGAGGACCACAGCCATGCGCTGCTTGCCGTCCAGATCATCTGCGCCTTCAAACGCCACTGCACGGAGGGCTTCCAGGTCCTTGCTCTCCGTCTCCGTGCCCAGGCGAACATAGCCGGGACGGATGAACTTGGTGTAGTTGCCGTAGCCCCAGAGACGACGGTTGGGGCGGGCTGCCTTCTTATCCTTGTTGACGTAGATCAGACCGTCACGGTAGTCGCCGTCGGCCACGCCTACCCAGTACTGCCAGGAAGTCACATCCAGGATGGTCATATCCTCCCAGATCACATCCGCCATGTTGTAAGCGGAATCCATGGTGTAGTCCTTGCCGTTCACCATCTCGCACCATTCGCTCATGATCAGCTCGGTGCCGGGATACTTCTCGTCCACCCACTTCTTGAACTTGGCCTTGGACTCGGCGTTGGACCAGTAGGAATGGATGTCCAGGGTCTTGAAATATGCTCCCAGCTCCTCGTCATCCAGAATGGCCTTCACATATTCTCTGGTCCGGCCGCCCCACTCACCGCTCTCGGGAGTGCTGATGCGCAGGTCCTCAGAGAGGCCTCTCTCTTCCACTTCTTCCACGAATACCTTCAGTACGTCTGCCATCTGTGCGGGCTCGTAGTGACAGCCTTCCTGGCCGTTGTACCAGTCCCACTGAGGCTCGTTGATGGGGGAAATGTCCGTTACGGGGATTCCCTCGGCACGGAAATGCTCCGCCACATCAAAGACGTAATCGGCAAATGCTTCGTAATTCTCGGGATCCAGGTTGTCCTTCTCGCCGCCCTCGGTCATGTGCGCCAGACCGTTTTTGGTCAGCTTCTCCAGGGGGCTGTTACAGAAGAACACCACATCCTTGATACCACCCAGGTCCACGCAATACTTCATGAACCAGACAGCGTTCTTATCTTTGTTCCAGTTGTACTCTCCGTCCACGCCGATAAAGGACTGGGCGCGGCGGTTGTTGTCCCAGAAGGTTCCCTTGTAGGAATCGGCACTTCCGGCACCCACGTTGTAACGGTAGATGGTAAGGCCGATGCCTTCATCCCGGGAATAGAGCCATTTGGCAATCTGCTCTCTCACGGGGACGGTTCCGTCACCGTAGGGCTGATCCCAACTGCCCACATACTGGGACCACCAGCAGGAACTGGTGCCGAAGCCCCTCCAGGTCTGATGGGTCTCGGATGCGTTCACAGCAAGAACGGGAATATTACTGTCTCGCTCAGACTTTACTTCATTGCTCATAACTTCTTCCGTGGATGGGCTCTCACCCGTACCAACGGCCTCCTCCCCGGCGCAGGCGCCAAGCATCAGCCCTGCGGTAAGACTCAGAGCCAGGCCGGACGCTAATTTTCTGCTCCAATGTTTCCTCATTTACTTCTCCTTCAGGGTCACGAGTCCACTGAACGGTCCCACCAAAGCACGCTTCACATACTTGCTGTCCATGGTGACGGAAACCACCTCCGGCTCTTTCTGATCCAGGATCTCCATCACGTTCTTCAGCACCAGATCCGCGTATTCCACGTAGCTGCAGCCGATGGAGCTCAGCTCCGGCTCAGCCAGTTCGGACAGGTAGGTGTTAACGCAACTTACCATAGACACGTCCTCCGGGATCCGGATCCCGCGTCTGTGAAGCTCCTTGGCCATACCGAATGCCACGGCCTCGTTGATGCCTCCGATAAAGGTGGGCAGGTTGTCGCCGTAACGCTCGCAGAGGATCTCCACTGCATGGATACCGCCGTACTGGTCGAAGTTATCGTAGTCCATGATCAGGATGTCTTCCTCCGGGATTCCCAGCTCACACAGGGTCTTCCGGAACTGTTCCTGCTTCTCGTAGGTGGGGATATAGCGCTCGCTTCCACCCAGGAGGGCAAAGCGGCGATGTCCCAGCTCGTAAGCTTCCCGAAGCATGGTGTCAATGGCCTTGCTGTCATCGATGAGGACGGAATGGAACCGTCCCGCGCCGGAATTACCGTTGGTGACCACAGGGATCTCCCCGGTCATGTTCTTGATATTCTCGGCGGTCTCCTCCGACAGGTCACGCCGGTCGGTGGGACCTCCCATCTGGAAGATGGCATCCACCTGCTTCTGGCGCAGCAGATCCGTTTGGCGAATGGTCAGTTCGTTATCACTGGAGTAATTGCACAGCACCACGTTGTAGTTGTACTTGATGGCCTGGCGCTCCAGCTCCACGAATACGCTGGCGAAGAAGGGGTTGATCACATCCGGCACCAACATTCCGATGGTGCGGCTGCGCTTGGTGGAGAGGCCCTGTGCCAGGGCATTGGGCTGGTAGCCGTTCTCCTCGATGACTTTCCGGATACGCTCTTTCTTCTCTTTTGCAACGTATCCGGAGCCGTTCAGCACACGGGATACCATGGACGGCGATACTTCCGCCATCTGTGCGATATCGTAAATGGTCAGGTGTTTGTCTTTCATTCTCTTTCCTTATCCGACAAGGCCGGAACTCTCCATATTCTGTACCAGCTTTCTCTGGCTGATCAGGAACACGATCAGCAGAGGGATCAAGTAGATCAGAACACCCGCCTGCTTAGCTGCATCAAAGGCGAAATCGTTGATGGCAGGGATCTCATACCAGGTCTGGATCGCATTCAGTACGTAGTTCTTGTTTGCACTGACAAAGGTTGTAGAAAGTAAAGTGCTCATCAGTCCTGCATCAGGGCTGAAGTAGTTCGTATAATAGGTGTCGCCGTAGTTCCATACAAAGGACAGGGTGGCGACGGTGGAGATGATGGGGATGGCGTTGGGCAGCATGATCCGGAAGTAAGTACGGATAAAGCCGCACCCGTCGATGCTTGCAGCCTCCTCCAGCTCCTTGGGGATGTTCTTGAAGAACTGGGCGAACAGGAAGATGAACAGGGCCTGGTTCACGCCGAATCCGAAGATGGCCAGCAGGACCAGAGTGATGGGGTTGTTGATCAGGTCCACCTCTCCTGCCGCAGTGGTCAGGTTCATGATCCCAAGGAAATCAAAGTGCTTGAAGAAGATATACTGTGCCAGCAACAGGGACTGTCTGGGTACCAGGAAAACCAGGATCACCAGGAAGTAGGAAATCTTGCTGAACACGGACTTCACTCTGGCCATGGCGTAACCAACCATAGCGGAGAAGAATACCTGCAGTACCATGATTCCTGCGGCATAGAGCACGGTCTTGCCCAGGGTCCAGATGCCGGCAGGCATAACGAAACGGGTTGCCGCGCGGAAACTGGTGATGGAAAACTTCATGGGCAGCCAGATGACATTGGGGTTGCCGATGTCCTTGATCTCGGAAAAGACCGTAGGAGCCAGCTTCAGCAGGGGATACAGGATGGAGAAGCAAAGACCCACTACAAGGAGGAAGACAAAGACGTTGATCGCTGCTTTTCCGCTCTTGTTTTTGATTTGATAAGAACGATCACTCATACTTTTTCGCCACCTTTCCGAGGATCAATGCAACCAGTCCCAGGACGAGCAATACGTTGAAGATGTAGACCACGGATAGGGCGGAACCCACACCGATCTTGTTCTGCTCGAATGCGAAGCTGTAAACCTCTTTTGCGATCTGTGAATTCAGGAACTGCTCCACCACGGTATACACCACAACAAAGAGGATGATGTGCATGATGGTGGGGATGGTGACCTTCCAGAAGGTCTCGTAGGTGGTAGCGCCTTCGATCTTGGCCACCTCGTAGAGGCTGGGGCTGATGGACTGCAGAGCCGTCAGATAGATCAGGGTCTGCACACCGGCCTGGCTGATGAGGTCGAAGATGTTATCCACATAACCCATGATGGGGTTCAGGATCCGAAGAGGGATTCCGGAATAATGCAGCAGCATGATGGACACGGTACTCTCGGAGAAAAGGCTTCCTCCGGTCTCCGTCAATTCGGAACCGGTGGTCATGGCCAGCATGTCAGTCACAACGGACAATCCCAGGACGATGGGCAGGAAGAAGATCATACGGACCACTGCTCTTCCCTTGAACTTCCGGTTTGCCAGAAGGGCCATGAAAAGGCTGAAGATGGAGATCAGAGGTACGCTGACCAGCATGTCCATATTCTGGTTAGCGAAGAGTTCCTGCAGGGTCTGAGACTCTGTGGTGACCTCGGCGGTAAACAGATCTACGTAGTTCCCGATGCCGTTGGGGGTAAATTCCATACCACCCATGGCGCCGACGGAAATGGAGTTAAAGGAATAGAATACCGTGCGGACGATGGGGATCAGGAAGAACATGATGAAACCGATCAGGAACGGGGAAAGGAACAGCAGTCCGTACAGCTTCCGCCGGATATCTCTTGTAACGCGAAACTTCTTCATGCGGTTCTACTCCTTTCCTTTCGTGATTTCATAGCTTTCCGCTGCCAGGACGGTGCCGTCCTCCAGCGTGACATCGTACAGATTGTAGTTGACCAGAACGGTGCATCCGTTTGCGTAGGTGGTCTTGTGGACGCCCTCTGCCAGGGTCTCGTGGCCGACGATCTCATTGCTGCCGATCTCCTCCCGGACTGCCCGGAAGCTTGCCAGCATATCGTCCACCTTGGACTTCTGGTTGTCAAAGTTTACGGCGTACAGATAACTGTAATCCGTGTGGCGGAGCACATCCTCCAGCTCGCCGGTGAGGGTGAACTTGGGAACTGCGCCCAGCTCAGCAGCCTGCAGTACGAAGTACTGAGGGTTGTGGGAGGACATGTTCACCGTCTCCGTGGTGAAGGTGGTGAGTCCGTTCAGCACCAGCTGACGGAAGGGAATGGTATATGCGAAGGTGGCATAATCACTGCTCTCCCGGCTTACGCTGGTGGCATAAGCGGTGTAGTCGATGTTCTTGATGTAAGGATCATCCAGCACCAGGCTGTGGGAAGCGTCCATGGACTCCAGGGACTTGCTGACCACATTCTCTGCAGTCTGGATATCCACCATGTCGGAGTTGTCGTAATCTGCGTAAGGCAGATGGCCCAGCTTGGGCAGATAGAGAGCTTCGTAGGAATCCGCCTTCTTCAGGAACTTGGATACTGCGCTCTCCAGATAGTAAGGAGAGAGAAGCTCGTAGTAGCTTGCGCTGCTGTTCATATATCCGGAAAGCTTTCCGGTGGACAGGGCGTAGCGGTAAACCGTCACGGCAATGTTTGCGTAATCCTTCAGAGCATGCTGTCCGGTTCGATAGCTCAGGTTGTCGTTGTAGACCTGCTCGGGAGTTGCTGCAAATGCCAGGGTCATGTTCCGTCCAGCAGCGTAATCCTTCAGGGCCTTCAGCTCCTTGGAGGAACCGTTCTTGGATACGGTGGAAAGTCCGGTGTAGAGGGTATTGTTCATACCGCCGTTGAAGACACCTTCGTAGCTCACCAGCAGATCTGCGTCTGCGTAGTTTTCCAGGATCTCCTGCAGCTGGCTGTAGGTGGTCATGGAAACGGTGCGGCTGTAGGGAATTCCAAGGAAGTGATCCTTCACATCCAGGGCACCGATAACATCCAGGTACAGCTCGGTGTCATCCTCGTAATCCAGGGTCAGCCCCTTCTGTGCCACCAGGTAATCCCGGTAGCTGGTGGCCATATCGTAGTAGGAAGCGCCCTTCCCGAAGAAGCGGAAGCGGACGGTGTAGTCAATGGCCATGGAAGGTGCGGTGACCAGGTAGCTTGCGGAGTTGTCGCTGTATGCGCCGTAGACCTTAGCCCACTGGTACTGTGCCACATCGTAGCGGGAGTAGATCTTGTTGGTAACGGCACCGTCGGCGGAGGTGCTTGCCAGCTCGGTGCAGATAAAGGAAGACTCATCACCTTTCTCGATGATGGCCAGGTAGCTCTGGGTCTCAGCCCCCAGCTCGCCGTAGATCATGCCGTAGATGGGCATGGTCAGGTCTTCCGGCCACTCGGACATATAGTAGTAATCCGAGAAGTAATCGTTGTCATAGACGGCGCGCTCGTAGTTGGTAACGCCGCTCTTGTAGGAGTTCAGTGCCATCAGGGCGCCTGCTCCGTCGGGAACGAAGAGGTAACCGCTCTCCTGCTGATCCGGGGTCACTGCGCCGAAGTTGGGCAGAACCTCGATGTCCTGGATCTTGAAGTAGCTGTTGAGAGATGCCATCTCGGTGCTGGGCACCCGAACCACCAGTTCATCTCCCTCCAGGGTGATGTACATGTTCAGGGTGAACTCAGGAACTTCCGTGGTGGTCAGTGCGAAGCCGAATGCCTCCGCATCTGCCTCCAGCATCTCATGGGTGTAACCAACGATTCCGGCGATGGCGATCATCTGCTTGGTAGCGGATGCCGGCGGGCTTCCCAGATAGGTTACGGAGTAGCACTCCTCCAGGATGCTCTGCTTGTACACCAGACCCAGGGTCATGGAGTAACGGTTGTAGACATCCTCGGTGATGGTGCCGTCGGCCAGAGCCTTGTCCAGTCCGCCTTCGAACACGTTGTGGAACTCATCGATGCTCATCTTCTTGGGCAGGTACTCGTAGAAGCGGGCAGATTCACCCTCGTTCACATCCATGGCGATCTTCACACCGTTCTCGATCTGATAGACCTCATAGGTGCCAAGCTGAGCACAGTAGGAATCCGTATCCCAGGTGTAGAGGTTGTTGTCCTCTCCCAGGTAATTCAGCACCAGAAGGGCCTTATCGGTGGCGGTGGTGCTCTTCTTCACATAGGAGAGCCACTGTCCGTCCGCGTTCTTCAGACGCAGCTCCATGGTGGCGGGATTGAAGTAGAGAGTGGTGTTGTCGCTCTTGGCGATGACCTGCTCTCCTTCCACCTTCTCCATGAGGGTTCCGTTGAGTTCTGCCTGAACCGTTGCGGTTTCAAGATTGGCTTTGTGCAATGCCAGTGCCGGCACGCCGAAGGTCAAAAACAGGATCAGCGCCACCAGTACGGGAATTCCCACGATGATACATTTTTTCAGTGTAGTTTTCTTCATTTCCAAACTCCCGAATCCGTTCCGATCAGAGTGTTACGCGACGGATCAATTCACGGACCAGATCCGACCCGAAATTAAACATTTTTTCTTCCAGTGTCAGGAACAACACCAGCAAAAAGACGATGATCATACAAGCGATAAAGGTGACGATGATGGACGCCAGATTCTGGAAGAGTCCGTACTCGTGGATCACGCAGAATCCGGACACCACCAGGAACACGAACCATACGATGCCGATGCCTTCGATCATGTAGATCAGCATTGCCTCATCCAAGATGATGTAGTTGCTCAGGATCACCACCAGAAGTCTGGAGATGGTCAGGGGCACCAGTGCGTAGCACATCACCGTGTAGATGCTGGCCATGTTTCCCTTTCCGTTGAACAGTGTGGTGACAGTCCAGTTACCAACCGAAAACAGGATCACCAGCATCACGTGGGAACAGAAGACGGAAACGCTGTTCATGTCGTAGAGATCGTTGGTGTTCAGGATAAAGCCGGTGTACTGATATGCCGCACAGGCCACCACGCCGTACAGGAACAGGATGATGGTCGCCAGCAACAGACTGCCCTTCCCGCGGAACCGGATCTCATAAAATGCATCAAAGGGATGCACGATCGATTGTCTCAGATAAGAAAGTTTCTCTTTCACGCCTTTTTCCTCTTTGCCTTACGGTTGTAGCTGATCTCCGACCAGATGAGCCAGACGATCAATGCCACCAGAATTGTCATGACGATACCGAAGTGCTCTTTGAGCTGCTCGCCACGGTATCCGTAGTAAGCCTTGGAATAATAGATGCGGTTACCGCCCTGCTTGAAGTAATAGAGGGCCTTTTCGTACTCGTCCTTCATCAGGTAGTTCTTACCGATGCCGGTGTAACCCACAGCGTAATTTGCGTTGTATGCCACAGCCTGCTGGAAGTAACCCAGGGCTGCATCCCAGTTGCCGTTGTAGTACTCCTCGCTTCCGTGGAGCATTGCACTGCCGAATTGAGTGGGAGTGAAGACATAGGCACATGCCAGGGTGGAATCCGATACCACCAGGTTGTATCCCTGCCATGCGATGGAGGTGGGAGTCTTGAACTGCCCCTGCAGGGAGCCAAGGCATCCGAAGGCGATGAGCTGCTCGCCGTCGAAGTCATAGAGGAAGATACGGCCTCTGGACTGGTCGATGACGGCATAGACGCCGTAGCTGGTCACTGCGATGTCCACGAACTGGCTGGCAGGCTCGGTGTTTCCGTACTGGAGATCACCGATGAGGAAGGTGTTGCCCTCCTCCCGCTTAACATCCTCGCCCTTGGAATTCAAGCGGTAGATCATGTCGGATGCGGAGGCATCGTTGGTGACTGCCATGATGAAACCCTCTCCGTCCACTGCCACATTGTTGAAGGCAGGAGCCAGAGTCTTGGTCATCTGAGCCTTCTGGGTATCCGTTGCAAGGGATTTCCAGAAGTACTCCACCAGGTTCACCACAGGGGTGTTAACGCCGTAATATCCGATGAAGCTGCCATCGCTGGCCAGCTCGATGATTCCTTCGTAACTGGACTGGACCACCACAAAGATACGGTCTGCCTGGTCCACCGTCACCTTGGAGGGGCTGAAGGTGGTGATACCGCTCATGCCCTCAGGCTGGGTGATGACCCGCTTGTAGGTGTAATCTTCGGAATCCAGGATGAAGATCTTGCCCACGGAAGGATCCGTGATGTAGAGTTCCTGGTTCTTCTCATGGACGAAGCATCCTTCGGGAGCGGTGAGGGTGACCTGATTGCCGTCCTCGTCCAGCTGAATGGTGCCTTCCTTGTTCCAGATGGTCTTGATGGCCTTCTGGAACTTGCCGTCCTGATCGAAGACGAAGACTCTTCCGCTGTTCTTGTCCGTCAGGAAGATGCGTCCGTCGGAGGCGGTGCAGACATCATCCGCGCCCTGGAGGCTCATTCCGGGGATGGAATCGGAATCGATGACCATCTTCAGCTGGAATGCGGCGGGGCTTTCCACCACATTGCGGTTGACGTCGTAGATGTATCCGTCAAAGACATAGCTGGTACCGTTGGCAGCCATACCGGTCATGGAAAAATTCCACAGCATGGCGGCCGGGAGCAAAAGCCCTAACGCGGTCCGTATGAAATTTCGTTTTCCTTTTTTGAATCGAAGCATTTGCAACTCACTCCTTGATACCGGTGGTAGCCATCGTTTCAATGACATTGCTCTGGGAAATAACAAATACCGTAACAGGGACCATGACCATGATCAGGGATACGGCGGAAGCCACGCCGGTACGGGAGATTCCTCCGCTGACCAGCTGGGACAGCACGTAGCTCAGAGGCTTTAATTCCTCGGAGTAGATGAACACGCCGCCGGTAGTTCCCCACATCTGCTGGAAGGACAGGATCACCAGGGTGATCCATGCGGGCTTACACAGAGGCATGACGATCTTCCAGTAGATCTGGAACTCGTTGGCCCCGTCGATCTTGGCGGATTCCAGGAGGGCATCCGGGATCTGGACCATGAAGTTTCTCATGAGGAAAAGACCCAGGGTACCTCCCACTGCCGGCAGGATGACTGCCCAGTAGGTGTTGATCATTCCCAGCTTGCTCATGATGAGGTAGTTGGGGATGGCGGTAACCGAGGTGGAGAACATCAGGGCATAGACGATGACCTGGTTCATTGCCTTGGATCCGGGGAACACATATTTCGCCAGGGGGAAGGCTGCCATGGAGCCCAGCAGCACGGTTCCGGCGGTTCCCAATCCGGTGATGAGTAAGGTGTTGAAGGTGTACCGGGACAGGGGAACGTCAAATCCCTGAATGATGTTGGCCAGATCAAAGAAGTTGTTCAGCGTCGGGTTGTCTACCGTCAGTCTCGGCGGGAAGATGAAGATCTCGCTGAAGGGCTTGAAGGCACTGACAAAGATGTACCACAGGGGGAACAGACTGAAGAGTCCGAACAGCCCCAGCAGTACGGTCAGGAAGATATCTCCTCCCAGACTTCTGTTTCTTCGTTTGATTTTTCTCATATGCAGAGCGGTGACGATCTTACTCTGCTTCTTTACTTTCACTTGACTCATGTCCTACTCTCCGATCTTGCGCAGCA
>JAEEGL010941164.1_pt1 | contig 10868 bp, 5 predicted proteins | sample 9134231 | NCBI WGS metagenome assembly JAEEGL01 (sample SAMN16246548, study PRJNA631951) | gut metagenome | biome: gut microbiome; feature: rumen; material: fiber-attached | host: Bos | place: Iran: Karaj | collected 2018-10
CACGGTCATGAAGCCGACTACCGAGACTCGAACCTGCACGTACAATTATACTGAATATCAGCCGGTTTGGGAAACCCGCACTCGTGAGTACACGGTCATGAAACCGGTTTGGGAAACTTGCACTCGTCAGGTTCCCTATACGGTTTGCAAGCCGGTTTGGGAAGAAAGAACCCGCCAGATTCAGTACACTGTTTGCCGTCCAGTAACGGAAACCCGTCAGCGCACGTACACGGTTTGCGTCCCGACAACTCAGCAGCGCACTCGCACTTACACAGTTTGCAAGCCCGTTTACGAAACCTGCACCAAGCAGATTCCGTACACAGTTTGCAAGCCGGTTTACGAAACCTGCACCAAGCAGATTCCGTACACTGTTTGCCGTCCGGTTTATGAAACCTGCTCCAAGCAGATTCCGTACACGGTCTGCAAGCCGGTTACCGAACATCGCACTCGCACTTATACCGTTTGCAAGCCGGTTTACGAAACCCGCACCAAGGAAATTCAGTACACGGTCTGCAAGCCGGTTTGCGAAACCCGCGAACGCGTTTGCCGTTATACGGTTTGCGTCCCCGTTTGTGAAACCCGCTATCGCACCGTTACCTGCACTACTTACAAGAGAGTTCAGGAAGAATGCCAGCGAGTTGTCAGCTGCGTTGAATACAAGCCGGTTACCACCACTCGCACAGTCAATCAGTGCGGCGGACGTTGGGAAACGGTTTGCAAAGAATGCTGCGATCCCTGCACCGGACAGATTTGCCGTACAATGTGCCGAGTTTGGGTTCCCTGCGTAACTCAAAAGGAAATCACCTGCACAACCTACAAACCGGAATGCGTCCAGAAGACCGTTCCTTACACGGTTTGCAAACTCGTCCCGGAAACGACCTGCAAACAGGTTCCTTATCAGGTTACAACATGGAAGACCCAAGTTTGCGAAAAGCGAATTCCGTACACGGTTACCCGCATGGTTCCCCAGACTTGCGTTAAGACGGTTAATTACTGCGTCCGCAGAATGGTTCCTGAAACCTGCACGTGCAACTACACGATTACACGCATGGTTCCTGAAACCTGCTACAAGACCGTCAACTATCGCGTTTGCCGCATGGTTCGCGAACAGTGCGTCAGAACCGTCAACTATCGCGTCTGCCGCATGGTTCCTGAACAGCGCGTCCGCACCGTTTGCTACAAAGTCTGCAAGATGGTTCCGGAAACCCGCACATGCACTTACAACGTTTGCGTAATGGTTCCTCAGCAGAGAACATGCACGTATCAGGTTTGCCGTATGGTTCCTGAACAGCGCGTTCGCACCGTTTGCTACAAAGTCTGCCGCATGGTTCCTGAACAGCGCGTCCGCACCGTTTGCTACAAAGTCTGCAAACAGGTTCCTGAAGTTCGTACTTGCACCTACCGCGTATGCAAGAGAGTCCCGGTTGTCAAGACCGCCACTCGCTGCTACAACGTCTGCAAGATGGTTCCGTGCCAGGTAACTCGTCAGGTTTGCTTCCGCGTCTGCAAGATGGTTCCGGAAACCCGTCAGAGAGTTGTCAATTACACCGTCCGCAAATGCGTTCCGGAAACCGTTACTCGTCAGGTTCCTTACACGGTAATGGTTCCCTGCCAGACCCAAAAGACCGTTCACTGCAAGAAGGTCATTTGCGAAAAGGTTCCGTACACGACTACCGTTTGCGTTCCGAAAGTAGTTTGCACCCAGGTCCCGGTTAAGGTTTGCCGTATGGTTCCCTGCGTCAATACCGTTACCGAACCGACTCCGGCTCCTGCCGTTGAAGTAACTCAACCGGCGCCGGCTGCAGCAGCGACGACTGAAGAAAACTAAGTAAAAGAAAATCGAATAGCTTATGACGTTCTGACAGAACGCCCCTCCTTAAAGCTGTTTAAGATATTAAGCGAAGACGTTAAGACAACGTCTTCGCTTTTTTATTTTAGAAGTATTGCGCAGAATTACTTCCATATAATTTGATAAGCTTTTACGCCCTGATCGTCAGAGAGAATCAGAATGCGTTGTCCATTCCAGTTGGCGACTGTCAGTCCATAAACGAATTGACCGTGATTAAAGCTGTCGATAAGCATTCCATCTTCATCAATAAAATGAATGGAACCGTCTGATCCCAGAGCAATCCAGACGGGAACGCCGTTCGGCATGACGTCTGCGGTGGTAAGGTAATCAATAGGACGTTTTGGGATTCCCTGAGGCAGTTCGTACGTCCAAAGTATTTCAGAACGCATATTGAACCCAACGAGCAAATAAGAGCTCTGATTGGCGCACAAAGCGCACAGAGAGTCGTTAATGGGCGCGTCTGGCTGATCTGATTCCTTTTTCATTTTTGCGGAATAAACCATAGCCGCCAGATTGTCTTTCAGACCGATAACGCCGATATTGTTTTTATCTCCCAGAGTCTTTCCGTTGGCTTTTAATACGGTAATCATTCCGCTTGAGCCGGCGCAGCATAAAAGCATATTATCATTTTGACTATGGTACGGAGCGACAGAAAAAACCGTGCCCAAGGTTCTGTTGCTCCATATTTGCTGACCTTTAAGGTCGATGCATTGAACCCCTCGCGTGCCCAAATATCCGATATAGATTTTTTCGTTGTTGTCTTTTGTTAAATCGCCAAAACAAGCGTCCTGAATGCCATCGTGCGGATGTTCCAAAGCGTTGTCCGGATAATGAAACAAATTCTTCCAGTTTTGGTCGTAGACGTGAATTCTTTGCTGTCCGGGGGCGAAGGCGAGAAATCGGGATTCAGACGGTTTTGCGGATGTACTTTTCCGAATAAACGAACAAATCTCTTTAGAATTGAGATCCAAATCAATGCGGGATTCTATATGTCCGGTGGAATCAATCTGAACGATCTTTTTGCCGTTTTCGATAACCCAGACGCGACCGGCGCCGACAAGGTCGGTTCCTGTCTGGACGCGGGCGTCGTCCAAAGCGGCTTTTTCGGAGGCATGAGAATCTTCAGCCAGCAGCCCTCCAGGATTTTGAATGCCTTCTGCCGTCCAAAGATGTTTGAGTTCAAATTGCCGAGGCTGGCTTGGAGGAGCCGCGATGGTTTCGGGAATCCCCGCCAGTTCGATAACGTCAGCGTCAACGAAAATGCCGCGTTTGAGCCATTCTTTACGATGTTGCTCATACTGCTTCATTTCACTCATTCTGTTTTCGAGCGTTTGTTTATAAGGCGATTCTCCCTTTTTAATTTGATCAATGCAATCAGAGATTTCATTGACAAGAAGCGGGGTGAATCCCATTTCAACAGCTTCGATTACGCCGTCTTTATTGAGAACCAATACAGCGGGAACAGATTTGATTTTCAATACCTGTGACAAAAAACCGTTATCGTCGCGGACGCTGTCCAGAGGAGATTTCCAATGCTTTAAAGCGTCCCTGATTACCGCGTCTGAAACGGAATACTCGTCATTGGAAACGGACAGGAAGGTTACTTCCTCGTCATTTTGGTATTTTTGACGAAGTTGATTGAGCTGCGGCTGAACAGACGGTTCCAGTTTTGACCACGTCGCCCAAAAGTTTATGATTGCGATTTTGCCATTCAAAACGCTGTTGTTGACAGTTCCGCCGTTGTCCAGTTTGTTGAATTGGAAGTCGGGCAGTTTTGTTCCCAGAAGCCTGGTTGTTGGAGGAACGTAATTGTCAGTAACGTTTGTTCCAACAGGAATTTCTATTGAAAACGCAGTATTCGGAATGGAAGCGTTGATTTGGGGATTGCTAAATTCAATTGTCAGCGAACAGTCTTTGGCGCTGGCGCCCTCTGCGTCGACCAACAGCTGCGGCGGAAGCTGTGCGCGAAGAATAAGCCCGGTTTCCTGATCAATCCATAAAATTGCCGTGCCGTCTTCTCTGTCAAATCGAAGTCGATAGCAGGCGCGCCCATTAATTTCCTGAGGGGCAAGAGCGCGAATTTCTTTCTGTCCAAAAGTCAGCGTTTTGAGCGGGTCGTCTGCAAAGAACATAATCCATTGCAAAGGAAGAACGGAAAACAGACTGGGCTGTGATAGAAAGACCGCTTCGTCAATTGCCTGGTCAAAAAGAATGTCTTCAAGATGGAGTTCAGCCGGACACGGCTTTTGAAGAATCACTCCTGGCAGCGATGAAATAAAAACGGAAATTGTTTTACCGTCTGCGCGAATCTCGCACGTTCGGGAAACGTAACGCATTTTATTCGGTTTGATGAAACTGAAAAAAAACGGCGACGACTCGTTAGTAATTTCTTTTCCCCGTCGAATGCTTACCTGACAGAATGCCTGATCTGAATAGGAATTGAGATTTTTATAAGCTCCTAACATCTTTTCAAGCGTTTCTTGAACGCTCGGAAGCTGGCTTAATGCCGACGCCGGGAGCGGCGCTTCGTCTTGAATTACCAAATCCAGGTTGTTTTGTTCGTCTTTTTTCGGCGCGTTTTGTGCAGAGCCTGAATTAGCTGCCGGGTTTGGCTCGACAGGTTTACTTCCTGGACAGCCGCATAGCAAAACGCTCAGAACCGTCAAAACAAATGCAGTGGAATATTGTATTATCTTCATGATTGTATCTTTCTGTAAACGGAGAGGGTTAGCAGCGCGCCTGAAAAAAGCCATTTTACTGAAATCCCTGATTTCCTGCTGGCTGCGCCTGGACTTCGATCTCTATATATAATATATTATGAATTATTTTCTATTTTATGTAAAGACGGATTATTGACTTTTTTTAAAAATAGAGACAATATAGGGGAGGGAGTAGGGAATAGGGAGTAGTTTTTAAATTCGCCGCAGGCGAATCCCCTATTCCCCATTCCCTATTCCCCAACCCCTTTAATCGCCATGCAAATACTTTACGGAAAAAATAAATCGGTTTCTCTTGACGTCCCTTCGACTTGTCTGGTTGTTTCCAATCCGGTTGGAAGCGAACAGAGCATTGAGCATCTTGCTCAAGAGGCGGTTGCTCACCCGCTTGGTCTTCCAGGATTGGCAAACTGTTTTACTGCAGACGACGCCGTCGCTATAGCGTTGGGAGAAGGCGTTGTTCATCCAGACGAAATCCTCCCGGTTTTGATTGACCAGCTTTTGCTCAACGGCATTAAGAAGGAAAATATAACGCTTGTCGTTTTTGGCGGCAAAACTCAGGATGACGTCATTTCTGGGGAATTCAACCCCTTTTCTTCTGATTCCCCGTTGCGGAAATATAACGTTCACGTTCACTATACAGACCAGCCGCAGGCGTACACGATAGTATCCGCCATGGACTCCGGCGAGCCGTTGGCGTTCGTTCGGCCGATAGTTGAAGCGGACATCGTTATTCCCGTTGGCGTTGCTGACCCGGTTGCAAGCGCTTCTCCCTGGTCGTCTCGTTTGGGCGTCTTTTCGAGCGTTTATCCCCGCTTTTCGATGAAAGAGGCGCATGAGCGTTTTGAACATCCGTCTGCCTTTGGTCTGGACGCTCCAGACCAATCTCAAGACGTGCCGGATGAAGTTCGAGACAACATCTCCAATAAACGCAGAACCGCTCAGGACGAAATTGACGATCTGGAAGAAATGGCTCGAATTCAGTGGGAAGAAGGCGAGTTGACTCGGAGTCGGGAAGAACGCCGGACGTTCAACGACAGAACTGATAGTGAAGACGATATCAGCAACCGCGAAAAGTCCGTTATGGCTCGTAAAAAACTGGCGGAAGAAGCTCAGCAGGCTGGGTGGGAACTGGGCGTTGTTTTACTTATGGAAATCATTCCGGGCGCTGGGGATGGGGTGGCAAACATAGTTTTTGGAACTCCTGACTGCGTTGAGAAAGAAGTGGAGCGAATTCATTCCGCTTGCGTCAAGGAATTTGATAAAAACGTTGTTTCTGGAATTGGCAAGCTGAAGTTTTCCCGAAAACCGAAGCAGATTCTTTGCGCCGTTGGCGGAGATGAAAGGCGTCAAACGTGGCTTAACGTTATTGAATCGCTGGAAGCGTCGGCAGAAAAGGGAACGGACAATTGTACATTGTTTTTATGCGCCGATATTTCCCAGCCTGTCGGCTCTGGATTTAAGGTTGTCATGGCAGGTTCCGATCTGTTGGCTGGAACTATTTCTGCCGTTGCGTCAACGTTGTATAGAGAGAACTTTCCCGACTCTTTTTTGGCTCTTCGATGGCTGCGTTTGGTTGACCGCCATCGCATTTTCTGGCTTTCCAATCTTGACTGTGAAACAATTGAGAAATTGGGAGCTGTCCCGTTAGAGTCGATTGACCAGCTTCAAAGAGCAATTAAGCAGGAATAGTCTGATTTTAACGATTTTTATTGAAAATATTTTAACATTTTTTAAAATCCCTGTTGACAATATTTTTTTAAATGGTATACTAATGGTAACGTGTTTCAATGTATTGTAGTGTACTATAATTTTTTATAAACGTTTAATGTCAGGATTTTTGAGAATTCAAATGCAAGAAATCCTTGTTTACGCAGTTTTAGTGCGGTTTTGCTCAAGCGTATGAAGGGTTATGCCGTTTCGAATTTGAAAATTTCCGATGTATAACAATCTGGAAAGTTATCAGAGAATATGAAAAATTACTTAGTGTATTATGTTTTCTGGTAAAGAATTAAACTTTCGGGGGTTACACAAATGAAAAAACCATATAGACAAATTTTGGTTTTGTCAGAAACGTCTCGAGCTTTTGGCTGTGATGTTTTACGGGGGATTCAGCATTTTGTTCAGAGACAGGAACAAATAGAAGGCGCTATTCCCTGGCGAATTAATTTTGAAGATCGCGGTTTGACCGATGAACTTCCAGTCGATTTCGATTCTTGGAAAGGGGACGGGATTCTTTCACGATCCGTTTCTTCGGAGATGTATAAAAGGCTTCTCAAAAAGAAAAAGCCTATTGTGGAACTCTTTGGCGACCAGATTTCCCTCTTTCCGGAAGTTTGTACTGATGAAGAAGTTTCGGCTAAAATGGCGGCGGAGCATTTTCGCAGCCGCGGCATAAAACATTTAGCCTTTTATGCCTACGGAACCCCATGGTGGATTACTGTTCGCCGCGATTTATTTGTTCGTCAGGCGCTCGAAATGAACTTGAGCTGCAGCGTCTGTCCCGATTGTCTGGGAGCAAAGCAGACGGATTTATCATACCCGCGATGGAAAGAGGGGTATCGAAAATCAATGTCTGATTGGCTCATGTCGCTTCCGAAACCGGTTGGAATCTGGTGTGCGGCTGATATTCAGGCTCTTAAATTGACCCAAACCTGTCAGGAATTGGGGCTTTCCATTCCAGATCAGGTTGCAATTCTTGGCACAGGTAACGACGCTCTTTTGTGCAATATGTCAACGCCGAATCTGTCCAGTCTCGACATTAACGGAGAAGAAGTCGGATTCGAGGCTGCCAGACTTCTGGAACAGAGAATTCAGGAATTCGAAAAGACTGGGAAGATTTCCATGTCGATTACCAAAAACAGACAGTTCTCTCCCATTAAAATCAAGCCGACTGGCATTGTTACTCGCATGTCAACTGACATGATTGCTATCGACAACAAAGAATGCGCCAAAGCGCTTCAGTTGATTCGGGAGCATTATCATAAAGACGTGTCCGCTAAATGGATTGCCAGTGAAGTTGGCGTTTCCCGCAGTACGCTGGACCGTCTGTTCCGCTCGTTGATCGGACATTCTGTCGAAAAAGAAATTTATCGTCTCCGCATCGCGCTGGCGGAAAAATTGCTTCGAGAAACCGATTTTTCCGTCAACGAAGTTGCGGCAAAGACAGGATTCGACCGGGTTGAATATTTTGTTCGCTCGTTCAAAAAGATTTTCGGCGACCCGCCCCAGAAGTACCGCAACCGCTGCAAGGTAAAATAATTATGGAGCGCGACAGCTGACCGTCGCTTTTCCAGAAAGAACGTTACGTATTTCCCAAAAAACGCTTTCGCGCCAATAACGTTTGAATCTAAAATCAATATCATCTTTTTGATATTGACGGTTCCAGCGTTATAGGCGCGAAAAATTTTTAATCGTCGTTCTCGGAGGGTATGATAATGAAAGCGACGGCAAGCCGCAGCGCTCCAAATGCCTATTGCTTAACTTCCTCTTCTTCGTCGCGTTTTTCTAACGGCAGATACATAATTTCGTCGCCGGAGAGCGACCATTGAATCAGTCCGCCTTCTCCGGTTTTCCCTGTAACCGGGATTTGACATTCTTCACAGGCGTTGTTCCATTCAATATAGTCCTGATTTCTGGTCAGGTCGAGCCAGTCCAGTTCGTAATTCTGACCGATGTATTCAAACGTTCTGATTGCGTAGTAGTTTGTATCGACCTTGATCAAAAAGACTGACAGGTTTCTGATGTTGGCGTTTCTCATCGCTTCCAAAACCTGCCCCGGAACGCTCTTGTTAAGAAGCATAAACCGTTCTACCGGTTCAGGAAGAACTTCTTTTTTAGCGGAGACGTCGAGCATTTTGTCTTTGGCGGCTTTTGCCAGCTTGTCGAGCGATTCCTTGCCGAGTTTTTCCTGAAGTTGTTCCAGCGGCGTCAAGCTTCCGTCTTCCGTATTGAGACACAGAATGTCACAATGACGTTCCAAACGAACCCCCGGTTCAACCGGAACGAACGGTTCCTGAATTTGTTCCGGTTCTTTTTCATCGAAACAGCCGGCTGCGCCAATCAACACGGCAACCGAAAACAACAGCAAAGCAATATTTCGTTTCATTTCAATATCCAAGGGGTTAGGGGTGAATTAGGCAGTAGGCAGTAGGGAGTAGGGAGTAGATTTTAAATTCGCCGCAGGCGAAATTCTATTCCCAATTCTCTGTTCTCTATTCCCTATTTACTATTAAACGCTCGGTCGATGGCGGCAATCGTTTCATCCACAAGTATTTGTCCGCCTTCCGGACCAACATAGTTGCTGGAAGGAACTGCGCCGTAAGCGCCGCCTTTGACTCCTTTTGCCGTTGGCAGATAGCCGGAATATTCCCACGGACTCATTGTCAGCTGGAAAACAAACGTCTGCATCGCTTTGGAACGTCCTTTAATCTGAATTCCGTAATCGACGTACAACTCAAACGTGTTCGTACAGAACGCCAGTTCTCCAAGACGCATAACGGAGATAAACGTTTTGTGGGGTGGAACGCCCTCTTTTTGCTGTCGTTCCCATCGATTAATCCCTAGCTGAAGCCAATCAACCCTTCCCTTGAAGCGCGGGATGTGCGTTTTCTCGTACTTTTCCTGGAACTCCGCAAGGCTTTTGAGGTCTTTTTCGTGTTCTTCGTCTGTAATTTTTCGACCGGGCAGTTCAAGCGGAATATACTCAAATGTAACAATCGGATTGGACTTCTTGTCGGATGCGATGAGGTCGTAAACGTCGTCAACCGCCTTGAGCAGCCGGCGAGCCATTTCCCCGGCGCGATCAAGCCCGCGCATTTTTTCCATTCGGAGTTCCGCTTCTTTTCTGTATCGGATGCCCGGCGTTTGATCTCCAGCAGCGCCGCAGAAGCCCAGAATTACAACGTCTTTACCGTACTTTTCCTTGAGCTGAGGACGCAGGTCGCCCCAGAAGTCAGCGTCAATTTTGGACGTGATTTCGTTGCACTGGGACGGGCAGGCGACGTTGATAAGCATGGAAATCAGCTCGTCTTTTTCGTTCCAGAAGCACAAAATGTTTACGTCGGGGTCAGACTGAGTTTCAAGACCGCGGAAGGTAGGAACGCTTGAATCCGCATTGTTTACCGTGGTTCCGTCTGAGAATACGCAGCCTCGGCAGAAAGCGAGCGTAGCGAAACTCAATCCGAACCCGTAACGGGCGGGAACGCGGGAATCCCACGCCTTTTTAACTGCGGGAATAAGGCGGGAAAGTGTGAACTCACGAATTTCCGGAACTTTCATGAGATTCGGAACGTCTTCTGCGTCTTTCGGGTCGTTGTAGTAATTCGCCCCGGTGTGCGTGTGCGTGCAGCTCAAATTCACGTGTTCCGGATTGATTTCAGGAAGGGCTTTTTTGAGTTCTTCTCGAAACGCCCGGCATAAAGCGTATGAAACGCCGACCGCATCGAAACTGATGTAAATCACAGGTGTGCTGACGCCGTCTTTGACGGATTCCATCGCGACAATATTCGCCTCGACGGGAGTTCGGACGCCGTTTGAAACGCGTGTGAAATGCTGACCCGGAAGTGTAACAGGACGGTCAGGAGTAATATCGACCGAAGCGGCTCCAACGTAAAAGCCGTCGGGCTTTGGGGTTGGTTCTTCTTTCTTCTCTGATTCCTCTCCGTTGACTTGAGCGGAAAGAGCGCTGGCTGACAGCGTGGAAATAGCGGCAGTTTTCAGAAATGATCGGCGAGTTGTCATGGGAGGGAATAGGGAGTAGGGAGTAGGGAATAGTGAGTAGGGAGACAGTAGGCAGTAGTTAGTGGTTAGTAGTAAGTGAGAAGAGCGCTTGCGACAACTCCTCACTCCTAACTCCTAACTAATAAGCCAACTGCCTTTCCCGAATTAATTCATTGCTTTACAAATGGCGTCTGCCATTTCCTGCGTTCCGACGGCGGTGGGGTCGTTACGATCAGGTTTGAGGTCGTATGTGACGTTTTTGCCTTCAGCAATAACCTGAGCGACGGCGTTTTCGAGCTTGTCGGCGGCGGCGTTTTCTCCCAGATAGCGCAGCATGAGCATTCCAGAGAGAATCAAAGCAGTCGGGTTGACTTTGTTTTGTCCCTTGTACTTGGGAGCGGATCCGTGAGTCGCCTCGAAGACCGCGCCATCGTCGCCGATGTTCGCGCCGGGCGCAACGCCCAATCCTCCAACCAGACCGGCAGCGAGGTCGGACAGAATGTCCCCATACAGGTTAGGCAGGCAGACAACGTCGTACAGTTCCGGTTTCTGAACCAGCTGCATGCACATGTTGTCGACAA
>JAEEGL011110779.1_pt1 | contig 10868 bp, 8 predicted proteins | sample 9134231 | NCBI WGS metagenome assembly JAEEGL01 (sample SAMN16246548, study PRJNA631951) | gut metagenome | biome: gut microbiome; feature: rumen; material: fiber-attached | host: Bos | place: Iran: Karaj | collected 2018-10
CTTAAAACTCTTTTTAGCTTTATCTGTAATAGCACCTTTAGATTCTATCTTTATCTTTGATTTCTTACCGATTGTTTCTACATGGTAGTTTAAATCTAATAAATCGTTTTCTTTTCCTAGATAAATATTTCTTAATACTTGCTCTGAGTTATCACCAATTAATTTTGTATAAATATTTGATACTTTATTCTTTCCTGATAGATCTAGAGTTGTTGTATATAATTTTGCATTTTCTTCTAAGTTATTTTCAATTGATATAAACGTATTAGTTGTATCACTTATATTATTTTCAACAATAACTGTAGCAACTGCATTCTTATATAAGTTGGCTACTACTTTTAAGTTGATTAATGCATCTAACTTTTTATTATCTTCGTTGCCTTTGCTGTCTTTTGAATTACATTTAATTACAATTCTTGATTCTGCATTTTCAGCAATATTAAATACCAACTCGCCAACATAAGTATTGTTATCTTTATCAAATAATAAACTTACTTCAACATTTTCTTTTGAATATGATGGAATGTCGATTATTGTCGAATAATATTTATCTGATGGTAAACTAATCTTTGAAACAAATTCACCTTCAACTATTTTTGTATCATGTACTTTATCTGTAGCATTAACACTTACATTATTAGCAATATCAAATTCTTTAAAGTTAACATTCTTTTCATCTAATTCTAATTTAATATCATTGATATCATAATTATTAGTTGTTCTTATAGGAGTTTCATTTAATATATATTCTTTCATTATCCGATACTCCCTTCTAATTCTAAGTTAATTAAGTTATTCATTTCTACTGCATACTCTAATGGTAATGCTTTAGAAATCGGATTAGCAAATCCTCTAACTATCATTGCCTTTGCATCTTTTTCGCTAATTCCTCTGCTCATTAAATAGAATATTGTTTGATCTGATATTTTTCCAATTGTTGCTTCATGTGAATATTCAATATCATCTGTTTCAATAATATCATTTGGAATAGTATCTGAACGTGATTCACTATCAAGCATTAAGCTCTCACATGAAATTGTCAATTTAGAATTTGTAGCTGTTGGTTTAACGTGAACGTTACTTCTAAATGTACATACACCACCGTCTTTTGATATTGACTTTGCATCTACTATTGATGATGTGTTTTTTCCAACTTGTACTATCTTTAATCCTGTATCTAAGTTTTGTCCATTTCCTGCAAATGAGATACCTGTGTATTCGCAAGTGCTATTATCGCCTTGTAATACACTCATTGGATAAAGCATTGAAATCTTTGATCCAAATGATCCAGTTACCCATTCAATCTTTCCATTCTTTCCAACAATTACTCTCTTTGAGTTTAAGTTCATCATATTCTTTGACCAGTTTTCAATTGTTGAATATCTTAGTGAAGCATTATCTTTTACAAATAATTCAACACATCCTGCGTGTAAGTTAATTTCATTATACTTAGGTGCCGAACAACCTTCAATAAAATGAAGTGATGCATCTTCTTCAACTATGATTAATGTATGTTCGAATTGTCCTGCTCCTGGTGCATTCAATCTAAAGTATGATTGAATTGGAATTTCTAATTTAACTCCCTTTGGTACATATACAAATGAACCACCTGACCATACTGCATAATGTAATGCTGCAAATTTATGATCAGTCATTGGTATACATTTCATAAAATACTCTTTTACTAAGTCTGGATATAATTTAACTGCTTGATCAAAGTCAGTATAAATTACTCCTTGCTTTACTAGTTCATCTTTAATACTGTGATAAACTATTTCACTATCATATTGTGCTCCAACTCCAGCTAGTGCTTCTTTTTCTGCTTCTGGAATTCCTAGAGCATCAAATGTTGATTTAATATCATCTGGAACATCGTCCCATGTTTTGCTATTTAATTTTGATTGTGGTCTAACATATGTTGCGATTTTGCTCATATCTAATTCTGATAGATCTGGTCCCCAGTTTGGCATTGGTAGTTTCTCATACATTTCTAATGCTTTTAATCTGATATCTAGAAGCCATTCTGGTTCGCCCTTCTTCTCAGAGATTTCTCTAATTACATCTTCAGTTAGACCAATTGTTTTATAACTATATTTATCTTCGTTTTTTAAATTATAGATGTTTTCAACTTTTTCATCTTTGTATTTATTTACGTCAGTTTTCAAAACAAATTTTCCTTTCTAACTAATTATTTAATGTAATCTGCAAATCCATTCTTGTCGATTTCTGCTGCTAAACTAGCATCTCCCGTTTTAACAATTTTTCCATTTACTAAAACATGTACATAATCAACTTTTAAATCTGAGATTAATTTCATTGAGTGTGTAATTAAAAGAATTGAATTCTCTTCATTTTTGAACATGTTAATTCCTTGTGAAACTGTTTTGATTGCATCAACGTCTAGTCCTGAATCTGTTTCATCTAGAATTGCTAGTTTTGGATTTAGTGTTAGCATTTGAAGAATTTCATTTTTCTTCTTTTCACCACCAGAATATCCAACATTTAAATCTCTGTTTGCATATGTAGAGTTAATATCTAGTTTTTCCATATATCCTGAGATTTCTTTTTTGAATTCAAATAATCTTACTGGTTCGCCAGTAATTGAATTCTTTGCTGTTTTTAAGAAGTTTGTAAGATTGATTCCTGGTACTTCTTCTGGATTTTGGAATGACATGAATAAACCAAGTCTTGCTATTTCATCAGCTTTCTTTTCTGTTACATTCTCGCCATCAAAATAAATCTCTCCGCTTTCAATGTTATACTCTGGATTGTGCATTATAACATTGGCAAGGGTTGATTTTCCAGCACCATTTGGTCCCATTATTACATGAACTTCACCTTTATTAATTGTTAAGTCTAATCCTTTTAGAATGTCTTTTTCGCCAGCTTTGGCATGTAAATCTTTAATTTTTAATAGTTCCATAAGAACGCCTTTCTAATTTATTTTTTATATCTGTTAAGATATTAATTAATTGTATTTGTTAGAATAGTCTAACATTTAATATAATACCACTATTTTTAGTGCTTTGTCAAACATTTTAAAGATATATTTTGCTTAGATTTTAAGCTATATTTTCAACCTATTTTCATTAAAAAACTAGACACTATTTTTATCTTGTGCTAATATATAAAAGTGCAAACAAATTAGCATAAATTTAATATCTGCCGCTGTGTTGAAATTGGTAGACGAGACGGACTCAAAATCCGTTGTCAGTGATGGCGTGTGGGTTCGAGTCCCACCAGCGGCACCAATTATAAGAGGCTTAGGCCTCTTTTTTATTTAAATATACAAAACTAAATCCCCGCTTAAGCAATCGCTTAAACGGGGATTAGTTTTAATCACTGCTAATTAACACCAAGCAAGTTCTTCTGTATAACCCCAGCGCAATCTTTGAGCAATCTTGCACTCGTTTTTTACAAAGATTCCTTCCTGCTCTTCAGTAAGCCCTATGCCTTTCATTCTGTTGCGATTTTCATATGCCGCTTTACAGGTGCCACTATTAAGTGCATGTTCGCAGACAAGCGCCCATGCCTTGGCAGGCAACCAGTGATGATCACGGATATAAGCAGAATTTGCATCATCTGTCAGATAAATTAATTCTGAAAATGTGCAATTTTCCATCTTAATGGATTCCGTGTCCATGTTTTCCTTTATGAATGGTTCAGTGGATAATAAGACGTCTGATTTGATGTAACAGCCATTGTTGATAGCAAGCTCATCAGCTTGGCGAAATTCAGCAATTTGTTCATCTGTCAGTCCCATCATCTTTAACCGCCGTTCATATTCGGCAATGAAAGACTCTTTTTCAGGAGTACTGGTGTCAGTTTGCATTGATTGGAAAAGGAGTTCCGATGTCATACAGTCTTGAAGTTTTTTCATAATGATTCTCCTATACATCTGGCTATGCCAGTTAATAATGACTATTGTACCATATTTTACCATATTTTTCAAGTATTTAAACTTAACGTCTTCCCTTTCAGTGTCGATTTTTGTCGTACGCTTTCCCTTTAAAATAAATAAAAACTGTTGATTTTAACAAACATATGTTTTATAGTGTGCATCATAAACTATAGAAAGGAAATTTAGCTTATGAAAGAAATCGCTAAGAATAATTTATCATTTGAAGACATTAAGCATATCGATGAGAACGGAGGTGAATTCTGGTATGCAAGAGAATTGCAAGAAGTATTGCAATACACAGAGTGGAGAAAATTTGAAGGAGTAATTAAAAAAGCAAAAACATCTTGTGAAAGCAGCGGTATTACTGCAATTGATCATTTTGTCGGCGCCGACAAAATGATCAAAGTGGCCAAAGGAGCCACTCGTAACGTCGACGACTACAAACTCTCTCGTTATGCATGCTATTTAATAGCACAAAATGGTGACTCTAGAAAAAGAGTAATTGCTCTTGCTCAAACTTATTTTGCAGTTCAAACAAGAAGACAAGAACTATCAGAAAAAGAATATAGTGAATTAACTGAAGATGAAAAAAGATTTTATCAAAGAGATCTAACACGTAAAGGAAACTATTCACTAAATGTAGCAGCTAAAAATGCTGGAGTAAAAAACTTTGATAAATTTCATAATGCTGGATATAAAGGATTATATAATGGTGAAACAGCGGATGATATTGCAAAAAGAAAAGGTCTAAGATATAGAGAAGATATTTTAGATAATATGGGTAGTGATGAACTTATTGCAAATTTATTTAGAATATCTCAAACTGAACAAAAACTAAAGAAAGATAATATTCATGGTGAAAAAAATGCTGATGAAACACATTATGAAGTTGGAAAGAAAGTTCGAAAAGCAATCGCTGATATTGGTGGAACTATGCCAGAAGATTTACCCACTCCTTCAAAAAGTTTAAAACAATTAGAAAAAGAAAACAGCAAAACTTTAAAAGAAACAAAATAAAAAGAGCGACTAAATCGCTCTTTTTTTGGTTCTTGATCAAGCTTATGCAATATTAGCGTACCATTTCCAAATCATTGCCTGGTAACATACATTTGTATTTGGTTGTCCAAAATTCTCTATCATTTTGACAAAGAACTCTAACTCGACTTCACCAATTTCATTATCAATCTCATCATAGTTATAGAAGTAAGCATTTATAGCTTTCTCCCCCATCAGATTAATATACGGAGACATAATCCAATAAGCTTCTCTGTATGCTGAAGCACCACTTTTAGGTAACTCTGGATGTAAGGATTCTGTAATCAAATCAGTTATTACTTCATTGAATTTTGTGAATTCATACCTTTGTGCATCACTATTATAATCATGGGTATAGTGTGCTAAAGCATGCACTAATTCATGAACCACCATCCATTGACATAAAGTTTCTTCGCAAGCATTTTTGTTTATGTACACCGTTGCATCTGATATTCTAAAGAATGCTCCAATATTTTCGTCATCAGTGTAGTTGGCCTCTTTAAACTCCGTATTTCTGATACTTTCTTTTAACTTCTCCTTATCTTTTAAGATTGTTGATTCATCAATATATGAATAAATCAATTCTTTACTACTAGTGATAAGTTTCTCATACTTTGCCGATACATCAGTTATATCAGTTGGTTTATATGATACATCTTCCGAAGCATTCATAAATCTAGCTGTATACTGCTCTTCATTTAATTTCACAATGTAATCGGTTTCACTAGTATTAGATAAGTCACGAGTTACATCAAAAGTTAAAGTGCCATCTTTGTACGGATTATCATTAAAGGACTTGAATCCAACTTCATATGTTCTGATACTTGCATTTTTCATAATGCTCTCATCATATGTTTTAGCTGAATCCTCAAATACTGCTACTGCTACTACGATAAGTGATACTAATGCAACAACTACTGCTGCTAATGTTTTGTTTGTGTTTTTCTTGTTTGTTGTCTTCTTCATGTTCTTTCCTCCTGCACAATTGTGCTTATGTAATATATTTTTAGTAAGTATGTCAACGACAAAGCTGATGAAGACAGCTATGTCCCTAAAGAGAAAATAATTCTATATAAAAGGCCTCCATGCCCATACAACTGCATTATAGTCTTATTGGTATATTTTGTCAATATTTTTACCAAATTTTACAAATTTGTATAATTCAACAAAAAAGAGCGATTATTTCTAATCACTCCTTTTTAGTAATATATTCTGTTTTTATTATTTCACACTATATGAAATATCATTTTTAGATACTGTAAATATAACAGTCTTTTCTTTCCAAGTACAAGTAATCTTATTTCCATTTACCGTTACATCGCTTAATCCAAGATCTTCTTTTAAATATGATGTAAATCCTTTTTTAATCGCATTTAAATGATTACCTTTTTCAGAAAATTGTTCAAAGTTTTCTAATTGATAGTCATAGATTACTGTTTCTGCAAATTCTGATGCACTTAATTCTTGTGAGCTACTTGATGAATAATTATCATTACTATCAATATTATTTTCTACTATAAAGAACATTGTAAGAAGAACAATATTTATAATTATAACAATAGCAACTATCATAACATCAAGCATAAAATCTGCATGGTCTTCTGGACTTTCTTTAGATTTCTTTATTCTATAAACCAGCATTCCAATAGCTACAATAACACTTATTATTGGAATTATTGGTCCTCTTATAAATATCGAACAAGTTCCTAGTAATACACAAATGAATTTAAATATATACTTATCTTCAAACATTATTTTCCCCCTTTAAGGATTTCATGCATCAATTATAATATAATAACCAAAAATAATTCAATACTATTAAAATCAAAAAAGAGCGATTGCTCGCTCTTTTTATCTATCAATTATAATCAACCAATTATTCACCTTTGAAATAAGCAACTGATGCGCTATCACGGCTACTCTTTGCTTCGATTAAGTAATCTGTGCATCCTTTTGGAATTTGATATAAATATTGTCCATTATATACATCTGTTTTGATTGATGTTGTGCTTAATAGATTTGATCCTGTTAAGATCCATGATTTTCCATCATATTTTAATGTTTTTCCATCATTTCCTCTTAAGTAGAAATATAATCCACTTAATGATCTACTTGTACCAACTTCTTTGATACCTGTCATGTCTACACTGTAATCAATAACACACCATTCGCATCCGTCTGTTAATTTTGTAGATACTGTTCTTCCTGAAGCTTTGATTGCTTGTTCAGCTTCTTCTCCTCTATATACTTTGTTAACTCTTACAGGAGTATCAATATAATCTCCGCTTGAGTATGCAGCAGCTGTTGACCATTCACCAAATTTAGCTGGTGATGAAGCTGTTGATTTTTTGCTATCTACATTTGAAGTTGTTGTTGTAGTTGTTCCTGTTGAATTTGATGTTACATTTGATAATGCATTTGAAACTGTATTTAGTTCGTTTCCGATTCTATTTCCTAAGTTTCCTAATTCATTTCCTGCAGCTCCTAATTCATTTCCAACTGAATTCCAAAGTGTTCCTAATTCATTCCAAACTGAAGATGTATTTGATCTTGTGTTGAAGATTCCGTTTGTAGCGTTATTTAATGTAGCTCCAAACCATCCTAATGCTCCAAAGATTGTATTGATTAATAAGATAACTACCATAGCAGGAATACCTGTTAAGATTGCTAATACAAGACCAGCAACAGCTTTTCCATCTCCATGTTTCTTAACTAATCCTATAATACTGAAGATTAATGCTAATAATGCTATAGTAATACCTATATATGGCATCCAGCATGTGAATATAGAAATAATACCTAATACTAATGCTGCAACGCATAATCCATTACCTGGTGTTCCAGCTGTTGGTTGTGTTTGTTGATATTGTGGTTGTGCTTGGTATTGTGGTTGTTGATATTCTGGTTGTGGTACTTGATATTGTTGATATTGTCCTTGTGTGTTGTCTTGAGCTGGTTGCTCTGCATTCATTGGTTCCATTGGTTGCATTGGTTCCATTGGGTTTTGATTATTTTCGTCCATTATTTTTTCTCCTTTTAATTTGTTTATTATAGAAATAAAATTCTATTTTATTTACAACAACTATTATAACAATAGAATTTTTGTAATACAACCGTAATATAAAAAAAGATGACTTAATTTTCATTAAGTCATCTTGAAATTTTATTTTGCGTAATCAATTACTCGTTTCTCTCTAACAATATTAACTTTAATTTGTCCTGGATAATCCATTTCATTTTCGATCTTTTCAGCAATTTGTCTAGCCATAATTGTCATTTGATCATCGTTAATTTTGTCAGGTTTAACAATAATTCTTACTTCACGACCAGCTTGGATTGCAAAAGATTTATCAACTCCATCAAATGAGTTTGCAATAGTCTCTAAAGACTCTAATCTCTTAATGTAAGCTTCTAATGTTTCTCTTCTAGCACCAGGTCTTGATGCTGAGATTGCATCAGCTGCAATTACTAAGAATCCTTCTGGATATTGAACTGGTACATCACCGTGATGTGCTTCAACGCAGTTAAGAACTTTTTCATTCTCTTTGCATTTCTTTAATACATCAACACCAATTTGTACGTGTGTTCCTTCCATATCATGGTCTAAAGCTTTACCTATATCATGTAATAGACCAGCTCTAGCTGCAAGCTTTGAATCTAGCCCTAATTCATCTGCCATTATTCTAGCAAGATGTGAAACTTCGATTGAATGCATTAAAACATTTTGTCCATAGCTTGTTCTGAATTTTAATTTACCTAGTAAGTTAATTAAATCAGGATTTAATCTCATTACGCCAGTTTCCATTGATGCTCTTTCGCCTTCATCCTTAATATCTTTAGCAAGTTGTTCTTTGGCTTTTTCAACCATTTCTTCAATCTTTGCTGGATGAATTCTTCCATCATCAATTAATTTTTCAAGTGCAATTCTAGCAACTTCTCTTCTTAATGGATCGAATCCAGAAATAACAATTGTTTCTGGAGTATCATCAATAATGAATTCTACACCTGTTAGAGATTCTAATGTCTTGATGTTACGTCCTTCTCTACCAATTATTCTTCCTTTCATTTCATCATTTGGAAGTGATACGATTGAAATTGTTGATTCTGCTGTATGATCAGCAGCGCATTTTTGAATAGCATAAGTAATAACTTCTTTTGCTTTATCATCAGCTGTGTCTTCAATTTCGCTTTCCATTGCTCTAATTCTTTCAGCTTTTTCTGCAACTAATTTTTCATCAACAATTGCAAGTAATTCTTGTTTTGCCTCTTCTTGTGATAATCTTGCAATCTTTTCTAATTGATCTAATTCGCTGTCTTTCATTTTTTGAACTTCAGCCTTAGTTGCTTCAATTGATGCTTCTTCAGCTTCAATTTGTTTTAACTTCTTGTCGATTTCACTTTCTTTTTGGTCTAATACTTCTTCTTTTTTGATCAACCTTTTTTCTTGTTGTTGAACATCGCTTCTTCTCTCTCTAATCTCTTTCTCTAAATCGTTCTTTGCATTGATGATTTCTTCTTTAACCTTAACGACTTCTTCTTTACGAATATTTTCTGCTTCTTTCTTGATTGTCTCTGCTTCTTTTTTAGCATTTTCTAGTATTCTTTTTGATTCTTCTTCAGCACCTTTAATTTTGTTTTCTGCTGTTTTCTTTCTAATTAAGTATCCTATTACAAAGAAAACTACTGCTGATATAAGAAAAATAGCGATGTAAATAATAATGTTGTTTTGTGGTTGTGGTTGTAATTGTTGTTCCATAATTTTTACACCTCTTTCTATAAAATTTTCAATGTACAATATATATACATATAATTGTTATAAATATATAATTTTACAAGTGCTATTGTATAATTTTTAGGACTATATGTCAAGAACAAAAATGTCATAAAAGCAATAAAATAAAGAGCTTTGAATATTCTTCAAAGCCCTTATTTATTAATCTTTTCTCATTATTAGTATTCCATATGGTGTTAAATAATCTCTGGTTGAATTCTCAGTCGCAAAACTGATAGTGCAATCCATCATATTGTCATCGAAATACTTATTTAAATCAATTTCTTTTCCTCTAGATGATCTATTTACAGCAATATATAAATGTTGTCCTTTTTCATTAAATCTATCTAGAATTAGAATATTTTTATCACATTTTATAATCTTAGCTTGACCTGTAGCTAATATATCCTTGTTGGCCTGTCTAAATGTACCAAGACGACTAACAAACTCAGTCATATCTTTATTTTCAGTCTTCCAGTTGTAAGGTTTGCGATTAAATGGATCTTTATATCCTGTTTCTCCAATTTCTGTACCATAGAATACGCATGGAATTCCTGGAAGGCAGTACATTATAGTTAATGCTACTTTTGTTAGCATTTCGCCAATCATATGGTGAATTCTATCTACTTCTGCATTCTCGTTTTCATATTTTCTAAATGCGTATGTATCAAAGTTTTCTCCGTGGCGCCATGATTCTTCAATATCCCAAATAAAATCTTTATTTTCACTCATTTTGTCGCCAACTAGCATTGTTATTGTTCTTGGCGTGTCATGAGTTCCAACATTGTTTAATAAAACATTCTTTACATCTTCAGGATATCCTTCGATTTTTTCAAATGTGTTGCTAAAACGTTCAGTATTACCATATCTAGTCCATCTTAGTATTGCATCAGCCGTAGGATAGTTCATTACCGAATCAAGTTGTCCATCTAATATCTTTGGATCTTCTTTATCAGTGGCTATACCCCACATCTCGCCAACAACAAGTGCTTGTGGATGTTTCTTTTTTACTTTTTGTAAGTTTAGTAAAAATTCTTTTGATAAGTTTTCACCTAGATCTAATCTAATTCCATCAGCACCATAGTTTAGATAACTTTCAGTAACTGATAGCATTGTTTCTTGATAGTCTTTGTTTTGAGTATCAACTTCAGCCATATCAAG
>JAEEGL012138042.1_pt1 | contig 10868 bp, 12 predicted proteins | sample 9134231 | NCBI WGS metagenome assembly JAEEGL01 (sample SAMN16246548, study PRJNA631951) | gut metagenome | biome: gut microbiome; feature: rumen; material: fiber-attached | host: Bos | place: Iran: Karaj | collected 2018-10
CTCATTTCGAGAAAAACCACTACCTTTGCACCCGCTTTCAAGAAATCGAAGCACTGGAGAGATGGTAGAGTGGTCGATTACAGTAGTCTTGAAAACTACCGTACCGAGAGGTACCGGGGGTTCGAATCCCTCTCTCTCCGCTGAAATCACTTAAAGGGAATCAATCAGATTCCCTTTTTTCGTACCTGATGGTCAACACGTTACCCTGATAACATACTCATACTGAATATTCTGGGGAATTGTACCCCTCTCAATATTCTGACATGATGATGTATGTTATTACACTATGATTCTATGATAAATGTGTTATAGATTTGTTAGACAGGGGGTATCAATCAAATGACTAAAAAGATTCATCAAAATCAGGAAAAAATGACGAAAATATGCACGAAAATACACGATAGGGTCTTGAATTTGTTAAATCAAGACTTTTATTTTGAATTTTTTGGGGGACAAAAGGGAGAAAGCTATCTTTGCAGCACCGTTCTGAATCGCACACGCGACCTCTTGGGCGGCAGTTGTTTAATATATAAATAAGGTATAGCAATATGACAAACGAGAAAGTAATTATGGCCTACATTGATAAGGTGGCTGAACGCACAGCTGCTGAGGTGCTGAAGAAATTGGCACAAAATACCAGTCCTCGAATGAATGATGAGTGGATTGATAGCAAGGAGGCTGCGAGGATAGCTGGCGTGACCCCTATCTATCTTCGTTCAATAAAGCATCAGTTCACTTACCGGAAGGTAGGTGGAAAGGTGAAGGGTCGTGTACTCTTCAATAGACGCGAGATAACAGATTATTTCTTGAACAATAATTAGTGATGAAGAACATCTCCTTCTTTCCCTTTGTAGGCCTCGTGTATAACCGCTATGGCAAGGCATCCGATACCAAGGATGCCGTGATAGAGGTACGTATATACTATATGAAAAAAGCCAAGTGGATATCGACAGGTATTCGTGTATTCCCGAAGGAGTGGCGTAATGGCCGTATAGTTGGCAGGGGGGACGCCATGCAACTCAATCGTCAGCTGGATAAGATCATAGCTGATGTCCGTCAGGTCGTATACGAAATGTATGAAGAAGGGCAGATAGAGCTTGATGCCATTCCGTCCCGCCTGCTGGCCAAGCGCAAGCCCGCCCTCATGCTCCTGGATTTCTGTCGCCGTAGGGCTGAGATACGGAAGCACGGCATTACCAAGGACAGTCAGGAGAGATATGACCGATTCCTTAAGTTCCTTGAAGACTATGATTCTATCAGGACATTCTATGATCTCAACGAGGTAAAAGTGATGGCGTTGGACAAGTTCCTAATCGATAAGAAAATGAAGGCTAAAAGCCGTTGGAACAACTACCATCGCTTCCTCAATTCCTTCATCCTGGATGCACAGAAAGAGGGACTAATACAGAAGAATCCCTATGACTCAGTTAAGATTGATCATGGCGATGACAGCGATGGCATCGATAAGTGTTTGGAACCGGAAGAACTTGAAAAAATTCGGACGGCGGAAATTCCAGAGGAAAGACTCTGCCGTGTCCGAGACCTCTTTTTGTTCCATTGTTATTTTCCGCAGTCATACAAGGATCTTCAGGCTTTCAGACCGGAGGATATGACGGAGATTGATGGAAAGAAGGTTTATATGAAAAAAAGAGGGAAGACCGGGGTGGACTACACCGTTCCTCTTTTGCCTCCGGCACTTGCCATCCTGGAGAAATACAACGGCAAGCTGCCCGTCCTCTCTAACCAGAAATACAACAAATACCTAAAGGAGGTCGCTACGGCTGCAGGCTTGAACAAGCCCCTGACAACCCACTGGGCAAGACACACCGGCGGCACCCTGTTATTAAACGCAGGTGTCCCCATGGGAGTGGTTAGCAAGGTCCTTGGTCATAAGAGCGTGAAGATAACTGAGAGAATTTATGCAAAATGGCTGCCCAAGACAATCGTGACGGAAGTTAATAAAGTGACGTGCAAGCAGGAGAACAAGGAGAAATTGAATTCCCTTGTGAACCAGATCGTCGGATTTGTCAAAGCCAATGCTCTACATGATTCTCTCAGTCAACTGGAGGTCACATTCTTCGACTACTATGAATGGTATGAGGCACAGGCCGAGAAGGAAAACCTCGCTTCCCTCGGAGGTGCGCCTGGTAGCCTGCAAAACTGTAACGTGTTGGCTGGACAGCTGGTCCGTGCCGTGCGCTTCGGCGATTACGGCATCGGACAGCAGCAGCTTGATCAAATAAAGAAGATGTTATCAGAGATGATAAATAAGAAATACAAACTGGAGGAATGACAATGGAAAAGAAGAAACGCCCACCACCTTAAATGAGCAACCCCCGGGCTGGAACCCAGGGGAGAAATCTTTGCGCAGGATTTACTTAATTTGCCGTTGACGGTGCAAATTTAGGTATTTTCCTGCAATCATACAAATTTTAATCAGACATTTTTTAATTAAATAATAAATTTGCACGAATATGGAAGATAATAATATAAAGTCGGCAGCTGAGATTGCCGAGGAAAACAAGAACAAGAGTGAGCAAGAGAAGAAGGCTGAGGAGGCTCGTAGAAGAGAATATATGAAGAAAGTTCAGGCCCAGGCCGAGGAGATTGCTTGCTGTTATGTGCGTATCGCCGGAACATGGTATAAGAAGTGTATTCACCCGGTTACTAATCAGCCTGTGCTTGAACACGTCAGGGCTGAGGATGTCATAAAGGATTTCGGCAGGGATCTCGGTCCTGCAATACTTGGTGCTGCCATCAAGTGTATCAACTACGTTAATGTTCCTGATCATCTCAATTATCAAGAATTTGTCAATAGTCAGTCAAATGACACCTATTATAATATATATAAGCCTATCAATTACAAGCCAGGAGCTGAAGGTGAATATGAGCATATAGACAATCTGATTCGCCACATCTTTGGCGACCAGTATGAGAAGGGACTTGATTACATCCAACTACTCTATATACACCCTATGAAGCGTTTGCCCGTCCTTGTCCTTGTCAGTCGAGAAAACGGAACAGGCAAGTCAACCTTCTGTAATTTCCTCCATGAAATTTTTGGAGAGAACTGTCTTCAGATTGATAACGATACGCTGCGTTCCAACTTCAATTCTACATGGGTCAGTAAGTTGTTAGTCTATTGTGAAGAAACGCTTCTTAATAGACGTGAGGATAGTGAGAAAATCAAGAATCTCACAACGGCCATCTCCGTTTCTTCCGAGGCTAAGGGTAAGGATCGCACGAATGTGCTGACCTTCCTGAAGTTCATTCTTTGCAGTAACGACGAGGATCGTCCCATCATCCTGACTGCTGAAGATACCCGCCATTGGGTGCGCAAAGTGCCGCCCATAGAGAACAAGAACCCTAACGAGAATTTTCTGGAGGAATGTAAGAAAGAAATTCCTGCTTTTCTTAGATTCCTTACCCAACGTAAGTTATCCACGAAAGGTACGGACCGTCTGTGGTTCACTCCCGAAGAAACCCGTACTGATGCCTGGAGGCGTATAGTGGCCGGAGGCTTGACCAGACTCGAACGCGAAATCATCGAAATGATGCTTTCAATTATGGATGCGGAGAATCTCAACCAACTTCAATACGATCCAGAGGGACTTTTCCAGGTAGTGAAAGAGTTACTCATTCCATTTGATTTGAAGGTACCCTTCTCGCGCGACATCGCACGAGATATTCTTCGTGGTTGGGGACTCAAGGCCTCCAAGACGACAGAACGCTTTGATCTTTATCAGAAAAACTTTGACGGAACGGTGAAAGTTGTCTGCAATAAGACCGGTAAAGCGTACACCGTCACAAGAGAATTGCTTGAGAGTATGATATTTTAACGTCACAAACGTCACAAACGTCACAATACCGATAAATACAGGTGTTAACGATGTGACGAGATTGTGACGTTGTGACAAACTAAAGATATGGGAAAAGAAAAATGAGACTCTTGAACGTCACAATGTTACAACATTGTCACAATGTAAATTGTTGATACACAGACGTTTTAACGAATGTGACGTTTGTGACGTTTTTTCTAAGTTCGCTCCGGCCAGAAAACGAGTATAAAGGATAAGAAGTTAAAAAGATGGATATAAGACAAATAAAAAATACTTACACCTGCTTTAACTATCTGGGAAAACCAGTAAGGAAAGTGGCAAATGGATATCTCTATCGCTGCCCGTGGCGGGATGACAAGCACCCCTCCCTCTCTGTCACTCTCAATGGAAGAGGATGGCACGATCTGGCAACTGGTGATCATGGAAATGTTATCGACCTTGTGATGAAATGTAAGAATACCTCATTTAAGTTGGCATGTGAGGAGATAATAAGGGAGTCACCAGATATTTCTTCTTTTCCCCAGCCGATACCTATGGATAGGGGAAAGGAAAAGGGTTGTACCTTCGTGAAGTTTGAGGTGGTACCGCTCCAGTCACCTGGTCTGTATGCCTATCTATATCACCGGAAGATAAATATTAGCATCGCCAAGAGGTTTCTGCAGGAGGCCCGATATTCATTCAAGGAGGGCGATGGATATCTCTATGCCCTGGCCTATCCCAATGATAAAGGTGGTTATGAACTGCGAAGCAGTCGCTACAAAGGATGTACAACGCCAAAATCAATAACCACACACTTTCACAAGGAGGGGGCATCCTTGATTGTATTCGAAGGATTTATGGATATGTTGAGCTTCGCCACCCTGTGCGGCGAAGTCCGGCATAACTACATCGTCCTAAATTCTATCGTCAATATCGATGCGACTATCGAGACTATCAGGAACAGCCGGACACAATTTGACAGCATTCTCTTGGCTCTCGATAACGACAATGGTGGCACCGAGACCACCATGAAGTTGTTGGCGGCATTTCCTGACGCTAAGGATATCAGAGGCAGATTTGCTCCATTCAAGGATGTGAACGAATATCTATGTCTGCGCGACACTACCTATTCCAACCACTCCAGTCGGTGAGATTCGAAGTATGGCTTGGGCCACCTCCGACAGACTCACCGATATGTTCTGTCAGGACGGCACTAAGTGGGTGTGTCCCTTCTGCTATTTCTACACCTCCTTTGTCGTTTGCTCGATCCATTTATCATTTACCGATCTGTCAACGGCATTATGGTGTTATGCAGCAGTATCTCATTGGTCATATCCTCCAACTGCTCATTGGTTGGTACTGTGTGGTGTCTGTCAGCATAGAGCATGTCATATAAATCACATCTATGCCGGAGTCTATCAACCTCCTCTATATCCTTATTGAGCTGCCTGACTGCCCATAAGATGCCCTTACTGGTGGATCCTTGGTACTCGTCAGGAATAAAGTATGACAACTGCTTCAGGATGGTCTCAATCTCATCCTTCTGCCTTCCGTCCTGCCACTTCACATGCTTCGGCTTGACGGGAAATTCTCTTACAATCTTATGTCTACCCATTTTTCAAGTCCACTTAAAATTCTTTTTCTTACTACAAAAATACAAAATTCTCGTAAATAAACAAAATTTCGGGTGGACTTTTTATTTTCGTGAGTTAAGATTTCGGGTGGACTCAAAATCTTTGAGTCATCCTATCATGGGTCCCTGATGCCTCTGTCGGGTGTTTTTCTCGTATAGATATCAGGTTAATCTTCTATTCTGCATCCCTATGGCTGCCTCGCGCGCATATACGCGCGTATATTAAAGATATCTAAAACATATGGCCATTTCTTGGAACTTTCAGAGAATTTTCATACCTTTGCAGCATCCGAAGATCCCCCCGAAGTTTTCTGAACGTCCCGACAGTGAGCTCGCTCATATTTGGCAATTATATGCCAAATGTAGTGCCTAATTAGCACTTGGGAAGCCCCCAACTCACTGCCCACACCTGACGGACGGGACTTTGAGTGGATTCCCAAGGTGCGATTAGGCTCGTGCCGAGGGCTTTTTTACGGAGCCGACTGCAAGCAGTTCACGACTCCTCCACGGCAATTCTGCCGTTTTTTCCGATGGCGCAGCCTCCCAGACTGGCGAGGTGGTAAGACGAAACTCACTTTAATTTTTTGCGACCTATGAAACGTAAGCAGGTATGTGACATCAAGGCCAGCAAGGGTGATACTGTGGGAGAGTCCAAAGAAAAAACCCGCGATTGGTCGAGGAAACAGATGGAGGCGCGAATGGCTAACAAACGCCTCAATTATGACTTCACACGTACACGTCTCAACTTTGAGATAGTGAACGGTGAGGTAAAGGAAGTTGACAAAAAGAAAACAACTGAGCAGAGCATCAAAGAAGCTCTGGCGGCTCATGGCATACCCCATCCTGACGAGGCAGAAAGCCATATCAAGAAGGGTGCCAAGAAGCCGGAGAAGCAGATCCGCAACATCGCGGCCAATATCATCCTCGGCGGCAGCCGTTTGCCGATGCTGGAGATGGCCTTCGGGAATCAGCCCCTCGATTTGCACAAAGGAGCCGACAACTCAGGTCTTACCAGAGAGGAGAAAATCGAGGAATGGGCGAAGAAAAACTATGAGTGGCTATCATCCCATAAAGGATGGATAGTGGCCAGGTTCATTGTTCACCTCGATGAGACGAATCCACATGTCCATGCAACGGTTATCCCGACTGCATGGATTAAGGGGAAGGAACGTGTGTCTTATCGCTCAGTGTTTGGCGGTGAGAAATCAGCTTCTTCTGCCAAGTACAAAGCCATCCTTGATGACTATTACGAAAAGGTTGGCAAGGATTTTGGTCTGGAGCGCGGCGACCCGAAGGCTTTGACGGGGAATGAGCATAAATCCAACCGCGATTATAACGAAGATCTTGAAGCCAGGTGTGCAGATCTGGAACGGCAGAACCAGATACTTGAATACAATAACGGCCAACTTCATAAAGATATCGAGCGTCTGGAAGGTGACAAAGCCGCTCTATCCAACCAACTTGACGAACTTTCTAAAAGTAATCGCCGACTGTCCAGCGAGAATGAGGAACTGAAGGTGCGAAACGCCGAAGCCAGACAGGAACTTACAGCCATTATTACCAAGGCTGAAGGATTGGCTGCAGACATGGCTAAAAACATGAAAGCAATGAAGTCTCTCACTTCCATGATCGAAAATAAGATGGCCGAGCGTAGCAATGCCATGCAGTCCCTGCAGACTGCACAGCAGCAGTGCGATACAGGCATAATCTCTGCAGACGATTATGAAGCCGTTGCCGCTGCCGCCATGGCCAAGGTTGATGAGTTCGATGAATTTATTAATAAGAAGTCGGCAAGTCTCACTAAGATTTCCAGCGACCTCCTTCAAAAACAAAACGATTTCACACGGCTGAAAACCGACTATGCGGATCTTCTTAGCCAAGTAGAAGATGCCAAACAGTTCAAAAAGGAGAACAGTGGCATATGGAAACGTTTTGAATCAGCCATTGAGGGCAGATCCGTCGAGCGTTCTCTTCTCCAGACCGCGCAACGGCTCAATGCCATTCCTGATGGCCGGTCCGTCGATGGGCTTTCACAACTTGCCGCCGTCTTGAAAACCTTTGCCGACGGCTACCCTCAGAAGATAGCCGATGCAACGAATGTCGGCAAGAGACAAGGCCGGAATATGGCCATGTCTGAAATGCAGGCGAACATCGATAGACTGGAAAATGCCGTCAGGAATCTCGGTGCCATACCTGGCAGTAATACCGACAAACAGGATATGGCCTCTCTGATAGGCTGGCTTGAGAACCTTGCCCACCGTCGTAAGGAACAGTTGGAAAATGCCAGAAGGGAGGGTGTCAAAGATGCCATCGAGGAAATAAGGACGGTGGCAAAAAGGAAGTGGCCGGAAGGCACGACAACTACCGATGTCGGCACATGGTTTAAAAAATACCAAGCATCCCATCAGCAGCTGAAGAACTATGAAACAGCTAACGGCAAATCTGTATTTGACAAAATAAAGGATTATGAAGGACAGTTGCAGCAGCATGCCGCCAATGAAGCCCAGCAGCAGAAGGAGATAGACGGGCTCTATAAGTTCCTGCCGACCTATAATGATGCCCTCAACGCCATCCGTGCCACATACAGGATAAGTGATCGCAGACCAACTTTCACGATGGATCGGGCTGAAGCGGTCTGGCGACTACTCTCGACGGCTTCGACAAAAGACGAGTGTCAGGATATGGCTGACCAGCTTCTGGAAGCAGCCAAAGAGAGTTTTAATTCCAATGTTAATACCGTCCGATGGGCTGATGCGGTGGCGGCTGTTATGGATATCGTCGAAAACCTCAACCCTCTTGCGGCCGTCTTTTCCCTGGATCCTGGTGCCAGCATCGGCGGTGCCGGAGGCGGTGGAAATAACGAACTTCCACGCAACAAGAAAGATGATGATGATGTCCGCAGGAATCTCTTTGACGGCATCATGAGGGCTGGGCGAAAAGCCAGGTCGATGGGAATATGAGGTACGGTTTTCGGTCAATGAAATGTATCAGAACAGATATACCTTTTACCGATACGTCAGTTGAGAAAAAAGGTACCTGATAAAAGTTAAGCCTGATTTTTAGGCCCCAAAAATAAAAGTCAAGCCTTATCAAAACAGGCTTGGCTTTGTTTTTGAGGGTACTACATTTCCGTATATAACCTGGCCGTCACTTTTGTTACCTTTTGCCGCCGTATCGCAGATCCCGTGCTTCCCAGTTGATGGTCAGCCGGTTCAGACTGTAGCCCTTCTCGATGCACGATAGTACTCCAGCCATCGCCCATGGCTGATCAGTCTCCGGCCATGAGTTCACATAGCCAAGAGCGGTCGTGCCATCCTGAAACTTTGTTGCCTTCAGCAACTCAATTTGCTTCTTGGAAATATTCATTGTTACTCAATTTTTGATGCAAAGATACAAAAAATGACTAACAATCACAACTATATAAAATATTATTTGTATATTTGCAGCGACGAATGTGTCTCACCATGTAGAAATCGCCAATTTCAAACAATGTATGATAGAGACACAGGCGACAGCTCATATCCGTGGGCTGCTCATCTGTGTATTCATACGAGTGTTTGGCGATACTTTACATGGGCACGGGTGGCAGTCCACTTTTTGTGTGGAGACATTTTGTCATAGTAAAGTAACAAACAAATAAATAATGCATGAAGAAACTATTGGCAATTATCGTAGTCATGGCCTTAACGGCAACGGCAAGCGCGACACGTTTTGGGTTAGGTGGTGGTTCATACCTCTATCCTTATCAGTTTGAAGAAGAAAAGGCAATTGTATTGTCTTTCTATACCACAAGAGATTATTGCTTGAGGGACGAAGTTATTGTGAAATTTAAATTGGCTGACGGCAAAATATTAAGACTTTCAGGTAAGAAAACTACAACTAAACACACAGAGATGTATGTCAATCACTCGAATGTAACAAATTCACCGTCACAAATTTGGGAAATATACCAAGTTGTGCTTCCAATTACCAATCAGCAGATAGAAATGTTTAGCGTAACAACAGTTGAGAAGGTAGTCATCAACACACTTCCTAAGGTATTTGTCTCAAAGATGGAAAATAAAGAGTTTACTCCTAAGCTCTACAAAGAATTGAAAGAACTAAAAGATGAATTGTCTGAATGACAATATACTGTAGCAACATAACAAGAAACAAAATGAAAAAGTATTTGAAAAAAACAACTATGGCCATATTGGCCATGATGACAATGTGTTTATTCAACGCCTGTGGTGGTGATGACAAGGATGATGACCTGCCTGGTGGTGAATCCAGTGTCGTGTATATTGAACCATGCTTCAATTGGGGAGCATCCCTTGATGAGGTGAAGGCATGGATGGCAAACAAGCCGTATGAGCTTCAGATGGATCAGTATCTGCTCTACTACATTAAGTCTGACGGCACTGCCGCCATCAACTATATGTTCGACGGAAACATCCAGGGCCTTTACTTCTCCCAAGTAATCTATGAAGCGAAAGACAGTGGTGTATTGTCATCTCTTATTTCCCAGACGGAAAAGAGATACAACACGACCTTGAGAAAGGTTCAAGAAGGTCAATATACCGCATATATGGGTAATGCCGTCGTTGGTGGCAGGATGGTTGGAATCGTCATCACGCCTGGAAACAATACGGTAGAAGTACTATTCGCTGTACCAGAGTAGTAAATAATTAGAAAAACATTTGGTCATTTCAGAATAAATGCCTACTTTTGCAGCGCAAAAGATAGATAATTGTTAGAGATGACATTTGACTCAACATAGGATGCTTTGGTATCGTGTTGATTCTCAATAAGGTATAAGCGGGCTACGCTGAGATGGTTCGGAAGCCTCTCTCTCCGCAAAATAGCACAAATGGGAACCTTACGGGTTCCCATTTTTAGTATCTGATTACCAGTACCTTATTAGTTTAACCCGCTGAAAGCGAGGCTAATAAGGGGATGGACACCGCTGAAAATGCATACGGCATCATGGTTGGTTGCCCATGCACCCTTGAAAGGAGGATTCCCCCGCTGGATAAGCAGCACCTTGGGTTCTGCCTCCCTCGTTATTACGATACTGTCAGCCGTAACAGCCGGTCTCGGATATTTATAGGTGTATGCCATATTTCACAAGTTTATCTACGATCTCCTTACAATTTCTGAAACCTTCCTCTTCCTGCACCTTGGCAGCTCTGCTTTGGTTCTCACCTTTTTCAATTTGCTCCCCTCGCAGCATTTCATAGGTGACAAAAGTCTTCATCTCGCTATTACCGTCTGGCAGTTCTCTCCCCAAAGCGACACCACTTGGATAAGCGCAGAAGATGCCATCGGGGTATTTCTCATTGCCTTGCGCATCGGAGTTGAGATGCAGATTCTTCATGATCCAATCCTTCATCACCTCCATCTTTGGCATATCCATCGGCAAGCCAGTCCTCTCCTTA
>JAEEGL012169727.1_pt1 | contig 10868 bp, 28 predicted proteins | sample 9134231 | NCBI WGS metagenome assembly JAEEGL01 (sample SAMN16246548, study PRJNA631951) | gut metagenome | biome: gut microbiome; feature: rumen; material: fiber-attached | host: Bos | place: Iran: Karaj | collected 2018-10
ACCCGGTTTGGGCCCCTTGAAAACCCTCGTAACAGGCTCTTAAAACCGTCAAATTACACTAATATATATAATATATTATATATATTAAAACGTGTCCTAAATAGCGTGTTTTTAAGGGTTTTTAAGGGGGTTTATATACGTGTATTATATATTATATATAATAGATTCCGCATACACATATATATGTATATATAATAATTCCCCTTTTCATTATACCGCATATTTTCGAAAAAGTATATGTAGACTTTTATAAAAGGTCTATATATATTTATTCCAATTTCCGCGATATAATATAGGTGCAAAATAAGAAAAGGGATTAAATTATAATTAGATCCTCATTAAAGGTCTATATATATTTATCCCCAAAACTATTATATAATATAACCGCAAAAGATAAATAAAACCCCTTTTTATTAAACCCCTTAATAAAAGTCTATATTTACCTTTACCCATTTTTATTATATAATTAGAACGTAAATAATCCACATACCTAATTTAATTTATAACCCCATTCGATAAAGGTCTATATATACTTTTATCTCAATAGGGTATATAATAAAACTATCTAAAATATCATAGGAGGTAAAAAAGATGAGAATTAGATACGCTTACAAATTAACAAACGAGGATGGCAGCACAAGCTTCGTCGTTCTCAACCACATCAAATCCGAGGCCGAAGTCCAAGAACAATTCGCCGATAAAGGTTGCACACAAGCCACCTTCCACGAAAGAGTCCGCACAGGCTTCAGATTAAACGAAAACGGTGAATTAGTCGAAACCGGCTTAACCCGTAAATCCGCAGATGAACCAGCCGAAGCACCAGCCGCTCCAGCACCAAAAGCGAAAAAGTCATCCAAAAAATCTAGCAAGTAGTTAGATCCCCAAAAGTAATTCTAGGGGGAGGACCCCTCCCTCTAGAGTTTTTCTACAAGGTATATAAGTCTGTATATACTTTATAGAAGAACTACGCAATAATATCGTCATACCTGAGGAGGGAACTAAAATGAGAAAACCAGGAAGAAACGACCGCAAACACAACATGAACAAGTATAACCCAAAAGGGGTTATCACAAAAGGTAGAACCGTATTATCCAGCGGTGCTATCGAAACCGACAACTGGATCAAAAAGAATGCCCCTAAGAAATAGGAGGATCCAGTATGAAGAAAGAAACTAAAAAGGTCTACGAGGACTACATTAAAAACAATCGCATCGATTATCGCACCGAGAAGATGATCGCTTATCATTACCTCTCATTAGGAGAACAAGTGATCGATAAGCTCACCCCTCAGGACATCGAGGAAACCGTCTTCCAAGAACAAAAGAAGCAAGAGGCGGCAGAGAAGGAAGGTAAGATCTACATGATCGACCCAAGCTTTACCGAATATCTCTTAAAGGCAGTTCGTGCTTTATACGAGATCCCATCTCAATATAGATACGACATCTTAAAGGAGATGCTTTAGTATGCTCGACAAACCAAGATTAGTTTATACCGGATCCAAAGAGTCTGAAGGGAACGACTATTGGTTCAAAAGATATATCCATATCGTAGATGTAGACGGATACCTTATCGCAACCGGAACTACAATCAGCACGGGCTATTGGGGAACCGAAGCCAAAAGTAAAACTAAAGTCTTCGAACCTGACCAAGAGAAAGAGGCTGAATCTTTCGCCTTAAGCTACCTCTTGGGGAATGAAGATTAAAGGGAGACCCATTAAAAGTCTATATATATTTATATAGACTTTTTTGATATAATAGTAATGTAAATAATAGGAGGAGAACGTTTACATGATTAAAGAACTCACTACCAGGGAAGAGCTTGAGGCTCTTGCTAACAAATCCGCACCTACATGGGAAGGTCTATCCCTTGAAGGTCTCGAAGAACAACTTAAGGAGATCGATCCTAAAGTAGAAGCAGTTTATTGCACAGGAGAAACCTATAACAAAGCATATGGGTTAACCGGCGATAACGCTTACCCAAAAGATCTCACAATTGTCTTTCTCAATAATTGGTCTATCAATATGATGGATTGGAAGTTCAAGTTCGGTTGCCGTTGGGCAGACGACGTCAGAGACAATAACGTCAGAAGGGAAAGGGAATAATATGCCAAACAATATACCTTTCGGAAAAATCATTTGCTCTCTTGTTTCATTAAAGTTCAATGGTGAAGTTGGACCAATGGGAGGGGAGGACCCAATCGTTAGAGGAAACGAATTGATCCTTTTTTCTCAATGCCCAGAATGTGGATATAGGTTCAACGACGATGGATCTGTAGATTGCTTCTATCCAGATGAAGATGCCACATTTAATTCTTTAGTTCATGATTGTGGTATGCCTGAAGATGAAGCCCAAGAAACTATCGATAACCCAGAAGTTTACGACTCCGTCTTAGATTTACTCAAAGATGAGGCAGACGGATGGTTCTACGATTTTGGAAGACCTGATATAGTCGAAGCTATAAAAGCAATCTTGGAGGTAATCGAGCATGAAGAAGAAACCGACTCTGAAACAGATTAAATGGGTATTACAATACCTCGATGAAGAACTCTTAATTGAGAACGATTCTACCTTTGAAGAAGTTATCGAATATGTTAACTCTATTAAACAAATTAAAGAAGGAGGTTTTATTGTAAGATGGGAACTCCAAAGACTAAAGAAGTCAAAGTTATTCAAGGATATTGTTCCGGTCGCTGGGAAGACATGTGTGAATATGATCGTTCCGAATACGGAAACATCCGCCACGATTTAGCTGAATATAGGGCATCATCTACATCATACCCTATTCCTTATAGAGTTATTACTCGTAGGGTCCCCCGATAGATTTGAAAGTCTATATTTATTTTTATCATATATTATTATATAATATAATCACAAAATAGGAGGAGCACAAATGGAACAACGTTACTATAATTTCGGTTTACCTTTCAACGGAGCAGAAATGGCTGATTTCAAAAAGAACTTCGGCTATAGGATCTTCATCACATTTGGAGGAGGAATGGGTGGAGGTAATAGAAGTATCTATACCTACGATGAAATCGATACTACTAAAACTTTTGTAGAAGTCAAAGACATCTTCGGAGTTAAAACTAAAATCAATTTAGCTCATGTGGTTACAATCGATCCTTATCAATTCTTTATTATCGATGTTAAAAATAAAGATAACGATAATATCAAAGATTGCCCAGTAGGAAAAACTCAAAGAATGTTTTACGCTTTTCCTTTAAGATACGATGTCACCTTTACTGCAAAATATATCTACAATCGTGGTATAGACGACATGGCTTTAATATCTATCATTTATCTCAAATAAGGAGGAGACCGAATATGGCAGATTTTGAAAAGATCACAATTCAAGAATGTGAAAATTGGAATCACCGTTATGAAAAAGGTGAATTCAGATACACAGAAGCTAATCCCTATATTCTCGAAGCAATGAAACAATTCATCGAACTTCGTGATAAAAAAGGTTATAAATATGTCGAAGATTACACCCCAGGCAAATGGGAAGCTTTAGATATTAAAAAATATCATAGTAAATATGGAACTAATTATATCTATATCGACCATGAAAGAAAGATCTATCGCATCAAACAAACCATTGGTGAATTCTACGGAGGAGGCGTAGTAGACTAATATGAATAAACAAGAACTCATTCAAGCCCTAAAGGAGGGCACCCTCTTTGATTTCATCGCTAACGAATATCATAACGCTAGCAAATGGGAACTCAAAGAAATCATCCTTGCTATCCTTTCAGTCCTTTATGATAACTATAAAGGTGATTACGAGGACATCCAAAAACAAACTCTTACTATCTTAAAAGAAGAACGTGATTTCTTCGAGGAGGATTAGTATGAGAAAGCTCACTAAGAAAATTAAAAAGATGCGTAAGAACTACAAACCAACTATTGGTCTCACCGTTAAAAACGCATACGGAAGAGGCTATAGAACAGGACACATGAGTCTTAACGCTAACATATACTACATCGAAAAAAGAAAAGAAGAATACCGTAAATGGGAAAGAAAAATTAAAGGAGAGATCCATCAGCTTATAAGAGAGGTTATGCCAGGCTTAGCTGCTGTTGAAGACGCTCTTGTAGACCGTTACGGTTTTAATCCATACCTATTCTAAGGAGGAGAGAATATGAAATGGGAAGAAGAAGACATCATCGAATCATTAATTGATGACTATTGCAAACATCAAAAGAACTACGAAATCTATTCACAATTAGATAACGAAGTAGATGCTAATTGGGAAAGCGCCATATGTGATTATATCTTTACTAAATTACAAGCAATCACAGATGCTACACCAACCGAATTAGCAGATCGACTCCAAGATAGAATGGATGGAGTTATCGAGTTTGATCCAGAATGCCCACCAAAGATTGAAGTTGGATCCAAATGGTATACCGCTCAAGATATACTATATTGCGACAAAGACGATCTTTACTTCGATATAGAAGAAGATATGCATTGGTTAGAAGTTGATTCGAAAGGCGATGTCTATATCGTCAAAGGCACACTAATGGTTTATATGGGTGTCATGGATGATGCAGGTGGTTGGCCATGCTTCATGATTCATAATGAAGAAATGGACTTCGCCGGAGATCCATTCAAAATTAAACCAGCTAAATAAGGAGGGGACCCATATGAAGATTTGGAACCTTGTTGCAGCCTATACAGGTGAAGACCAAGCAAACGGATATAACCCTTCGGGTGAAGTCGTTGCTAGTTTTAGAAACTACGACGACGGTAAAGTCGCTTTCAAAAAACAAATCGACTCTGAAATGTTATACTCCGATGAACAGGAAATAGAGTTAGAAGAACTCGGCGAAGATGAAGTTCTTATTATTAATCGCGATGATGACTATTGCGTTAATATCAAACTTCAATCTAACATCCTTCAATAAAAGTCTATATATATTTTTATAATATATTATTATATAATATCTATGTCAAAATCAAAAGGAGGAGAACGATTATGACAGTTGCTCAACTTAAAGCTATTCTACAAGAACAAATTGATAGTCTCGAACAATACGATGACCATCAAACAATCAAAATGGTAAGTAATACTTACTTCCTCGGACATCCTAAATACTTTTTAGGAGTCGCAGGATACGACGGAGGCTACATCAGCTTCGATGATCCTGTAGAAGAGGATGAGGAAGAGGAGGACGAATAACATGCCAGATGTTAACGCAGTCGACAATCTCGTTCAATTAAAAGAAAGAGAAACCGAACTTAGAAAAGCTTGGTATGCTCAAAGACAAAAAGTTACCACAAGACTTTATGAGATTTTAAACGATCTCAATCTTGGTCCATTATCTCTTATAACTCCTAAAGAAGATCAACCTGTCGAAATCGACAATTGGGGACCCTTTGGTAAAAAGATCAAATGGAAAGTTTCAGAAGAAGTTCAATTCTTCAACCCTGATGAAAACGGTAGGGACTTTGGTTCCAGTTTTAGTTTATATATCTGGGACGAAAAAATTACATTAAACCATGGATCTTGTGGAGAATGGGGTTTAGAAGATAAAGGTCAATGGAGTAGATTACTACTCATGAAAGCCATCTTTGACACTCAAGATTACATCATCCAAGCATTAGATCCATTAATCGACATGTCCGTAAGAGATGAACTCTGGGACGTCTCAACAAAAATTAACGAGATCTCTCAAGCCCTTAAAAGAATTGAGGATGAGAAGAAAACTAAAGAGATCATTTCCCAACTTAAGCCTAATCGCTATCTTTGCACCATTACAAAAAATTGGGAATATTACAAAGATGAAAAAGGTAATTTCATCGAAGTCAATGGAGAAAATGGTCATTACGTAAAATCTTGGATCTCACAATATAAGATCGTCAAGGTCACAGATAAAACCATTATCGCCGTTGAGACTTATGCTAATGGAATAGAAGCATACAATTGGAAAAAATGCTATCTCAAACTTCCGGTAATCGTTGGAAATATTAAACGTAAAAATACCTACATCATAGAGGATCTTAACATAGCTCCTCCGCAAGACGAGGACTCCAAATAGGGGTCCCCTCTTGCTAAATATATAAGGAGAACCAATTATGCAATTAATTACAGCTAACAAGAAAACATTAAATGTTACACTCTTAAATCCTACAACTAAACAAGCTCAAACTAAAGTTCACTCTTATGAGTATACTAAAAAAGGCACATCTATCTACGATGCTTATAATAAGCCATCCAGTAAAAAGGTGTATGCTTATAACGAAATCAGAGAAGAAATGAGTGACGTCAACGGCTACGCTATTAGAATCACCGGAGCAGGATGCGACATCTTCAGTTGTGCTTATAAGGTCAAAGATAAAGAAGGTCACGAATATCTTATTTATCATACACCAAGCAACCGCTTCGCTATTCAATTAGATTAAGGAGGTCTTTCCAATGGCAAACGTTTATATTAAAAAAGAAGATCCAACATTCTATTATCTTAAAACTAAATATGGAACTAGCAGCTGGGGATCATACAAAATGTTTGTTCGTATCCCTTATAAAAAGAAGAACGGACAAATGGGTTCCAAATATTATTGCACCTCCAAATATGATGCAATCTTATTCGATCACCCAAGCAACGCTTATGATTTTACTAAAACTTTTAAAGCCGATTGGGAAATAGCTACCATTAAGCTTCCTGATAACGCCTTCTTAGAAGAATGCCAAATAGATGGTATCAAATGCTACATTTGTAAAAACTGTTTCGCAGGAAAGGTTTATAAGAGTTTAGGTATAACCTTATAAAAGTCTATATTCATTTTTATACATAAAAATGATATAATATATATGCAAAATACATAAAGGAGGAGATTATATGTATTTCAAGTATGTCAACCACAATTCAGATAAGGAGATGTTTGATTTCCTTATCAATCACTTTACCTATCCTACAATGAACTCTTGGAATGGGACCAGATCCATTGCCAACAATGTTAAGGTCTACAATATTCCTGAACTTGACACCAACAAAGCTTTAGAAGCTTTAGAAGAAGATGAATACGCATCTATCAATTTAGCTATCAAAGATTGGGAAGAAGATCATCCAGGTTATGAAGTTTATTTCAACGGAAGATCTGGAGGCTATTTAGTTCTCAAACATTCTTCAACTAATAATTGTGTATTTTACGCAGATCCTAACTCTCCATTACATTATGACAATTATGAAGATTGGAAAGAAGATGTTAGAAGAGATTGGGGCTCCCTCAAAGCTTATCATCCAACTTTAGTTAAACAAACTAAATTAATTCAAGCCTTTGACCAATTGTGCGATGATCTCATCGCATTGACAAAGGGATTAATCGACTACATGGAAAAACGTAAATCCCTTACAAGAAAATATTCCGCAACCTTAAGGTTCCAACGTTATCATTATGAGACCTTAGAAGATCTTAAACTTCATATGTTAGATATGAAACGTCGAAACTATAGAGTTTGGGAATGGGACCCAGACGAATTATGGGTCGAATATGAAATGAACGAAGCAATCGACTCAGAAATCGTTCTCGAAGAAGAAGGAGAGGAGGACTTCATCTAATGGGAAAAAGAAAGCAATGGTTTATTAATCGCTGGGGAAAACAATCCCATATGTGGTATATCGATGTCCAAGGCGTCGATCAAAATGGTCGCACAGTTTGGTTATCAGGAAACATATTAGGTCAAAATAAGTTTGGCTTTGGTGGTTTCAGAGATTATTTAGCAAACATGATAATCATCGACAACTTTAACACCTTAGTTAAAATTACTCCAGATGCTTATCGCTTCTGTTCAGAAGCCGGCGTCACAGCATTTACTCCACAAAAAGTTTATTTAGGTTTTGCTCCGATGAAGGGAGAAAATCAGATTTGGCCAGAAAGAGAATTAAATATCGCTTTCAAACTAAATGAAGCCCAAAAAAGAGCTTACTCAGAAATCTTCGACGAAGATTACGTATTAGAATACCTCAGACAAAAGTTCAACTCAACTTGGGAGATCATCTTTGATCCTTGTCCTACCGATTTCGATTACGCTTTAATTATCGACGGATTAGAAGAAGATCGTCTTGCTCCTGATTTCGTCAATCAATTAAGGGAGGTTCAATAGTATGACTAATCAAGACAAAGAAGAGTTAAGATGTTTAATTCATCCCTCCTGGTCAAATCTCCAAGATCACATTGATCTATTAAACGACATCCTTGATAATTGCGAGGATCAAGAAGAAAGAGAATGGTTATCTACAGCCATTGACGGCTTCAATGTCGTTATAACAAATGTTCAAAAAATATTAGATAAGGAGAAGAATAAATAATATGCCACTTTGGAAAATTAGTTATTATCGAGGTTATTATTGGATGATCGTCGAAGCTCCTTCAAAAGAAGCAGCAAGAAAGATTTTTAAAGAAAGCCATCCTAATGAAAAATGCTATATTAAAGAATATCACGAACCATTCATTCCATCTGGTTCAATGTATGATTAAGGAGGACATCATATGTTTACATTATTAGACAGTTTAGATCTTGACATGGTGGTTTCTGATAGACCACTCAAATTTGCTACAATGGCAGAACTCGCTGAAGAATCTAAAAAACGTGTAGAAGCTTACAAAGCTCAAGGCAAAAGAACGAGAGTCGTTTGTAGAGTTCCAGAAGCATTCTACGTTATAGAAGAATACTAAGGAGGGTCCCCCATGACAGAAAAACAAATCGATGCTGCAAAAGCTTATCTCTACAAAAAATACTATAATGGAAAACCTCATACTCCTGATAATTTAGTTCAACCTTGGTCAAAGGAAGATGAATTATATCAAGAAGAATTGAGCTTCAGATCTATGGTCAACTCAATCTTAATCTATGGAGGTTCCTGTGTCGAAGGTGGAAATAAATGGGATAGTTACCTTCTCCCTTACATTAATGGAAACCAATGGCACAAAGTTCTCATTCCTAAAGAAAGAGCTCTTCAAATAATTAAAGAGCAAGAATACGATGTCTCTCAATCTGAAATCGGTTATGCCGGAGAAGATTCAGAAGGCGTCAGTTACAACTACTGCAAATGGGCAGATGAAAAATAGGAGGTAATGGAAATGAACAGCACAGATCACCTCAAAAAAGAATTGATGGTATTTGCCATCGAACACGACTTCTTCGGATATGGTAGTAGATGCTACAAAAGATCCGATGGAAGATATGTGAGTATCGTCGATGGAGAAAGGGCAACTTATTCCGGCAGAGAATTAGCCGCAGAATGGGATACGCTTGATCTCGACGACAAAGAAAACATTATCCGCTACTTTTCAGAAAGGGAATTAGGAGTCCCTCTAGACTCATCAAAGTCTATATTAATTTATCATTCCTTAATATGATATAATATGATTGAGGAATAATAATAAAAAAAGATTATTGTCGGTCCTCCGATTGGCATACGTCGAACTGATGGTCTCCTCGCTATTTCCGATTAGTCTCATTTTTGCCATCAGACCCCTGAGTTCACATTTAAGGCTTAGAGGGGGTCCCCATTGAAAAAGGAGAAGCTTATGGCAGAAGAAAAAAGAAAAGCCCTTACCCCAAAAGAAGTTATTGAAGGTATGTATAAAAGCGTAGTTCAACAACTTCAACGTGAGACAAATATCATTACTAGATATGAGCTCAACATCGTTCAACAAACTCTTCAACAAGTCTACAACGAGATTGAAAAGCAAAAAGATCTCGAAAGCAAACAATCTAATTAAGGAGGTATAACCCATGCCAGAAAAGAAAAAGAAACTATGGCCAGGTGATCCTGGTTATGAAGGTGGAATCTTCCATACTACTGTAATGGTCGACGGCAAACGTAGTGATGTTCGCACAGTCAAAGATCCAAACGGCAACCCTGTCTCTGTGACAGTGACCAAGAAATGGTGGATTTTCTAGTATGGGATACACCACCGAAGAAAAACATTTAGAAGATCAGATCCTTGATTTCTTTGAGGATCTTAAAAAACACGGGCACCCTATCTACTGGGAACATCGCTCTGGTCAGGGCGGATGGCAGTATAAAAAAGGGGTGCCCGATTTTTTTGTAGTCTATGATGGTCTCCACCTCGAAATCGAGACGAAAGGCAGCGATGGAAAACAATCTACACTACAAAGAAAGTTCCAATGGAAATGTGAGACAATCTATCATATTCCTTATTGTTGTCCTCACTCTTATCAAGAGTTCCTCGACTTCATTTGTCACTACATAAAAAGCGAAGAGTAGAGCGCCAACCCTACCCTTCTAGATTTAAGGAGTATACAATGCCAAACCTATTCGTCTTTACTCATACGTTCCTGATGAGGTTCCTCTTCTTCAGGCTCCCAATCAGGTTGAGCTGCCTTACGGTAATACATACCAACCCAGTTGATTAGTTTCTTACCTTGTCGGAGTTCAATATCGATACGTCCGGATCCCCAGATCTTACTGAGTTCTTCCGCACTGTAACTTGCTTGTTTACGTTTGTAATCTTCGAAGAAATTAGAAGCCTTCTCAAAGTTATTAAACTTCTTGATAGTCTTCCAAACGAAATCTTCGCCTTCGAAGGTTCCTAACCAAATCTCGTATTCTACAAAATCAGCCATAATTTTTAATCTCGTGTCTATTATATAAAAAGATTCCGTGCCTGTAAATATAGAGAATGAAAATCTTCTGATGATGTGAACGTCGTCGGAGGATTTGGCGTCAGACCCTCGATAGGGGTACCCCTCTTTCAAAAAAAGAAGAAAAAAGAATTTAACCTACATTTAATGAAAGTCAGTATCTAATTTCAAAAATTAACAACTAAGCATGCACACGCATATGTTTTCCCGTATTTTTTCCAGGGCATTACCTCACAATTTCTTTCACAT
>JAEEGL012571906.1_pt1 | contig 10868 bp, 8 predicted proteins | sample 9134231 | NCBI WGS metagenome assembly JAEEGL01 (sample SAMN16246548, study PRJNA631951) | gut metagenome | biome: gut microbiome; feature: rumen; material: fiber-attached | host: Bos | place: Iran: Karaj | collected 2018-10
CCTCTACCGCGAGGCGCTGCGCTATCTGCGCGGTGAACTGCTCAAGGTGCTGAAAAACCTCGCTGCTTTTGCCGAACGCTACAAGGCCACGCCGACATTGGGCTATACCCATTACCAGCCGGCGCAGCTCGTCACGGTCGGAAAGCGCGCGACGCTCTGGATGCAGGATCTCCGGTCCGATCTCGAGGAGCTGGACTTCGTGCTCGTAACGCTGCGCTTTCTCGGCTGCCGCGGCACGACCGGTACGGAGGCGAGCTTTCTGGAGCTCTTTGAGGGCGACGAAACCAAGATCGACGAGCTCAACCGGCGGATCGCCGCAGAGTTTGACTTCACGGAGTGCTTTTCTGTCTGCGGGCAGACTTACCCCCGCAAAACGGACAGCCGCATCCTCAACTGTCTGAGTGCCATCGGGCAGAGCGCCTACCGCATGGCGCAGGACATCCGCCTTCTCCAGCATGACCGCCAGCTCGAAGAGCCTTTTGAGGAAAACCAGATCGGCTCCTCCGCCATGGCCTATAAGCGCAACCCTATGCGCTGCGAGCGGGTCTGTTCCCTGAGCCGCTATCTGATGACAGAGGCAATCAACGCCCCGCTTACCGCCTCGGCCCAGTGGCTCGAGCGCACTCTGGATGACTCGGCCAACCGCCGCCTGTCCCTGCCGGAGAGTTTTCTCTGCGCCGACGCGGTCCTGCGCCTGCTGCAGAATGTGAGCGCCGGTCTGCGCGTGAATGAGAAGATCGTGGACAAAACCGTGCGGGAGTATCTGCCGTTTATCGCGACGGAGAATCTGCTCATGGAAGCCGTGAAACGCGGCGGCGACCGGCAGCAGCTGCACGAGATTATCCGCCGTTGTTCCATGGATACGACAGCCCGGATGAAAGGCGGTGGCGACTGCGATCTGCTTGCGCGTCTCGCTGCCTGTCCGGAATTTGGCATGAGCGAGGCGGAGTTGGAAGCACTTCTGGATCCATGTAACTATACCGGACGCTGTGAGCAACAAGTGGAGGCCTTCCTTTCAAGTATTCTTCCGGTGTTGAATGATGCAGTGCTTACCGAAACAACTCTCGATGTTTAAGCAAAGTCCCTTTTGTCCGTTTTGTCACGCACCTCTTCCAGTGCACATGTTTCCTCCCTCCGCCAGAAACCCACAAGGAACAGATTTACGAAAAATCTGTTCCTTGTATCATTTATGCGGAAGTGCCAAAGATGAAACAGCAGATTGATACAATCAGTCAATCTGTTGTTTCTTTTTTTGTGCCCGGAAAAGCCCGATACCACAGGTTTTTTGAAACGCGGGCGACTCATTTGAGCAAACGAAAGCGCGATATATGATGCTTCGATCCCGCGGCGTGCTGCCAATCGGCCATGGATTGCGTTTTCTTTCGTTACATCCTGGAGAAAGGTTTTTTTCACCCGGATTTGCTTGAAGAACAAAGGGGAAAACCCACACTATACGAGGACCCAAAATTGAATGATTTCCATTCGGAATTGAAAGCAATCGAGCGGCCGCCACGATATAATCAAATTGCAAACTACCAAAAACTACTATTGGGAGGACATTATGCGAAACAAGACTTTCAGAATCGTGGCCATCGTCTGCATTCTGGCGATGATGCTGTCCCTGGCTGCCTGCGGCTCCAGCGCCCCTGCCAGCACCGGCACGGCCGGCGACTCCGGCGAGGCCGCCAAGAGCTATGACCAGGTGACCTTTGCCTACGCAACCTTCAACAACATTCCCACTGCGGAGAACCTGGCCCCTGTGGAAGAGGCCATCAACGTCATCACCCGCGAGAAGATCGGCGTGGAAGTCAAGCTCATGCCCATCAGCATCGCCGACTACTCCAGCAAGGTCAGCCTCGGCCTGCAGGGTGGCGAGAAGATCGACATCTTCGAGTCCCTGGGCAACTACGGCACCTGCGTCGCCGGCGACATGGCCTACGACATCACCGAGCTCGTCGAACAGTACGCCACCGGCACCAAGGAGATCCTGGGCGATGAGATTATGAGCGCGGCCCGCGTCAACGGCAAGCTCTACGGCATCCCCACCTACAAGCCCTTTGCGCTGACCCCGATGCTTATCTACCGTCAGGACATCGCCGATGAACTGGGCCTGGACATTGACAGCCTGCAGGACGTCTTCGGGGTGACCGAAATTCTCCGCGCTGTCAAGGAAGCCAAGCCCGACATGACCCCGCTGGCCCCCGTGTCCGCCGGCACCATCGGCCTGAATATGTGCATGGGCGATGTGGACTGGCTCTCTGACGACTACTATAGCCCTGTTGGCGTTCTGCTCAACGATGAGCTCACCGCGGTCGACCTTTATTCCAGCGACAACTTCCGCAACATTGCAACGCTCGCCCGCACCTGGCATGACGAGGGTCTGGTGATGAAGGATGCCGCCACGACCACCACCATGGCTGCGGAAGCCATGACCTCCGGCAACTACTTCGGCTACATCGCCGCTTACAGCTATCCCGAAGCCGACACCGCCGCCTCCCTGGAGGCCCAGTGCGGTGGCTTCCCCATCGGCGCCAAGATCCTTGACGGCGCGTATCTCAGCACCGGCGACATCAATGCGCTGACCTGGATGGTCGCCTCCACCACGAAGGTGCCCGAGGCTGCCGTCAAATTCCTTGACCTGACCTTCACCGACGACGAGGTCATCAACCTTATCATCTACGGCCTGAAGGACCGTGACTACGTCCTGAACGAGGACGGCACCGTCTCCTACCCCGAGGGCCAGGATTCCACCACCGTTCCTTACACCGCTCAGCTCAGCTGCGGCACCATGGGCAACTTCTTCAAGATGTACCCCATGGCTGGCACCGATCCTGAGTCCCTCAAGTGGGAGGAGGATCAGAACCGCGAGGCCAAGAAGTCTCCTGCCATGGACTTCACCTTTGACGCGGGCGAACTCAAGACCCAGTACACCGCCGTGCGCAACGTCATCAACCAGTATCTGCCCGGCCTGGTCTGCGGCAGCCTGGATCCCGAGACCGAGATCGACAACTTCGTCAAGGCCCTCAACGATGCCGGCTACCAGGATATCCTGAGCGCCAAGCAGGCTCAGCTGGACACCTGGCTCGCCAACAAGTAAAACGGATTCTTTTAAAACCTCAGCGGAGGCCTGCATCCTGAAAAGGTCTGCGGGCCTCCTACCTTATCCTGAAAGCAAAAAGAAAGGGTGTTCCTATGAGCGAGCGGCTTCAAAAGAAATCCCGCGACCGGAAGACGACCCTATCGCTTCTGGCGATCGCCCTGCCCGGCATCATCTACCTGATTATCAACAACTACATGCCGATGGCAGGCATTTTCCTTGCCTTTAAAAACTATAGCCTGGCCAAGGGCCCCTTCAAGAGCCCCTGGTGCGGCTTTAAAAACTTCGAGTTCCTGTTCAAAACCAAGGACGCCTGGATCATGACCCGCAACACGATCCTCTATAACATCGCCTTCATCATCCTCGGCACCGTCATGGCCATCTTCGTCGCGATATTGCTGGTGGAGCTGGGCGAGTCCATGCGGGTCAAGCTCTTCCAGTCGGCGCTGCTGCTGCCTAACCTGCTGTCCTGGGTCGTCATCGGCTTCATCGCCTATGCCTTCCTGAACGCGGACAACGGCTTTATCAACAACACGGTCCTACGCTGGCTCGGCCTGGATCCGGTCTCCTGGTACTCCAAGCCCGGCGCCTGGCCCGCGATTTTGATCATCGTCAATCTTTGGAAGAACATCGGCTACCAGTCCATTATCTTTATGGCGAGCATCGCCGGCATCGACAAGGCCCTCTATGAGGCCTCGGCCCTGGACGGCACTACCAAGATCCAGCAGATCTTCAAGATCACGCTGCCGCTGCTCAAGCCCACCATCATTACGTTGACGCTGATGAGCATCGGCCGTATCTTCTACTCGGACTTCGGTCTGTTCTATCAGGTGCCGCAGAACTCCGGCGCCCTGTTCGCCACGACTCAGACCATCGATACCTACGTATACCGCGGTCTGATGGAGCTCAACGACGTGGGTATGTCCGCGGCGGCGGGCCTGTATCAGTCCCTTGTCGGCTTTATCCTTGTCACGATCGCCAACCGCATCGTCCGCAAGGTGGATGCTGACAACGCCCTGTATTAAGGAGGTGCGCACATGTTAAAAAGTAAGGGTATGAACGCGTTTGCGACCGTTTTTCTGACGATCCTCACCGTCCTGACCATGCTGCCCATCCTGTTGATCGTCATCTCCTCCTTTACTGCGGAGAGTGCGCTGATCACCGACGGCTATTCCTTCTTCCCCAGCAAGTGGAGCACCGCCTCGTACTACTATATGATCAAACAGGGAGCCACTATTTTCCGCTCCTACGGCATTTCCATTTTCGTGACGGCCTTCGGCACGGTCTTCAGCGTCCTGATCACCACGATGCTGGCCTATCCCATGTCCCGCAAGGCCTTCAAGTACCGCAATGTCCTGGCCTTCTTTGTGTTCTTCACGATGCTCTTTAACGGCGGCATCGTCCCGGCCTACATCATGTGGACCAAAATCTTCCACATCAAGAACACCATCTGGGCTCTCATCATCCCCAACTATCTGGTCAACGCCTTCAATGTCATCCTGGTGAAGAACTATTACCAGAACAACATTCCCGATGCGCTGATCGAATCAGCGCAGATCGATGGGGCCAGCGAGTTGACCATCTTCTTCAAGATCATGCTGCCCCTGGCCATCCCGACCGTGGCCACCATCAGCCTCTTCACCGGTCTGGCCTACTGGAACGACTGGACCAACGGTCTGTACTACATCAGCGACCAGAAGTTCTACAGCATCCAGATGCTGCTCATGAACATCATGAACAATATCATGGCTCTGCGCTCCAACGTGGATTTGGTGGGCACCGGCGCGGTGGATCTGCCCGGGACCTCCATCCGCATGGCCATGGCCGTCATCGGTATCCTGCCGATCCTGATCATCTACCCGCTGGTGCAGAAGTACCTGGTGCGCGGCGTCGTGGTCGGCGCGGTCAAGGGCTAAGCATGGCTGCGGGAAAATGGATCCCCTCCTGGCGGGTAGTTCCCATTGACTACAACCTTGAGATCGCCCGCTTTCATGGCACCACACAGCGATGCTGCTTTGTAAACAACCTCAGCGGCGACCGGGTCCGCCTGCGCCTGTGCAACCTGTTCAACGACGTGCCCATGGGCATCTCCTGCGGCCGCATCGCGGTGCGAAACCGGGTGAGCGGCCGACGCTCGGAATGGATGCCCCTAACGCTGAACGGGGAGCGGGAGATCATCCTGCCTCCCGACAGCGCCTGCTTCAGCGACGAGCTGGCGCTTACGGTCAGTGCAGAGGACGATTTCCTGGTGGATCTGTATTTCGAGAAGGAGCTGTCGCTGCGGGGTGTCTGCATCTCCTGGTCAAAGCAGAGCTGGCAGAGCGCCCAGTATGACGGGGACTATCGGAAGGGTCCGGATCTGAGGCTCTCGGTCGCCAGACGCCTAGCCCCGGAGTTGGCTCAGGATTCCTATGATAATCAGTACCTGGTGGGCTTTTCCGAAATCCAAGTACGAAACCGCGACGGCGCGAAGCTCCTGGCCCTGTTCGGGGATTCCATCACCCATATGGGCTATTACGACGATGTGCTGACAAGCATGCTCTATGAGCGATTTCCCGGGAAAATCGCGGTCATGAACGCCGGAATCGGCGGGAACCGGATCGCCCGGAATTGGCCACGGGTGGATATGCCCGGCGGCGGCACTCTCTTCGGCGAGGCCGGAAAGAAGCGCATTCGGCGGGATCTCTTCGAGGGCGCTTCGCCCGACTGGGTCTTTCTGCTGGAGGGCGTCAACGACTGCACCCACGCCTTCGCTTTTGGGGAGACTTCGATCCCCACGGCGGAGGAGATCTATGACGCGCTGGACGAGGCCGCCGGGATCACCAAGGCGCAGGGGGCCAGGGTGTGTGTCTCCACGATCATGCCTTTCGGCTGCTTCTCGGAGCCCTGGCGGGATCGGGCGGAGGAACTCCGGCAGCGCTGCAACGCGCTGATCCGCGCCGGCGGCAGTTGGGATCGGCTCATCGACTTGGACGCCGTGATGCGCGATCCGGATAACGAACACCTGCTCCAGGCGGGAATGGATCTGGGCGATGGTATTCACCCCGGCCCGATGGGCGGAAAGAAGATCGCCCAGACAATCTACCGGGAGGGCGTAGCCAAATAATGTGAGGAAAGAGTGACCTTTTGTCAGAGAAAAACGCCGACAGAAGGTCACCTTTTTCATCTTTGGAAACGTTGACACAAAAATTGGAAGAGACTATACTTACTATAAATAGACAGAAAACGGATTGCGGGAGGGGAGATCATGAAGCGGCATTCCTTAATACAGCGGACCTTTGTGCTGCTTTTTATCCTGGTGGTGCTGGTAACGGCGGCCTTTGCCGTCTACTGCGCCCTCAGCTATGATTCCTCCCGGCGGGAGACGCTCAGCATGGCCGACAGCATGCTTCAGGTTTACCGTGCGCAGATCGACGGCGAGCTGAAACGGGCGGATACCATGCTGCAGAACGTGGTCCTGGAGCGGGCGGACGAGATCGACCTGTTGCAGAGCTCGCAGGAGCGGGAGCGCTATTTCGCCGGCATTGAGATACAGAATACGCTTCGCTCGGCGCTGCAGGCCAATCCCGGTATCGCCATGATTGCCGTCTGTGACGACAGGTATGACGCCTGGTATGAAGTCCATCTGGAGAGCGATCTCTGCTATCAGGAGAGCCATCGCCTGGAGAGCTTTACGAAGAAGCTTCTGGCTGGGGAGGAGCAGGCGCTGGACTGGAAGGCGGCCGCGTGGGAGGATCACACCTATTTCTATCGCTATTACATGCGCGATTCCCATATTGCCATCGTCTTTATCCGCGCCGACTCCCTGATGCCCGACGCGGACACCGGGGAAATGCTCATCACCTGGCAGCTGCTGGATGAGGAGGGGAGGATCCTGGCCTCTTCGTGTGATGGCGGGGAAGAAGCAGTGGGACAGGGACAGCTTGCACTTCGTTCCTCCTTGGCCGAGGGCGGCTTCAAGCTGAATGCGATCCTGTCCCGGAACGCGATGCTCCGGCAGCTGCGTCTGAGCCTGATCGTTTTGGGGCTGCTGATTGCCGCGCTGGTGGCCTTCAGCCTGCTGTTGCTGCGTTACGGCCGCCTCTCCGTGATCCGGCCCCTGCGCCGGATCACCGGGCAGTTGCAGGGGATGACGGAGGAGAAGACGGATCTGTATCTGGAAGGGGACTGCGATTCGGAGGAGTTTGCCCTCCTACAGGATTCTTTCAACCGCCTGATGACCGACAATGTGCAGCTTAGGCTGAAGAACTATCAGACGCGCCTGGAGACCCAGGGGACGGAGCTGCGCTGCATCCGGCTGCAGCTGAGGCCTCATTTCTTCCTCAATGCCCTGACCACCATCAGCAGCCTGAGCATGCAGGGGAAGAACGAGGAAATCAAAACCTACATCAACGCCCTCTCCCGGAACGTCCGCTATATGTTCAAGTCCGGCCTGCACACGGTCCCTCTGGAGGAGGAGCTGGCTGCGGTCAAGAACTACTTTGAGATGCAGGAACTCAAATACCCTGGCGCGGTCTTCTATATGCTCCAGCAGGAGCCGGGGACAGAGAACTGGCCGGTGCCCCAGATGATCATCCATACCGTGTTGGAGAACGAATACAAGCATGCCATCAACATGGGCGAGACGCTGACGATCCTGACGGACATTGCCACGGTGGAGAAAGAGGGGGAGACTCTCCTCTCCATCACCATCGAAGATGATGGTAAGGGCTACCCCGCCGAGGTTATCGACTCGCAGCAGCGTCGCCGGAGCGAGGACGGGAGTCGGGTCGGCCTGAGCAGCATCGACCGGATGCTGGCCATCATGTATGGCCGGGAAGGGCTGATGCGCCTGAGCAACGTGGAACCCCATGGGGCCAAGACGCAGATCCTGCTGCCGGCGGTGCCGGTGAACGAATACAAGGAAGCAAGTCTGGAACAGGCGGGGTGAGACCATGTTTTCCGTTTTGATTGTGGACGATGATGTGGCGACTGTGGATGTGATCCGCGATACCGTCAACTGGAGCGAGCTGGGCGTCACCAGGGTCCTGGAGGCCTATCATGTGGAGCAGGCCAAACGGATCCTGTCCGAAAGCCTGGTGGACATCGTCATCAGCGATATCGAAATGCCGGGGGCCACGGGCCTGGATCTGCTGGAGTGGGACCGGGAGCAGAACCGCCAGGAGCAGTTTCTGCTCCTGACCTGCCATGAGAGCTTCCACTATGCCTCCCAGGCGATCCGCTACCGGGCAGCAGATTATCTTCTCAAGCCCTTCGATTCCCAGGTGGTGGAGATGGCTCTGCGCAAGGTGATCAATTCCGTGATCGAACAGCGCAACCTCTTGGAAAACGACCGCTGGGTCAAGGAAAACGCCCGGCGGCTACAGCTGTCCTTCTGGGAGGACGTGTTCCGTGGGCAGTACGACGGCACACCGGAGCGGCTCTGGTCTGCCCTGTCCCGCCAGGCTATGCCCCTGAGCCGGGAGGGGGAATACTATCTGGTGGTCGGCCGGGTCACCAACTTGGAGCATGATGTGGAGCGCTACGGCCGGAAGCTCTTCTGCTACGCGCTGGAGAACATACACTCCGAGACCCTCTGCGGCAGCACGGAGAACCGCAGTGTGGTGTGCCTGGATAACCGTAGCCATATGGTGGTCTGCTCCGTCTGCCCCTCACAGCTACCGGAGGAGATGGAGCGGCGCTGCAATGAGCTGATGCAGGGCTTTCGCTCCGTCATGAGCAGCGAGCTCACCTGCTGCATCTGCGGGCCCTGCCCCATCGACCGGATGTACGATCTCCGGGATTCGGCCTTGGACCTGATGGCTTGGAACGTGGGGAAATACGGCACCGTGTTCTGGGAAAAGGATCTGGACCGGAACCGGGATGCCTCCGCCCCGCCGCTGGACGCGGAGCGAGTCACGGCGCTGCTGGAAGCGAACAACAAGCGCTCCTTCCTGGAATACCTGCGGGAGCGGTTGGAGGAAGCCAAAGCGGACAACCGTCTGTTCCGGGATTTTCTCTTTGAGATGCGCCAGCAGATCCTGCAGGCGGTGTATGTGGATCTGGCGAAAAACGGCATTAACGCGCCCCGGGCCGTCTCTGACGAGGTGATGCGGGAGATGTCCGAGAAATCCACCCAGTCCAGTCTGGATATGATGCGCTGGGCCAGCAGCGTGGTGAACATCGCTATCGAGCGCAAGCGGGAGGTCAATACCGGGGAGAGCCTTTCCCGCAAGATCGACCAGTATATTGAGGCCAATTACCAGCAGGATCTGAACCGCGACCGTATTGCCGAGGCCTTTTTCCTCTCACCGGGCTATCTGGGCAAGCTCTATAAGAAAGAGACCGGCAAAAACATCAAGGACACCCTGACAGAGTGCCGTGTCCGCCACGCCCGGCATCAGCTGGCCGTTCCCGGCCTGCGCATCATCGAGATCGCTAACGACGTGGGCTTTGAAAATGTGACCTATTTTTCGACGATTTTTAAGAAGTATACCGGCATGACGCCCTATGAGTACCGCAAATCGGTACTGGGGGAGTTGGAACAGGAGAAGATACCATGAGAGAGATTCTGCGCATTCATGTGCTGTGCACCCAGACTGAGCGGGTATGCGGGGGAGCGGGGACGGCCGCCATGGTCTTTTTTGAAGGAGAGGCGGAATCCTCGTATTTCCGCGGTCGGGTGCTGCCCAGCGGCTGCGATACCCAGCAGATAACGGAAAAGCTGTTTCAACTCTCGGCCCGCTATATCCTGGAGGGGACGGACGCGGAGGGAAGGCCCTGCCGGATCTTCGTTGAGAACAATGGGGAAGTCCGGGAGCCACCTGCCGACGGCGTGACGCACACCCATCCCACGGTGTTGACCGACAGCCCCGCCCTTCAGTGGCTGGAGCGGGCAAAGCTCAGCGGTACTGCCACCGGCGAAGGAGAAAACCGGGTGCTCATTCAGATTTATGCGGAGGATGAACCATGATTTCCCGTCAAAGAAAGAGGGGCAGCTACCGCCTGCTGGAGCTTCTGCGTGAAAATCTGTCCCATTATTTTCTCTCTGGCCTGATCGCTTTGGCCGGGGCTACGCTGTATGGCGCTGCCGTCTGGGCGGCTGCGATCAGCCGCAGTATCTTGGTGACCCTGCTCGCGGGTATGGCCGCGGGCGTCCTGCTGGGACCCTGCCTCTGCGGGCTCTGCGATACTATCCTGCGCACCCTGCGGGATATGCCCGGCAACTGGGGGGAGACCTATCGCCGCGCCTGGAAGCAAAACACCCGGCAGAGCATCCCCTTCGGCGTGGTCATGGGCTTTATCCTCTCCGGGCAGATCTTTGCCCTACGCTTCGGCCTCTATCCCGGGCTGACCTTGCTCAGCCTGGTGATCCTGTGCGGCCTCTTTGTCTATGTCTGGCCACAGATCGCCCTGGTGAAGCTGAGTAGTTTGGACATTCTTCAAAACGCCCTGGTGCTGGCGCTGGGCCATCCGCTCAAGACCCTTTCGGCGGTCCTGGTGGTGGGGGCCTGGGCTCTGCTGCTCTGGCTGCTGCTGCCCCTGTCGGCCATCCTCTGGGCCATCGGTGGGCTGTGGTTTCCTGCGCTGCTGGTGCTCTATCTGCTCTCCGGACTTCTGGAGGACAGCTTTCACGCAGAGGCGACCCTGTCCACTCCGCCTGAGAAACATGACGAATAAAGCGCACCGGGCCGGGAGAGCAGACGCTTCCCGGTCCATTCTATATGCCCCGTTTTTGAAAGCTTTGGGTTCAAAAGCGAAAGCATGTGTGCGCTTTTTCAGGTATAATCCA
>JAEEGL012652166.1_pt1 | contig 10868 bp, 9 predicted proteins | sample 9134231 | NCBI WGS metagenome assembly JAEEGL01 (sample SAMN16246548, study PRJNA631951) | gut metagenome | biome: gut microbiome; feature: rumen; material: fiber-attached | host: Bos | place: Iran: Karaj | collected 2018-10
GCCAGCAAGGCCAGCGGCTATCCCATTGCCAGAGTGACGGCCAAGATCGCCCTGGGAATGGCGCTGGAGGAGATCCCGGTGGCAGGCGGCACGGCGGCCATCGAACCCTCCCTGGACTACATCGTGGCCAAGTTCCCCCGCTTCCCCTTCGACAAATTCCCCACGGCGCCCAACACGCTGGGCACCCAGATGAAGGCCACCGGCGAGGTGATGGGCATCGGTTCCAACCTGGAGGAGTGCATGTTAAAGAGCGTGCGTTCCCTGGAAACCGGCGTGGTGCACCTGCACATGGACAAGTTCGACACCATGACGGATGAGGAGATCGTAGACTACCTGGCGGAATTCCGGGCGGACGGCATCTTCGGCGTGACGGAACTGCTGCGCCGCGGCTTTACCGTGGAAAAAATGCACCAGATCACCATGATCACGGAGCTCTTCCTGGAGAGCATTAAAAAGATCGTGGAGATGGAAAATACACTGAAAAAGAAAGTGAACAGCCTGAAGGCCCTGACAGAGGCCAAGAAGATGGGCTTTTCCGACGCCTGGATCGCAAAGCTTTGGGAGCTGACCGAGGTGGAGGTCTATGAGCGCCGCAAGGCGAAGGGCATCACCCCTGTCTTCCGCATGGTGGACACCCTGCACACCGGTACTTACATCGCCTACCTGTATTCCAGCTATACCGGAAAGAACGACTCCCGGCTGACGGACAAAAAGAAGATCGTGGTGCTGGGCGCAGGCCCCATCCGCATCGGCCAGGGCGTGGAATTCGACTATTCCACGGTCCACGCGGTACAGACCATCAAACGGGCCGGGTATGAGGCCATCATCATCAACAACAACCCGGAGACCGTCTCCACCGACTACACCACGGCGGACAAGCTCTATTTCGAGCCCCTGACCCCCGAGGACATCATGGCGATCCTCAATTTCGAGAATCCGGAGGGCGTGATCGCGTCCCTCGGCGGACAGACGGCCGTGAACCTCGCGGAACCCCTGATGGAGCGCGGCGTGAAGATCATCGGCACGGACTGCGCGGCCATCGAAAAGGCGGAAAACCGGGATTCCTTCGAACATCTGCTTCTGAAACTCGCCATCCCCCAGCCGAACGGACGTGCCGTGACCTCCATCGAGGAGGGCGTGAAGGCGGCGACGGAGATCGGATATCCCGTCCTCGTGCGCCCCTCCTTCGTGCTGGGCGGCCGGGCGATGGAGATCGTCTCGAAGGAAGAGCACCTCCGCCACTACCTGAAAACCGCCGTGGAGATCGACAAGGACAAGCCGGTCCTCGTGGACAAGTACATCGTCGGGCGCGAGGTGGAGGTGGATGCGATCTGCGACGGGCGCGACGTGTTCGTCCCCGGCATCATGGAACTGGTGGAGCGGACGGGCGTCCATTCCGGCGACTCGATCTCGGTCTATCCCACCTACACCGTCTCGAACAAGGTCAAGGGGATCATCCTCCAGTACGCGAAAAAGCTGGGGCTCGGCATCGGCATCGTGGGGCTGTACAACATCCAGTTCATCGTCACCCCGGAGGACGAGGTCTACGTGATCGAGGTCAACCCGCGCTCCTCCCGGACTGTCCCCTTCCTCTCGAAGTCCACGGGCTACTCCCTCGCGGATATCGCCACGGAAGTGATCCTCGGCAAGAGCCTGAAGGAACAGGGGATCTTCGACCTCTACCCGGAGGAAAAGAAGCGGTACTACGTCAAGGCTCCCGTCTTCTCCTTCCTGAAGATCAAGGGGCTGGACGCCTACCTCTCCCCGGAAATGAAGTCCACGGGCGAGGCCATCGGCTACGACGACAAGCTCCACCGGGCGATGTACAAGGCCCTCATCGCGTCCGGCATGAAGCTCCAGAACTACGGCACCGTGATCTTCACGCTGGCCGACGAGGACAAGGAAGAAGCCCTGCCCCTCGCCCGCCGGTTCTATGAGATGGGCTTCAACATCGAGGCCACGACGGTGACGGCGAGCTTCCTCAGAGAGCACGGACTCCGCACCCGTCTGCTCCGCAAGCCGAGCGAGGGCAGTTCGGAGGTCGTGGACGCCATCCGCGCGGGCTACGTCAGCTACGTCATCAACACCCGGGCGATCCTCTCCGGCTTCCACACCATCGACGGCGCGGCGATCCGGCGGGCGGCCACCGAATCCGGCGTCACGATGCTGACCTCCCTCGACACGGTGAAGGTGCTCCTCGACGTTCTGGAAGAGACCACCCTGACGATCTCCACCATCGACGCAAAATAAACGAAGGGATCCGCAGAATGAATCAGCAGAATCTGACCGTGTTCTCGAACGTCCCACTGACGGACACGGTGTTTGAAATGAAGCTCCGGGGCGACATGAGCGTCTTCACCGCCCCCGGACAGTTTGTCAACCTCCGGCTGGACGGCTTCTATCTGCGCCGTCCGATCTCGGTGTGCGACATCGAAGGGGACGTCCTCACCCTGGTATACAAGGTCGTGGGGCACGGCACCGAAGCGATGAGCGCTCTCCCCGCCGGATCCGTACTCGACACCCTCTGCGGGCTCGGAAACGGATACGATCTCTCGAAAAGCGGCTCCCGTCCCCTGCTGGTCGGCGGCGGCGTCGGGATCCCGCCCCTCTATCTGACGGCGAAACGCCTGATCGCGGAGGGAAAGGAAGTCTCGGCCGTTCTCGGGTTCAACACGGCGAAGGAGATCTTTTACGAAGACCGCTTCCGCGCGCTGGGCTGTAACGTGACGGTGACGACGGCCGACGGGTCCTCTGGGACGAAAGGCTTCGTGACGGACGCGCTCCCGGCGGACCGGACGTATTTCTACGCCTGCGGGCCGGAGCCGATGCTCAAAGCCCTGTACCGGACGACGGAGATCTCCGGCCAGTTCAGCTTCGAGGCGCGGATGGGATGCGGGTTCGGCGCGTGCATGGGCTGTTCCTGCAAAACCATCGCGGGGACCAAGCGGATCTGCCGGGAAGGCCCCGTACTCGAAAAGGAGGAGATCCTATGGGAAAGCTGAACGTCACCCTCTGCGGGATCCCGCTGGACAATCCGGTGATCCCCGCCTCCGGCACCTTCGGGTACGGATATGAATTCGCCGAACTCTACGACATCAACCTCCTCGGGACCTTCTCCTTCAAGGGGACCACGCGGGAGCCGAGGTACGGCAATCCCCTGCCCCGGATCGCGGAGTGCACGGCGGGGATCGTCAACTCCATCGGGCTCCAGAATCCCGGGGTCGACAAGGTGATCGCCGAAGAGCTGCCGAAGCTGAAAAAAGTCTTTCACAAGCCTGTCATGGCCAATGTCAGCGGGTTTTCCGCCGAGGAATACGTGGAAGTGATCGAAAAGCTCGAAGGCGAGGAGCAGATCGGATGGTATGAGGTCAACATCAGCTGTCCGAACGTAAAAAAGGGCGGCGCGTCCTTCGGCATGACCCCCGAGGGCGCGGAGACGGTGACGAAGGCCGTGAAAGCCGTGACGAAAAAGCCCTGCATCATGAAGCTCACCCCGAACGTCACGGATATCGTCTCCATCGCGAAAGCCTGCGAATGCGCGGGAGCGGACGGGGTCAGCCTCATCAACACGATGTACGGGATGCGGATCGACCTCAAGACGAAGAAGCCCGTCATCGCCAACAGAATGGGCGGGTATTCCGGTCCCGCGACCTTCCCCGTGGCCCTGCGCATGGTCTATCAGGTCTACGAGGCCGTGAAGATCCCGATCGTCGGAATCGGCGGGGTCTCTTCGGCGGAGGACGCGGTCGAAATGATGCTCGCCGGGGCGACCGCCGTCGGAGTCGGGGCCGCGAACTGCGTCGATCCCTGGGCCTCGAAAAAAATCGTCGAAGACCTGCCCCAGGTCATGGAGAAATACGGGATCGGATCCCTCGGGGACATCGTCGGAGGTGCGCACTAATGGGAAAAGACGTCATCGTCGCCTGTGATTTCGCGTCGGCGGAGAGTACCTACGCTTTCCTCGACCGCTTCGCCGGGCAGAGAAAACCCTTCGTCAAGATCGGCATGGAGCTCTTTTACGCGGAAGGCCCGTCCATCGTGCGCGGGATCCGGGAAAGGGGACACAAGATCTTTCTCGATCTGAAACTGCACGACATTCCGAACACCGTCAAAAAGGCGATGGCGGTGCTCTCGCGGCTCGAATGCGACATTGTGAACCTGCACGCCGCGGGGACGGGAGCCATGATGGAGGCGGCTCTCGAAGGCCTGACGCGCCCGGACGGGACCCGGCCCCTTCTGATCGCCGTGACCCAGCTCACCTCCACCGACCAGCGGGCGATGGAAAACGACCTCTGGATCCGGGAGCCCATCGGGGAGGTCGTGATGCACTACGCCGAAAACGCGAAGCGCGCGGGACTGGACGGCGTGGTCTGCTCCCCCCTCGAAGCCGCGAAGGTCCACGAGGTCTGCGGCCCGGAATTCCTGACCGTGACCCCGGGGATCCGGTTCGCGGACGGGGATGTGGGAGACCAGAAGCGCGTCATGACCCCGGCTGCCGCGAAGGAAGCGGGCTCGGACTACATCGTCGTCGGCAGGCCTGTCACGGCGGCCCCGGATCCGGTCGCGGCCTATCTGCGCTGCGTACACGATTTCGTTGACTGAACAGAGGAGGATTTCATGGAACTCTCGAAACTGATCGCGCGGGACCTGCTCTCCATCGGAGCCGTCTTCTTCCGCCCCGAGGAGCCCTTCACCTGGGCCTCCGGCATCAAGAGCCCGGTGTACTGCGACAACCGCCTGACCCTCACCGCCCCCGCCGTCCGCCTCGACGTGGAAGAGGGGCTTGCCTCCGTCGTCCGCTCGGAATACCCGGATGCCGAAGTCCTCATGGGAACCTCCACCGCCGGGATCGCCCACGCCGCCATCACCGCCCACCTCATGGGACTGCCGATGGGCTACGTCCGCTCCGGCGCGAAGGACCACGGACGCCAGAACCAGATCGAAGGAAAGCTCGAAGCGGGCCAGAAGGTCGTGGTGATCGAGGATCTGATCTCCACGGGCGGCTCGGTGCTGGAAGTGGTGAACGTGTTGCGGGAAGCGGGGGCGGAAGTCCTCGGGATCGCCTCGATCTTCACCTACGGCATGAAGAAGGGGATCGCGCGGCTGGCGGAGGCGGAAGTGAAGAACGTCTCCCTCACCGATTTCGACACCGTGGCAAAGGTCGCGGCGGAGGAGAACTACATCCGCCCGGAGGACATCGCCCGGCTGATCGCCTTCCGGGACAATCCCTCCGACGAAAGCTGGATCGGAGGCGGAAAATGAGACGTTCCGTCATTGATATTTCCGATCTCTCCCCCGAAGAGCTCGACGCCCTGATGGACACGGCGGAGGATATCATCGCAAATCCCGCCGCCTACGCGGAATCCTGCCGCGGAAAGAAGCTGGCGACCCTCTTCTTCGAGCCCTCCACCCGCACCCGCATGAGCTTCGAGGCCGCGATGTACGAGCTCGGGGGGAACGTGCTCTCCATGACGGACGCCGCGTCCTCCTCCGCCGCGAAGGGTGAAAGCGTCGCCGACACCGCGCGGGTCATCAGCTGCTACGCCGATATCATCGCCATGCGTCACCCGAAAGAGGGCGCGGCTCTCGTGGCGGCGAACAGCGCGACGGTCCCCGTCATCAACGCGGGCGACGGCGGACACTGCCATCCCACCCAGACCCTCGCCGACCTGCTCACCATCCGGCGGGAAAAGGGCGGATTCTCCGGGCTGACCGTAGGGCTCTGCGGGGACCTCAAATTCGGCCGGACGGTCCACTCCCTCGTGAACGCCCTGTCCCGGTACGGGGATATCCGGTTCGTGCTGATCTCCCCGGAAGAACTGAAACTGCCGAGCTACGTGAAAGAGGACGCCCTCAAATCGAAGGGGATCCCCTACCGGCAGACGGAACGGCTCGAAGAGGTCATGCCCGATCTCGACGTGCTCTACATGACCCGGGTCCAGAAGGAGCGCTTCTTCAACGAGGAAGACTACCTCCGGCTGAAAGACAGCTACATCCTCGATCCCGCGAAAATGGCGGCGGCGAAGGAAGATCTGATCGTCATGCATCCCCTGCCCCGCGTGAACGAGATCTCGGTGGCCGTCGACCGGGATCCCCGCGCCTGTTACTTCAAGCAGGTGCTCTACGGCAAATACATGCGCATGGCTCTGATTCTGAAACTGCTCGGGGAGGCCGCATCATGAACATAGATTCCATTCAGACCGGCATTGTGATCGACCACATCACGGCGGGGAGGGCCATGCGGCTCTACGAACTGCTGGACCTCGGCTCCCTCGAGTGCTCCGTGGCGATCATCCAGCATGCCGTCAGCCGCAAGATGGGGCGCAAGGACATCATCAAGATCGACGCGGACATTCCGGTGAACTTCGACGTGATCGGCTACGTGGACCCCTCGGCGACGGTGAACATCATCCGGGAGGGAAAGCTCGTGGAGAAGCGGGAGATCGGGATGCCCGGGACCCTCGTCAACGTCATAAAATGCAAGAATCCGCGGTGCATCACCTCGACGGAGCAGGAGCTGGACCACGTGTTCCGCCTCGCCGACCGGAACCGCGCGCTGTACCGGTGCGCCTACTGCGATACGGCGGCGAAATGATCGAAATCATGGAAATGGGACCTCCGGTTTTTCGGGAGTCCCGTTTTTTGTACTTGACAGACGGCGCGGGATCGGGTATAATAGGGTATACTACAATTTTCATCCGGGACGGGAAGGCATGAACCAGTCGCAGCAGATTTTGAAGGAAGTGAAGAAAGCGGTGTCCGGGAAGGATCAGACCCTTCTCTGGATCCTCATGGCGATCCTGGCGCGGGGACACATCCTGCTCGAGGACATCCCCGGCGTCGGCAAGACCACGGCGGCTCTGGCGTTTTCCCGGGCTCTCGGGCTCTCCTACGGCCGCGTCCAGTTCACCCCGGACGTGCTCCCCTCGGACGTGACGGGCTATTCCGTCTATCAGAAGGAGACGGGGCGGATGATCTACCAGCCCGGCGCGGTGCTCTGCAATTTCTTCCTGGCGGACGAGCTCAACCGGGCCACCTCCCGCACCCAGTCCGCCCTGCTCGAAGCGATGGAGGAGGGACAGGTGACGGTGGACGGAAGCACCTACCGCCTCCCGGAACCCTTTTTCGTCATGGCGACCCAGAATCCGACCGGCGCGGCGGGGACCCAGCTTCTCCCGGACTCCCAGATGGACCGCTTCACCGTCCGGCTCTCCCTCGGCTACCCGGATCCGGCGGCGGAGCTCGAAATGGTGAAGAACCGGTTGGGCGGCAATCCCCTCGACGCCATCGTCCCCGTGACGGACGCGGCGGGGGTCGTCGCCATGCAGAACGAGGCCCAGTCAGTCTATGTCAAGGACGAGGTGCTCTCCTACGTCATCGCGCTGGTTGCGGCGACGCGGGACCACGGTCTGATCCTGCGGGGAGCATCCCCCCGGGCGACCCTCTCCCTCACCGCGATGGCGAAGGCCTCGGCATATCTGAGGGGGCGGGATTTCGTGGTGCCGCAGGACGTGGCCGCCGTCTATGTCCGCACGGTGGAGCACCGTCTTCTGCTGGCACCCGAGGCGAAGGAGGCGGGGGGATCCCAGCTTCTGAAGCAGATCGTCGCGGGCGTCCCGGCCCCGAAGGTGTGAGATGGCGTCCCGCCGCATCGTATACGCGCTGATCCTTTGCGGGCTCTCGGCGTTCTGGCTCTTCTACGACGGGCGCGTTTCGGTCTTCCTCTTCGTCCCGGCTCTCGCGCTTCCTTTCGTGTCCCTCCTCGTCTCCCTGCTGTTTCTGAAAAGGCCCGCGGTCTATGCACAGGTCCCTTCGTCCGTCGTGAGAGGAGGGGAGGTCACCCTCGCGTTTTCGATCCGGTCCCGGCGCAATCAGGGACTTCCCTGTCCGCTTCCGGGTTCCCTCCGGGTGGCGGTGCGGGATCTGATGGACGGGACGACGGCAAAATACGTCTTCCCCACCCCGGGAGACGCGCGGATCCTGTTCAAGGCCTCCCATTCGGGGGTCTGGCAGATCGAGACGGTCCGGGCCTCGGTCACCGATTTCCTCGGGCTCTGGAGCTTCCGCGCGGCCCTGCCCTCCCCCTCCCGGCTGACGGTGAATCCGATCCCGGCGGAGCCCTCCCCCTCTCCCGAAATCGACAATCTGCTCGCCGCTTCCTACCGGCCGAAACCCGGGGGCGGCTTTTCCGAATTTCACGAACTGCGCGAATACCGCCCCGGCGATCCCGTCCGCACCCTCCACTGGAAGGCCTCCGCCAAGACGGACAAGCCGGTGGTCCGGGAAGCCGAAGAGGCAGTCCGGAGCCGGGCCCTCATCGTCTTCGCCCCCTCCTTCGACCGGGCCGACGCGGACGCCGCCCTCGACGCCGCCGTGTGGGTGAGCGGGGAACTTTTGCGCCGGGAGATCCCCCACGAGATCTTCGCGCAGAAGACGGGGGCCCTTGTCCCGATCCGGGTGGAAGAGGATCTCGCCGCGTTCGTCGGGTCCTTCCTCTCCTCGCCCCTCGCCGGACCGGAGGCGGAGGACTTTCCCGAACCCGGTGCCGAGTGGGTCTTCCGGGCGGGTTCCGACGCGCGTCCCGCAGAGATCGGACGAAAGGGGGCGGGATCATGAAATTCCGGGACCGGCTCAGCTATGCCCTCTCCGGCGGGATCCTCGTCTTCGCCGCCGTCTTCTCGAACGCCGCCGTGGCCGGGGACCTTCTGGAACTCCCCTTTCCGACGGGCAAGATCCTCCTTATCTCCGCTTTTCTCGCCCTCGTTTCGGCCCTGCTCCTTCTGACGCCCCATCCGGCGTTGTTTCTGACGATCCCCGCCCTTCTCGCCCCCGCCGTATTTCTCCTCTTCCGGGAGTCGTGGCGGGGCGCTCCGGCAATACTGTACAACCGTCTGACGTGGTCCACCCCGATCCGCGCCCTCTTTACGCTCCTTTCGGTCCGGCGTCCCCGGAGCAGCTCGTTTTTCAACGCCGAAGCGGTCTCCGTCTGGATCCTCGCGGCCGTCGGGCTCTTCTGGGGGTTCGTCCTCGCGTTCCTTCTGGCGCGGCGGGCCGGCACCTTCTGGTATACGGCCTTCGGCGTGCTCTTCTTCGCCTCCTTCGCGGTTCTCTTGGGAGAGATGCCCTCCTTCTCCTCCTCGGTGGTCTTCGCCGCCCTGCACCTGACGCTCCTTCTGTTCTCCCTGCTTCTGACGCGGGGCAGTCCCCGGGCCGGGATCGCGGTGTTCGCGCTGATCCTGCCCGCCGTTCTGATCTCCTTCGGCTCCTACGCCCTGCTCTCGGTGTACGAGCGTCCCGCCTTCGCCGACCGGACCGTGAAGCTGGCAGAGACCGCCTGGAACGAATTCACCCGCACGCGCCGGACCGGATCCTCCTCCGAAAAGAGCGGGCAGGGGGCGACGGCCTTTGCGAGCGATCTGATCGGCGCGTTCCCGTGGAACACCCGGACCGGGATGGTGTATCTGCACATGGGTCCGAGGCCGGATATGCCGACGCCGGTGATGGAGGTCTACTCCGACCGGAGCCGCACCCTGTATCTGCGCGGAGCGTCCTACGGGCGGTACACGGGTCTGACCTGGCAGCAGCTGAGTGCCGAAGGGGAGCCGGAATCCCTCTTCCCCTCCTCCCTCTTCACGACGGATTCCCAGCCCCGGGAAGAACTCCGTCTGCGCACGGAAACCGTCCTGCCCCTGCTCTATCTGCCCTACACGCCCACGGAACTGCCGACAGGCGCTGTGAGCTCGAAGGACTCCTTCGTCCGCAACAAGAAGCTGACGGAGTACCGCATCCTTCTGAACGCGAACGCCGCCTACGCTCCTGTGTCCTGGGAGTACCGGAATTACGTCTTCTCCCGCTATACCGAGGTCCCGGACACGACGCGGGAGGAGCTCGGCCCCCTGATCGCGCAGTTCGACCCGGAAGACCCGAATCTCGTCTACAAGGCGGCGGACTACGTGCGCAATCACGCCCGCTACGACCGGGACACCCCGGCGGTCCCCGCGACCCGGGATTTCGTCGGATGGTTCCTCATGGAGTACGACCGGGGGTACTGCGTTCATTTCGCCTCCGCCGCGGCCATCCTGCTCCGCTGTCTCGGGATCCCGGCCCGGTATGTGACCGGCTATCTCGTGGAGGCGGAGGGGGGAGCATGGACGACGGTGACGGAAAACGACGCCCACGCCTGGGTGGAGTATTTCGACGACTCCCTCGCCTCGTGGCGGATGCTGGAAGTCACCTCCTCCCTGGAGGCGGAAGGCGCCGCGGAAGAAGAGGAGACGAGATCCGATACGCCCGCCGCCCCCCTGCCGAATCTCTATGAAAATCAGGAGGACGACGAACGGGAAGAGGAGCCGGAGGAAGAAGGGACCGGCGAGAACCCGGAGCCCGTCCGCCGATCCTCCCCCCTGCGGATCGTTCTGCCCGCCGTTCTGATCCCCTTAGCCGCCGTCGTTCTCTGGCCTGTCTCCCGCCGCGGATACAGACGCCGGATGCTGGAACGCGCGTCCCCGAATGAACGGGCCGTGACGCTCTACCGGCTGACTGCGAAGCTGGACCGCGCGTCGGGGAGGCCCGTATCCGCAAAGGAGGCCGAAATCCTGCGCTTCCTCGCGGAAAAAGCCCGGTTCAGCCGCCACCTTTCGACGGACGCGGAACTCCGATTCCTCGAAAAAGCCCTCGCCGCCGCCGAAAAAGCGGTCAGGGAGAGAGGAAAGCTCCCCGTCCGGCTGTGGAACCGGTGGTTTTACGGGGTGTGAAATTCCCGCTAATACTATCTCCCTTCTAAGGGGTTACGCGGCTTCTTTGAAAAGAAGCCTGGCAAGAACTTCTGAAATGGATAGGGACAGGCTACATCAATAATGTGAAGTTGA
>JAEEGL012810549.1_pt1 | contig 10868 bp, 6 predicted proteins | sample 9134231 | NCBI WGS metagenome assembly JAEEGL01 (sample SAMN16246548, study PRJNA631951) | gut metagenome | biome: gut microbiome; feature: rumen; material: fiber-attached | host: Bos | place: Iran: Karaj | collected 2018-10
CTAACCAAAAAAAATCATCATTTTTTTATTGTATTTTAAAAACTTTTATTATATTTGCAGCGCAGAAGTGTGTCATTTCTTAATCTTACACGCCGAAATGTAACGTAAATTACTGAAAAACAGATAATTCTATTTTGTTAAACCAAATATTTTTTATTATGAAAAAACTAAACAAACTACTGTTGGCCGTCGTTATGATGGTGACGGCCTTCACACTGTCGGCTCAGGAATTCTCTATCGGTTACCTGTCCTATAAGGTTATTGACACGAGTAAAAAGTTCGTCGGTGTAACCGGTCTGACATCGTCAGGAAAGGCTCAGTCTAACCTGAACCTTGTGATTCCCGGCAGAGTATCTTACAATGGTACCTACTACCGTGTGTACCGCGTCGAGTCAAACGCGTTCCTCAACATGACTAACATTGTTAGCTGTAAGATGAGATTCGGTATGGACATCCTCTTCGCCGGTTCGTTCCAAGGATGTACCAACCTTACACGATTGGATTTGCCTAGCTCACTCGAAGGAATTCGCAGCACCGCCTTCAGCGGGTGTACGGGACTGAAGAATGTCTACTATGCCGGCTTCTACTTCCCATCGCTAGGTGTTACTTTCCCCAGCAACAGCGGCATGAACCTATACATTAACCCACAATCGAAACGCTCTCCCAGCGAGTACAAGTCTCAGTCGGGATGGAGCGTGTTCGCAAACGTGAACTACTCCGTCTATGCCTATGACGAATGGATGGTAGATGGAGGATTCTATACCATCGGTTACGGTGACCAGTATGGCCCTACCACCACGCGCAGCGCACATCTCACGGGCTTCTACTCAAGTTCAAGCGATAACACCAGCAACGGCACAATCTATAAACCCAGTTATTCTGAATATTCTACCAGCGAGGTAATCCCCTTCTCGATCGACACCATCGATACTGACGGTTTTCAAGGGCAGGCCACACTCAAGACCATCGACCTGACCAATGCCACCAACATCAAGATGATCAGAAGAATTGGCCCGAGCAATGCGGTAGCCAACGTCACAAGGCTGGTGTTGCCCAAGTCGAGTTTCAATTATAACACTGCTACGTTCGATCTCTTGACCGGCGTGAGCGCTTTCGAGCTCGCTTCGGGAAGCACAAGCTACTCCATCTACGATGGCAGTCTTTACAACTACTCCAAGACCACCCTCCACCGTGTGCCACGTGGCAAGAGCGGCAGTATGTCTTATCCGTCGTCACTGGAAACACTCAATACCGACTCCCACGAAAACTGCACCAAGATTACCAATGCTTATCTGCCTTATGGTGTGAAGACCATCTATGGTTATGCCTTCTATGGCTGCAGCGCCTTGCAATATATCAGAATCCCTAGCTCAGTCACCACCCTGAGTACATACTACGTGTTCAAGGACATCAACTCGAACGCATACGTCTACATCAACATGCAGAACCCGCCCACCATCACGGTAAGCGATTACTTCGGAACAAACAGTAGCATCGACTTGTATGTGCCCTACGGAAAAGAGCAGACCTACAAGAATAAAGGATGGACAGGATTCTATGGCTATAACCGTAACGCGCATGCCTATGACTATGAGAGTGGTGTCCACTACACCGTGACATCCACGGCCAGCACGACCGGCATCGACGGAACATCCTATAACGGACGTGTCAAGGTCGTGTATGGTCCTGGTACAAGAGGTCTGGCGACCGATGCTACGGTCAATATCCCGAATTATATCACCATCAATAGCAAGAAGTATGCTGTGACCAAGATTGGTGAGGATGCGTTCAACAACAACTCCAACAACTTTTCGGTCACTGGATGCGCCAATGTAGACACCATCGGGGAATACGCATTCCAAAACCAAGCCATCATAAGCTATCCCTTCGGGCACAAGTCCTCCAGATATATCTTGGCCTATGCTTTCGACGGATCTAGTCTGAGGACTACTGATACGAACCAACCGGGTACCATCGCCCTGCCTTTGGGTGTCCAGTATCTGGGCGCTTATTGCTTCGGCAATGGCAAATACAACCGCCTGATTGTGCCCCATGGCCCAAGCGTCGTTGGCACTTTCTGTTGTAATACCACCACCCTCAACGAGCTAGTGCTAAACTTTAATAGTAGCGGCTACTATAACTTTACTGGCTGGGACTTAACCGGCGTGCCCAGCACATGCTACATCCGTGTCCCGACCGGTGTTGTCAACCAATGGAAGCAGAACAGCAAGCTCAGCTCGCGCGCCAGCTACATCACCGCAGGTGCTTATGACTTCGCATGGCATAACCAGTATGCTAGTTTCTATCATATCACCATCACCAGCACCTCGTCGACTACCTTCAACGGCACGACCTACGACGGTACGGCAAAGTATGTCTACTATACCAACAACCCGAGCAAAACAGACTGCGGATTATCTACGTATGAGGAGGATCGTACTGTCAGTGGCGACTACCGCAAATACCTCATCACTGAGATTGGTGACTCCTGCCTCGCAGGTGCCAAGTCGACCTCACTCTATATCCCGCAAGGAGTCAAGCGAATCGGCCACGACGCGTTCTATGGCCTGTCAACCGCCACTACCAGCAACCTGTCGCTGCCCAGCGGCCTGACCTTCATCGGCTACAATGCCTTCCGCGGATGTACAGGCCTCACGGGCGAAATTAAGATTCCGGCATCGGTGACTACCATTGAGCACGACGCGTTCTGGAACGTCTCTGGCCTGACCGCGCTCTACTTCCCGGGTGACATGCCTACACTGGGCACTGATGCCTGGTACAGCGGCAGCAACCTCACCGTCTGGGTGAAGAACCAGTATGCAAATAAGTATCTGAATGAATGCTCTAAGTCAGCTTGGAGCTCAGGCTGTAAGAACCGTCTGGCTGTTTGGATCAAGCCCACACGGTCGACAGTGCTCTTCGGTTCGGTGGTGCCCACCAACTTCTCGGGCGCCAATATCAACGCCTACTACGCCAGCGCCTACGACAAGAGCAACACTACCAAGCAGCTGACGCTGACCAAGGCCAATCAGGCTCCCGAGAACACAGGTCTGCTACTGCTTGATCTGACTCCGAACAAGGAGTATCGCATACCGCGTCCCACCAGCACTGTATCGGCACCCATGACCAACTACTTCGTGGCAACACCGACTAGCAACACCAACATGGCAAGTGTGACCGTGGGCTACAAGTGGGATTTCGAAGCTAACCCGATGCACTTTGTCAAGCGGACTAGTGCCTGGTACTATGGCCCGGGCTACGATGATGGCTATGGCACCGCTTACCTCAAGCTCAGCAGCGCCGAGGCTCTCGATGATGTCTACACCAACCTCTATCCGTATACTGCTCCTGACAACCCGTATGACCTCAGTGGCAACGGCACCGTCGGCATCGAGGACGTGAATATCCTCATCAACGTGATGCTCTTCAAGGATACCGATCCCACTCATGTCTCAAAGGCTGACTTCAGCGGCAACGGCACAGTCGGCATCGAGGACGTGAACATCCTCATCAACGTGATGCTCCACAAGAACTGATCCCCATGCTCAACGCATAACAACAGCAGCCTGGCTCCAAGCCAGGCTGCCTTTTTTTGCGCAGTTTCGCGTTTTCTGAACGAACAGAATGTGAATTCTTAATTCTTAATTCTCAATTCTTAATTCTCAATTCTCCATTCTCAATTCTCCATTCACCATTCACCATTCTCAATTCTCCATTCTCAATTCTCAATTCTCAATTCTCCATTAAAAGAGATTCTCAATTAAAAAGGATACCCCACTGAGAAGTGGAACTCGCTGTCGCGGCTGAAGCGCGGATGAACCAACGGCCAAGGCTCTTGCCCCATCGCGGGGTTGTGCGCCTTCATACCCATGTCCAGACGCAGCAAGAAATAATTGAAGTCGAGACGGATGCCCAACCCGTAAGCCAACGCAATCTGTTCATAGAACTTGTTAAACTTAAACACGCCCCCCGGCTGGTCCTCATACTCCCGGATGGTCCAGATGTTGCCCGCATCGATAAACAACCCCAACTCAATCACCCAGAACAACTTCGCACGGTACTCCAGGTTCATGTCCAGACGAATGTCGCCGCACTGATAGATAAAGCTGCTCTGCGACTTTGACGCGTTGAAGCAACCTGGTCCCAACGTGCGCACACCCCAGCCACGCACGCCATTGGCACCGCCGGCATAGAAACGCTTCTCGAACGGCAACACCGTGCTGTTGCCGTAAGGCACCGCCATGCCCGCGCCGACGTGGAACGCCAACGAGTTGCGCGGGTTGAAGAAATGCGTCAGCGCATAGTCGCACTCCGCCTTGACATACTGCGCGTAACGGATGCCGAACACCTTGTAGGAGTCGTCCTCCTCATGCTTCTGACCCGTAATCTTCGAGATGCCGTACAGCAGATTGCCGGCCGTCTCGGCTGCGGCACGGATGGTGTATACATTGGGCTGGAAGTTCTTCGCCAACGGACCTGGCTGCACCTTGTTGGTCTTGTAGAAGTTATAGCCCATGCGCATGATCAAGTGGTTCTCGTAGCTGTAGCGCAGCAGCGGGTTGGCGATACTGTCCAGGAAGTTGCTGCGGCTCTTAGGCAGGTTCACATAGCTGATGTCCACCAGGTTGAACGTGTGGCGCATGCGCGACAGTTGCTCGGTCCACAGGTAGCGCCATGCCGCACCCGCGATGATGCGCGTGTACTCGGGACGGGTCTGGTAGTCAAAGCTGGTCGCCAACTCGGTCGACGCTTGGATCTTGTTCTTGAACTCGCGTGACAGGAAGGGGAACTTGAACTTGGGGTAGGTGATGCCCACCTCGGCGGCATACTCCGAGTAGTTGTTGTTGATCAGGCCGCTGAGGTCGCCCGACAGGCTCTCGTAGCTCATGCGGAACTTGGCGTTCAGCGTCTCCGAGCCACGCATCAAGTTGCGGTGCTGGTAGTCCAGCCCGACACCGAAGCCCAGGTCTCCCTCGCTGTTGGTGCCCTCAAGCGACACCGAGATGGCCTGCGACTTGTCGCGCTGCAGCAGCACATACGTGTCGAGCCACACCTTGCCGTCAAACTCACCCACGGGGCGCACGTCGATATTGATGAACTTGACGATACCCAGCCGCCCCAGCGCCTTGTAGGTGCGGTCGACATCGGCGGCGTTGTACAGCTTGCCGGGCATGATGAAGTTACACTCGTCGATGACGCTGCTGCGCAAGTAGGTGTCATCATCGTGCAGGATCAGCAGGTCGCCGTAGCGGGTGGTATCGGGAGCAAAGTAGCCGTCGTGCATCAGCACGGGGTCGTAGTTGGTGACGTAGGTCACCTGACGCACATAGAACGGGCGGTGCTCGGTGTAGTAGGGCATACGCTCGCTGCGGTAGGGAGCACGCGTGTTCAGCGTCAGGTCCACCTCGCGCGAACCCGCGGCGGTGTCGGCGTCAAAGGTGACATACTCCTTGCCGAAGGCATAGTAGCCGTGCCGTCGCAGTGCGGTGGTGATTCCCTGCCGCCACAGGTCCAGCTTGTTGTGGTCGAGCAGCGAACCCACATGGATGGGTGCCGCCGCTGTGTCGGCAAGGATGATGCGGTGTAGCGAGTCGTCGGGGATGTTGTAAGTGATGGAGCGGATATAGTAGGGGTCGCCCAGCGTGATGTCATAGTCCACGCGTGCCTTGCGCTTGGCACTGTCGGCATCCACGCGGTAGTTCACCTCGTTGTTCATGTACCCGCGGTTGCGCAACGCCATGCTCAACTGGTGTGCGCTGGCCTCGGTGAGCGTGCTGTCGTAGATGACGGGGGGCGCACCCACGCGGCGGATCCAGCGGTTGAACCAGTTGCTCGAGTCGCGGCCGCTCAGGTTATAGATGCCCAACTGCAGCTTCATCCCGCCCAGCACCTTGTGGTTCTCGGTCTGGCGAAGGTAGTTGGTCAAGTCCGATGCCACCACATCCTTGTGTTGGGAGCCATCGGTGATGTTGATGCGGGTGCGGTCAAGCAGCAGCTGCCCCGCCGGCACATGCTTGGTCGATGCACAAGAAGTGATGAGTAAGCATAACAGGAAAAGCAATATAGGCCTCACCCCCCGTCCCCCTCTCCAAAGGGAGAGGGGGCAGTCCTCCCCTCGCTTAGAGGGGTACATGGTTCTATCCTCCTCTAAGTTAGGGGAGGTGGCACGCAGTGCCGGAGTAGTGTGTGGTATCACTAGGCGATGGTTCTCTATTCTAATACAACTATCTACGCACCTCGAAGTTCAGCTGGTTCTGGTCAAGGGTGGTCTGGAAGTCGGGATAGCGGCGAACGAGCTTGAGGTTGACATAGGGTGTCTCGTTCACCTTGATCTCGTGCAGGTTGCCGTAGCCATTGGCGAGCGCACTGCGCAGGTACTCCATCGACTTGACCTTGTCGCCGGCCTCATAGTCGCCGATGTCGCTCAGCAAGGCCGATGCCAGGAAATAGCTCTGTCCGCCGATGATGCGGTTGTCCTGGATAATCTGGTTGGCCCAGGCACGTGCCTCGTCCTCGCGCCCTAACTCATGCAGGGCGAAGCCACGCAGACTGCTCATGTCATCACCGCATGCCAGTACTTGCTCGAAGGTTTTCTTGGCGCTGGCGGCATTGTTCTGACGATATTTCTCAATCCATCCCTTCAGCAGCAAAGCCTCGGCGTTCTTGGGATTGACGGCCAGCAAGGCGGCGAGCTTGGTCTGAGCCTCCTTGTCGGCACGGCGGCTCGACAGCAGTCGCGCCTGCTCGAGCAGGACAGCCTCGGTGTTCGGCACGAGCTTCGCGGCCTGGTCCAGTGTCATCGTGGCGGCCTCAAATTTTTTGAGGTTCTGCTCGCACTGTGCCTTCACCACATAGTAGTCAGCGTCGGCATTCTCGTTCATGGCGATGGCCTTGTTGACGTTGACCAGCGCGTCGGCATATTGGGTCAGCGCGTACTGGCACTGGGCGCGGTAGAAGTAGATGCTGTGATAGTCGTAAAGATTGTTGTCGACGATGAAGTCGAGGTTGCGCAATGCCTGGCCGTAATGGTTCTGGCGCATGGCGATGATGGCGCGCAAGTAGTGGAACATGCCCACCTGCGGGGCCTTGTCGATGCTCGAGGCTAGCACGTTCATCACCGCGTCGTAGTGCTCGTCGCTCATCGCGATGAGGCGGCGCATCGATGTGCCCTCGTCATTGCCCACGCTCATCGCTGAGATCAGGTCTTGTGCCGCCTGCTCGTACTGTTGTGAGCGCATGAGAATGTCCGAGCGGTTCAGGTATACCTGCGGGTTGGCGGTGAACAGGTTGACCGCCTTGTCGCAGTACTCGTAGGCCTTGCCGAAGTTGTTGCGGGCGACCTCGACACGGGCCAACCAGTAGTGCGCGTCGTAGTTCATGGGACTCTCGCGCAAGATGGTCTTGAAATTCTGTTCGGCGGCGTCCATGTCGCCCAGATTGAAACACGCCTTACCCATCAGGTCAATCAATGCCATCGACTTGGGGTTGATGGCGGCGGCGGCCTGCAGGGTCTCCACCTCGTCCTCATACTGCTCGAGCGCGGCTTGCGCACGGGCCTTCAGCAGGTAGGTGTCAAACTTCAGCTCGTTCTCCTTCTTGGGCACCTGGCTCACGACGATGTCGGCATCAGCGATGGCCTTGACGTAGTCACCATTGAGGAACAGCTGGTTGGCACGCGCAAAGCGGGTGTTGTAGTCATCGGGATTCTCGGCCAGGGCATTGTCATAGACATTCATGACGGCAGTCTGGATGCGCTGGCGAACGCGTTCGTCATCATCAGTGGTCTGTGCCGACATCGTGATGACACACAGGGCAAACATCGCTGCCCAAAAAAACTTTTTCATTCTTACTTTATTATATGTTCAGTGATTGTTTAGAAAACTAGGATTTTAGATGGGGAGTTTCCCCTCTCCCTCTGGAGAGGGGGTAGGGGGTGAGGCCGTTCGTTTTAGCTGGTCCAGAGTGTGGATGGTGGCACACGCCATGACGGCGGCGGTCTCGGTGCGCAGGCGGCTCTCGCCTAGCGTCACGGGAATAAATCCCGACGTTAATGCCGCTTGCACCTCCTCGGGGCTGAAGTCGCCCTCGGGGCCTATGAGCACTTGCACGTCGCTGCACGGTCGGTATTCCCGCGCCAACACTCGTCGTTGCTCGCGCGGGAGCATGGCGTCGCAGTAGGCGATGAAGCGTTGTCCAGCAAACGGCGTCTGAATGACCTGCATCACCGATGTCATCTCGTCGCATTGCGGAAGGGTGGCACCCAGCGACTGCTTCATTGCCGAGACCATCACCCGACGGATGCGGTCGGTCTTCAGCGTAGTGCGTTCGCTGTTGTGGCCATGCAGCGGGATGAAGCGGTCCATGCCCATTTCGGTGCATTTCTCCACTGCCCATTCGATGCGGTCCAGGTGCTTGGTCGGCGCTACAGCCAGCACAATCTGGTGTCCCCATGGGGTGGGTACCTGTACCGACTCGACGACCTCCACACCGCAGCGCTTGGGGTGAGCCAGCGTGATGCGCATGGTGTAGCAAGTACCCTGACCGTCGACAACCTCAATGAGGTCGCCCTCGGTCAGGCGCAACACCTTCACGGCGTGCCGCGACTCGTCCTCACACAGCGTGAGAGTTTCTGCGATGTCTGGCTGATAAAACCTATTCAACTCTATAATTTAGAATCAGAACGCTAAAGTCTAATGCCTAAAGTCTAAAGCCTTACTTCTCTTCAGGCACGTGCTTGTACTTGAACAAGAACATGAACGCCACGGCGACCACCAGGGCGAAGCCAGCGAAGATGAACCAGGCGCTCTGCCACCCAGTGTCGGTGTTGCCCACCAGGAAGCCTGCCTCGTTCCAATGGCAGAAGTGGTCGATAATCTTGCCTGCGGCAAGTGTGCCGATGGTGGCACCCAAACCGTTGGTCATGAGCATGAACAAGCCCTGTGCCGAAGCCTTGATCTTCGGGTCGCACTCCTTGTCCACAAACAGACCGCCCGACACGTTGAAGAAGTCGAACGCCACGCCATAGACCAGACATGAACCGACGAACAGCAGCACACCCGGCATGGCGGGATTGCCCAAGCCGAAGAAGCCGAAACGCAATACCCAGGCAAACATGGCGATGAGCATCACCACCTTGATGCCGTACTTGCGCAGGAAGAACGGAATCAACAGGATGCACAGCGCCTCGGCAATTTGCGACAGCGAGATGAGCATCGTGGCATTGTTGGCACCGAACGAGTTGGCCATCGCGGCGTCAGCACTGCCCTTGAAGCTGGTGAGGAACGGAGTGGCGTAGCCGTTGGTTACCTGCAACGACATACCCAGCAAGGCCGAGAAAATGAAGAACAAAGCCATCTTCTTGGTCTTGAACAGCTTGAACGCGTCCAGTCCGAACGACTCGGCCAGCGACTGTGCGGGCTTGGGCTGCAGCTTGCACTGCGGCAAGGTGAAGCAGTAGCAGAACAACACCACGCTCAGGACACCCGATACCAAGAACTGGTAATAGGTGTACTGGAACTTGTTGGCGTTCTCGGACAGGGTGAAGAAGAAGCCGTTGTCAAGTGTAGCGCAGTTGACGAACCACATGGTGGCGATGAAACCCACGGTGCCGAACACACGGATGGGCGGGAAGTCCTTCACGGTGTCCATACCCGCATCCTTGAGGATGGTGAACGCCGTGGTGTTGCTTAATGCCAGGGTGGGCATGTAGAACGCCACACTCAGCGTGTAGATAGTGATAAACGCGACCTTGTTGGGATTAACCCCGGCGGCCTCGGCATTCATGCCCATCATGAACAGGGCAATCATTCCCGCGCCTGCCAACAGGTGGCAGATACCCAATAGACGCTGGGGTTGTATCCACTTGTCGGCAATAATACCCATGATGGTGGGCATAAAGATAGACACTAGGCCTTGGATGGCATAGAACCAAGCGATCTCGCTGCCCATCCCGACCTTTCCCAGGTAGTTGCCCATGCAGGTGAGGTAGGCTCCCCACACGGCGAACTCCAGGAAGTTCATCACAATCAGTCTTAACTTGATATTCTTCATAATGCGCAATATTTAGATAGTTAGAATTTCAGATGAAAAACAACCTGCAAAGGTACGATAAATAATTGAGAGTTGAGAATTATGAATTATGAATTAAGAATTCTTACCTAGTTTGCTCTCAATCATTTTCTTGATTTCGGCGGCACGCTCGTAGTCCTCCTCTTCGATGCACTGTTGCAGACGAGCTTGGAGACGCTCGATGGGTAGCTCGGTCAGAGGCAGTTCGTCAAGGCGCGACAGCGGTATGCCGTCCTCGTCGGGGATATAGCCCGCACGGTCCAGGATGTCGCGCGAGGTGTATATCGGGCAGTTCACCCGAACGGCGATGGCGACAGCATCGCTCGTGCGAGCGTCAAGCACCTGCTCAGTGCCGTCCTTGCCGGTTAAGTGCAGGTGTGAGGCGAACACCCCGTCGGCAAGGTTGTAGATCTCGACATAGTCGGGAAAGATGCCGAACCGATGAAAGATGCTCACCATCAGGTCGTGCGTCAACGGCCGGGGCGGAACAATCGACAAGAGCTTGGCCTGGATGGACTGCGCCTCGGCCATCCCAATGACAATGGGAATGCGGATGGGGCCGTCTTTTTGCTCCATCACCAGGGCAAACACCCCGTTATCCACTTGGTTGCGGGTTATCCCCAGCACCTTCAGTTCTATCTGCTCGCTCATCTCTTTTATCGAAAAATTGAGAATTGAAAATTGAAAATTGAGAATTAGGCCATGCGGCTTGATTCTTGGTTCGAATCTCCTAGTTCTAATTATGTATTATCGTTTTCAAAAGTAGTCTTCACTATGGATGACAACATTTTATATAACTC
>JAEEGL013138877.1_pt1 | contig 10868 bp, 6 predicted proteins | sample 9134231 | NCBI WGS metagenome assembly JAEEGL01 (sample SAMN16246548, study PRJNA631951) | gut metagenome | biome: gut microbiome; feature: rumen; material: fiber-attached | host: Bos | place: Iran: Karaj | collected 2018-10
CAGACCGACGCCCACGGCCACGCCGTGCGCTGGGCGTATCTGGCGTGCGGCATGGCCGACGTGGCCGACGCCACGGGCGACGCGGAGCTGCTTGACGCCGTGCTGCGCCTGGAGCGCAACGCCACCGGGCGCCGAATGCTCGTCACGGGCGGCATCGGCACATCTCCCTTCGGCGGCGAGGAGTTCGAGAACGACTGGCATCTGCGCAACGAGGACGCCTACGCCGAAAGCTGCGCCGCCATCGGCCTCGCGCTACTGGAGAAACGCCTCCACGCAATCACCGGCGACGCCCGCCACGTCGATGTGCTGGAGCGCGCCATCTACAATGGCATTCTCGCCGGCATCTCGCTCTCCGGCGACCGATTCTTCTACCAGAACCCGCTCGTTGCCAACGCCGACTCGCGCTTCAAGACCGAGCGCCAGGCATGGTTTAGCTGCTCCTGCTGTCCCACCAACTTCTGCCGGTTCCTGCCGCAGCTGGGCGAACACTGCTGGGCCCTCGCACCCGATGGAAGCGAAGTGCGCCTTCTCATCCCCGCCGCATCCGAACTTTGTCTAGACAATGGATGGACCATTCGTGTCGAGGGATCGTACCCCTATTCCGGAGCCGTTTCAATTCGGTTTATAAACAATCTTCCCATAATTGCGGCGGAGTCTTCGCCCGTGCGCAGCGCGGCGAAGAACCCTGCCGCCTTTTCTCTCGCTCTCCGCATTCCCGGTTGGTGCCGCAAATGGAGCATCGCCGTCAACGGCAAGCGCGTCCGAGCCGTCGCGAAGAATGGCTTTGTCACGCTCCAACGTGCGTGGGCGCCAGGCGATACCATTCTGCTCGACCTGGCGATGCCGGTCGAGGCGATTCGCGCCAACGCAGCCGTGGCGGACGATGCAGGACGCGTGGCGCTGATGCGCGGACCGCTCGTCTACGCGCTGGAGAGCATCGACAACGGCCCGGGGCTGCACCGTCTGGAAATCGACGCGTCGCAGGACTTCCGGCTCGTCCCGGCGAAAGGGCTGCCGCGCGGTACGGTCGCGATTCGCGGCGAGGCGCTTGACTGGGCTCGCCCCGGCGAAGCGCTTTACTCCCCTGCCCCGCTCCGCGCCCGACGCCGCACCTTCACGGCCATCCCCTACGCCCTCTGGCAGAACAGGGGCCCCGCTGAAATGCGCGTCTGGCTTCGCGAACGCATCGGATGACCAGCCGTTCCCGGCTTATTCCGGGCGAACGAGTTCCCAAAAGAAGGTGGCGGCATCGGGCACTGCGGCGGTGTCGGCCGTAAAGGCGATACCAACGGTGGTGCGCTCGACGGGGACTGTCGCGACGCGGCGGCCGCCCTGCGACAGAGCGTGGGCGGTCCAGTCGCCGGGGCCGAGCGCCAGCTCGATGCGCGCCCGGCCGACGCGCACGAGGTAGGGCAGCGTTCCCCACTTGCGCACAAGCGTGGTCGGGCCGTTGGAGAGGCTGGACGTGCCCGTGCCGCCGTCCTCGGTCTCCATGCCGGTGTTGCGGAGGTCGGTGAGCTGTCCGACGAGGATATGCGCCGATTCCGCGAGGGGCTTGCCGTCAAGCGACGAGGCCCAAATCGTGGTGGACTCTGTGGCAGGAATCTCCACCTTCAGCGCCCCGGCTTCGTGCGTACCGCCTTCGGCGAAGACGGCGCACGTGCGCGGCGTGGCGACTTTGAACCAGCCCGCTTCGCGATCGACCGAGATGTCGTCGCGCGGCGGAATGTCGGCCACCGGCGCTCCGCGCTTGTAGAAGTCGGGGTAGGGATCGACCCACCGTGTTCCCTTCGGCGCCTCTTCGGCCCAGACGGTGCCAAGCCGCGCCCGCCACGCCAGCTCCGGCCACGGGGTGTTGAGCTGGTGCGATTCGCCGTCGAAGGTTCCGGTGATCTTCGATGGCGGAAGCAGCACGGCGTAGGCGTCGGTGCATGGCGCCAGATCGCCGCGCAGGAAGAGCGCGGCGGCCATGCGCTCGGATGCCTGCCGGAGCGGATCGCCGCTGATGGCGAACAGACCGCAATAGCCGGTGTTCGGCGCTTCAATGCCGGACTTGCTTGAGGCCCAGTCAAACCGCCAGGCCCCGCTCCAGTCCTGCGCCGCCGCCTCGGCGCCGAAAAGCAGCCCGCCCGCGCCCCGGTGCGGATTCGGTGCGCAGTAGTTGAACTCCGTCACGCAGAAGGGCTTTCCGAAGATGCGCTTGAGGGTCCCGCCCATCGCGCCATGAGCCATGGAGTGGGTACGCTGGCGTACGGGGTTTTCCACGCCGACGCGGCACGGCAGCCCCCACGCCTTCTCGGGGAAGGTGGGATGGTCGCAGTAGGAATGCCCCTCGACGTAGTCCTGCGTCGGGCCGGCGAGAACGCCCTGGTACTCCGGCGGCTGCATCCAGGCGCTCATGTTCGAGACGGGCGCCTTGAGGCCGATCTCTTCGCGCAGAAAGCGCACCGCGCGAGCCTCGAAGTCGGCCTCCACTTCGGCGAGGAAGCGCGAGAACGCCGCGACGTGGCGAGTGCGCGTCCAGTGGTCGCCCTTGGGGATGCTGGTGAAGCCTGCGACTTCGCCGACATCAAGGTCGGAGGAATGCGCCGCCAGCCACGACGCCCACTTCTCCTGCCAGTTCGGCAGCGAGACGAAGGGTTCGGGGCCGGCGCCGTTGTCGAGATTGCCCTCGTTGACGAGCGCGACCGCCATGAGCGCCGGGTCATCGGCGAAGCGGACGCCCGTGAAGGCGTTGACGTGGTCGAGCCAGGCCGATGCGAACGCGCACCAGTTGGCGAAGGCGCCGTCGTGGACGGGGACGAGGTGCTTGAACTGTCCCTTGCTCATCGTGCCGTCGCGGTCGATGCCACAGGCGCGCCAGGAGACGGGGCGCGAGACGTAGATGTCGGTGATGACGTAGAGACCGTGTTTCGCGCAGGCCGCGACGAGGGCGTCCTGACGGCGTAAGGCGTCGGGGTCTAGGCCTGGGGGCGTGGGCGGCTCGCCTGCGGTCGAAAAGGCGTCGGGATTCTGGCCGACAAGACCGCCGTCCTGGTGGTGCAGCCGGACGGCGTTGTAGCCGAGCGCGGCAAGATGCGCGGCGATGGCGTCGGCCTTCTCCACATCGGGGAAGTTGGCCCCGCTGGAGATGTTGACGCCCCAGAAGCGCACCGGTTCGCCGGGGCGGTTCTCGAACTCGAAGTGGCCGCCGCGCACGACGACGCGGCCGTGGACGCCGCACGGCGCGTGGGCGTTGGCGATCCACGAGAAGTCCAGTGCCGAGCCCGGCTCGATGTCGCGCTCCGCGGCCAGGGGAATCCAGGCCGGGGCCGACGGAACGGCCCCCCGCAGAACCGCAGCGGCCAGCAATCCGAGAGTTGTAAAACCAAGTGTTGTCTTCATTGTCGTCCGTCCTGCCGAGAGGGCGTGCGCGGCGGCAGGCCGCCGGGCACACTCACGGTAATCTGTAGAGGTGTTTCGAGTCAAGCCCCAGCGCCTCAACGATGGCGGGGGCGCGGTTGGGCACGTCCATCAGCTTGTCGGGATGGTGGGCGTCGCTGGCGAGGTAGAAGCGGCAACCCTCGTCCTTGGCCATGCGGAAGAGGCGGAAGTGCGACTCCGGCCGAGCCAGGAACCCCGGCGACTTGAACTCGGAGCAGTTCAGCTCGATGCCTGCGCCTTTCTCGGCGAAGAAGCGCATCGCCGCGCGGTAGCGGTCCTCGTCAATGCAGTCGAAGACATCTTCGGGACGGCCTTCCCGGAAGATCAGACCGCAGTTCATGTGCGCGATGCCCACCTTCTCCCACGGCAACGGCATAGCCTGGAGCTCTTCAAGTCGCGTCACGAGCAGTTCGGCGATTTTCGGCGGCGTATCGCAGTCATCCGGCCGGACGAAGGGACGAAAATGAAAATGGTTCGGCGGGATGACAATGAACGCGAACTCGCCGTAGTGCTCCGGCGCGAGGCCGAGCATTGGCGCGCCATCCACGATCCCGCGCCACTCGGTCTCGCAGCCGAAGGCGAAGCGGACGCCATCGGTCTGCGGGAGCGGCAGGATGCTCTTCTGGAGCGCCATCGTCTGGCGCTTGTAGCAGGTGAACACGCCAGGCGCCGCTTCGTCCCAGACGTGGTCCGTGACGCACATCGCCGTGTAGCCGTGCTCCTTGGCGAAGGCGAGCATCGCGGCGGGATTCTGCTCGGGGTCGAGCGAGCAGCCCGACACGAACGAATGGCAATGCAGGTCGTGGTCGATGGGGAACATGGCGGTTTCCAGTGGCTGGAGTTATGAGCTAGCGCACAACCAACACGAACGGCGCCGGCGCAGGAACGAGCGTGAACTTGTGCCAGTCGCAATTGACCCAGCCGGAAACGCACTTCCATGCGAAGGTATTCCAACCTGCGGCAATGTTCTCAACAGGTATCTTGACCTCGTTTTCGTTTCCGCCCTTGAGACCGTAGGTGCCGAGCGACGTCCCGTTGGCGAAGAACTCCCAGTTGAACGTACTGCCGCCGGTATTCTGGGCACGGGTCGCGAAAACGCCGCGGAACTTGCCGACCATGTCTTCCGGCACGAAGAAACGGAATTCTGTTCCCGGCGACGAACTGTTCAGCGTACGGTCGTGGAGCTTGTCCGAGCCACATGCCGGATTGAGAATGAATCTGTCCGGGCAGCTTTTAACCCAGGGCTCATATTGGTCTCGGCTGTCGGAGAACGACGAAATGGTGTTTCCGAACCTCCACGAGCTGCCGAGACGGACGGCATCGAGTGAAAACGTGCCAGTGTTGCGGGTGAGGACAAGCGTGTTGGCACCGGAAACGATGACATTCGTTGAAATGAAGACATGGCCAATGCCGCCCGCGGAGATATTGCATCCGCCGACAGGCGTGCCATTGATTGTGGCGGCAAGCGTGCCGCTTCCCGATGCGATCGGCAGACGCAGCCATTGCGACTGCCCCGCCCAGAGAGCGGGACAAGTGAAGGTGATAGTTGCCGACGGATTGCTTTCGGAAAGCGTCGGGTTCAGGTACTCCCATGCATCGGTATTGGAGACGGAGATAGCCTGACTGCTTGTCGCGAACTCCTCGACTCCGTTGCCCTCCATGCCGACACTGACGAGGTTCGGCCGCCCCGTGCCGCCGGCCATCGCCTCGCGGATTTCATCGTCCGAGAGCGTACGGTCCCAGAAGGCGATCTGGTGGAAGGCGCCCTCGAAAGCCTTGTTGCTCATGTCCGAATTGTAAACGCCGTTCGTGAAGGTTGCGCTGTAGGCGTCCTTCTGCGAGGCGAGGTTCACACGGCATCCGGCGGGAATCGTCGGCAGCCCATTGGACGTTGGGTAGGTTTCGGTGATTTTTGCGAGTTTGTTCGTCGGCGCCTCGTCCGTGCCGTCATTCCAGCAAAACCACATCGTCAAGGTCTGGCCATTGACGGCAAGAGTGCAATCGACCCAGCGCCCGCTTTTGATCTTGATGTCGCTGTAGTTCTTTTGCGTAGTTGTGACGAACGTGCGCGGACATGCGTAGTCCGCAAGGGCGACTGGCGTATTGAGGTTAAGGGAGACACCTGTCGCCTTACCTGCCGTCCCATCCCAAGACGAGCCGATGTCGATTACGTGGTTCGCGTTGCCAGAGGCCTGGTTAACCTGATCGGAGCGGAAGCGCAGGACGCACGTCCAGTTCGAGCAGACCGTGCCGCTCGCCCAGTCGGACATCCAGTTGCTGAAGTAAAGGTTGCCGAAGCGGCGAGCAGACCAGTAGGGCTGCGTCGTCACCTCGCCGTTAATCGTCACGGTAGCGTCGCCCGTCTTGGCGACATACGAGGGCACGACCATGCAGGGCGTTGAGACAAGCGTGACCCCCGCGAAAGGGCAGTCGACCGACTGGTTCGCGTATTGCAAACGCCAGCCCCACCAGAAATAGTCGCCTCCGTGCATTGATGAAGAGGTGGCAGACAACTGGGGCAGCGACATGACTTTGGTCGTGGTTCTGCCGCTGTCGCTCGTTCCCACGGCGTTGCCGGCGGAGCCCTTGTACCAGACTTTCACATCGTCGAAAACGGAGGAGTGGACAGTGGCGTGCGACGTGAGCGCGCAGAGCGCAAGGGCCGTAGCTACGGCGGGGATGGCGTGGCAGAGGGTGGGGGAAGGATGGCTCATGGTGTGTCCTTTATAATTCCGTCGGTGGATTGGTAGCATTGTACGCCATTCCTCGTGCAAGAAAAAGAGAGAATTCGCCATCAAAAAACGGGAGAATTCGCCAAATTGCCTTGCCGAAAGAAGGAGAATCCGCTAGGATGAACAACGACCGGGGGCGCACCCCCGAACCCCACCCCGTGCAGGGGGCTCGGGGGACAGCCAGTCCCCCGGTTGTTGTTCAAAGAACGTACCTATGAAACTGCAATTCGACAAATCCGGCCGACGGTTCTTCTTCCTTACGTTTGCGGTAAGGGGGCGCCAGCCCGTTCTTTCGCGCATCGTGGAGAAACCTGGGCGCGATGGCTCGCCCGGCTGGACTACGGCGCTTCTGCCTCCCGGAGAGGCGGTGGCCGCGCTCTGGCGCGGCGTCCACAAGCGCTGGCCCTTTCTAACGGCCAGCAATTTCTGCATCATGCCCGATCATGTGCACTTGCTGCTCATCGCCGACTACGCGCAGGCACCGACATTCGATGTCCTCGATTGGTTCCAGCACTTCCGGCGCGATGGTGAAGAGGCCGTCGCGCCGTACCTCGGCGTGAAGCCGGCGCTTGTGTGGGAGGAGCACTTCTGGCTCATGCTCCTCAATGCGGGTGTTACGCTGGCCGCTGTCCGCAAGTACATCCGCATGAATCCCGCCCGAAAAAAGTGGAAGGAGCAACACCCCGACCGCTTCGTGCGCATGCGTGGCTTCCGCCATTCCTCGCTTGACCCGTCGCTACCGTGGACGGCCATCGGCGACCTCACCCTTCTGGCTTCGCCCTTTCTCTTTCCGGTGCGCCTGACGCGCAAGCTGACGGTGGAGCAGCATGGGCCCGAAATTGAGCGCATGGTCGGGCTGGCGCGCCTGGGCTGGCTACCCGTCTGCGGCTTTCTCTCGCCGGGCGAGAAGGAGCTGGAGCGGCGACTCCGGGCCGAGCCATTCACCCGGTGGATCAAGACGGTGGCGCATGGGCTGCCGCCGCGCTTCGACCCCACCGTGGAGGATTCGCGCTTTCTGGCGGAGGGGCGCCAGCTCTTTCTCAGCTCCTTCGCCGACGAGGTGCCCGTCTTTCCTGTCAACTACGACAACTGCCACATCATGAACGAGCGCAACGAGGCGCTATGCGCACGAGCGGCAGCGGGAGCCGAGCGATGAAGGCGCAGGGGAGGACAACGACCGGGGAACACCCCCGAACCCCCGGAAAGACGGGCGCACTACCACGTGCCATTGGGGGGTCGGGGGCACTGCCCCCTGTCGTTGTCGGTCAAGGCGCCGCCCGCCGCCTGCGTGTGCTAGTGGCAACGTGGCTGATTTCCGAGTCGACCAGGCGGATGCTCGATGGCATCCGCGCATTTCTGCGTGAGAACGGGCTGGAATGGGACATCGAGGCGCTGTCCATGCTCCAGACCGATACCATCCGGCTCGCGCTGGAGGCCGAGCGACCCGACGGCGTGGTCATGGGCTTCGACGCGCCGCAGGTGGCCGCTTCCCTTGCGGCAACGACCATGCCCGTCGTGTTTCTCCGCTTCGGTGCAAAGGACCCGGCGCCCCGGAGGCACCTCTCGGTGCTGCGGCTGGGCTTCGGCAACGCCGGCCAGACGGCGGCGAATCATTTCCTCGATCGCGGCGGCTTCCGCTGCTTCGCCTTCGTCGAGGCCACGCAAGACCCGGCCTGGTCACTTGACCGGGGACGCGCCTTCCAGGAGGCCGTCGAGCGCACCGGGGGCGACTTTCGGCGCTTCTCGGCCGCGGACGGCATCTACCAGGCCGCCATTGCGCACCGCAGCGAGCTGACGGATCTCGCCGCGTGGCTGCGGACACTGCCACGCCCCGCCGCCGTCTTCGCCGCCACCGACGAGCGCGCGCGCGAAGTCATCCTCGCCTGCCGAGAGGCGGGGCTTGATGTGCCGCGTTCCGTCGCCGTCCTCGGCGTGAACAACGACGACTTCTCCTGCCGCCACATCATCCCGAATCTCTCGAGCATCGAACTCGACCACGCCGCGCTCGGCCATGTGGCGGCCGAGGAGCTGCAGCGCCTCTTTGATGGACGCCGCGCCCGGCGATACAACTTCGCGGTCCCCGTGCGACGGCTCGTCGCGCGCGCCTCGACGGCGCCCGCCTCGCCCGGCGGGGCACTCGTGCGGCGGGCGCTCGACTTCATCGACGCCCACGCCCTCGACGGCATCGGCTCGGCGGATGTCGTGCGCGAGCTCGGCGTGTCGCGCTCGCTTCTCGACCTGCGCTTCCGCGAACTCGGCGGCGGCACGGTTCTCCAGGCGATTCAGGAACGCCGTCTACGAGAGGTGGCTCGGCAGTTGCGCGAAACGGACGATTCCATCGAGGAAATCTGCCGTGCTGTCGGCGCCGGCGATGCCAGCGGCCTCCGGCGCCTCTTCCGACGCCGATTCGGATGCTCGATGCGCGAATGGCGCAAAACGCGGTTTGATGGAAGCGCCCCGACCTTGTAGGGCTGGATGGTCGGACCGCATGGAACGGGCTTATTATTCTCCGCATTCCAGCGGTACTGCGGGGTCATCGTCCCGAATTCGGAATCGGGCATGAGGAAGGAGGTGTCCGCCATGCCGAGCGGGGCAAGGATGTGGTCGCGTTGGCCTCTGGGTTTCGGCGGCCTCTGGGTTTGCCCTTTCGCTATCAGAGCGCCCCCTTCTTGGGCTTCGTGGCGTCGTGTGAGGTTCTATGCCGCACCAGCGCTAGCGGGTGTTGCTTCTGCTCCGGGGTGTCTCGGAGTGCCGGAGTGCCGGAGTTGAAGTCTCCAAGACGCCCAAACTCCCAACAGCGAAAGCAAGGGTGAAAACCCGGAGTCCCGGCCGAACCCGGAGTCCGCAAAACCGCTTCGCACAATGGGCGGAGCTTCTGCCGGGATGAGGGGACAGACTCGCCTCATTTGCCCTCAGCCCTCTTCCCATCGTCCCACGACTCGGAGCGTTGGCATGAATTTATGCATTACGCAAACACTAATGAATGTTTTTTATTGAAACTGTGATGCACTGTTTGATATGATGTCCGGCCGAGGAGGATACCCCCATGGCAGATTTCACCACAATCATCCGAAGCCAGAAAGAGGACTTGGCCGAATTGCTCAAGGCCGATGTCCTAGTCCGGGAACGCATGTCGAACATCGACCTGAACAGTCCATGCGCCCAGGTCGTCATCGGCGTCCGCCGGAGCGGCAAGTCGATTTTGTGCCTCACGGCGTTAAAGACGGCCGGCATTCCGTTCGGATTCGTGACTTTCGACGATGAGAATCTCGATGGCATTGAAGCCGCCGACCTCGATGAGATACTCAAGGCCGTCTATGTCGTCTATGGCCCAGTCAAGCATCTGTTCCTGGATGAGATACAGGATGCCCCGAAATGGCAGCTGTTCGTGAACCGGTTGCTCCGCAAGGGTCTGCACATCGTCATCAGCGGGTCGAACGCGCGGCTGCTGTCATCGGAGCTGGCGACGCATCTGACTGGGCGTTTCGTATCGACCGAGCTTTTCCCGTTCTCGTTTGCGGAATACCGCGCCTTCCTGAAGCGGAAGAGCCCGGAAACAACAAGGGAAAGGGCGGAAGTCAGACGCGACTACGAATACTACGCGCTGCATGGCGGGATGCCGGAGACGTTCCACATGATCGATGCACGGGGCTATCTGCGCGACATCTACAACGCCATCCTCTTCCGGGACATCCTGCGGCGGCACAAATTGCGCAACCCGCAGATGCTCTCCGATATTTCCAGACTGTTGATGGAGAGCTATGCGCTCGAAGTCTCGTACGCCAACATCGCGAACCGCCTCGGAATCAAGAGCGTCCATACGGTCCAGACCTACGCAGGCTACCTTGAGTCGGCGTATCTGATACAGGCCGTGAACCGGTTTTCCTTCAAGACGGCTGAGCGGCTTAAACTGGGCAAGGTGTATTGCATCGATCCCGGCTTCGTCAGCTATGCGTCCGGTGTCCTGGAAGGGGCGGAGAACCGCGGTCGGCGGCTTGAGAACATCGTGTTTCTCCAGTTGAGGGCGCTACGGGAAAAGCTTGACTACGAAATCTACTACTACCGAGATCAATCGCACGAAGTCGATTTCGTTCTGAGGCACTTCGGCAGGATAAAGCAACTTGTCCAGGTGTGCTATGACATATCGGATGAGAAGACGCGAAAGCGGGAACTAACCGCGTTGTTTGAGGTCGGGCGAAAACTCGGCTGCCGCGACCTGTTGCTTGTCACAGACCACGAGAATGGAGAGGAAACGCACTCCGACATGACGGCACGCATTGTCGATGTGACGACATGGCTTCTCGACGTACCGAATGAGAAACCGCCAGAGTGGGGGATGCCGCCGGCGTTCAGCCAAGTGACGGAACGGGTATAGGGAAGAGAGGGGTGCCTCATCCACGCCTTCCATCTCCCTCCGCCCTTGATCCAATCGTCCCGCGAAGCAGTCGCGTTGGCCTCTGGGTTTCGGCGGCCTCTGGGTTTGTTCTTTCGCCACCCGAGCGCTCCCTTCGTGGGCTTCGTGGCCGCGACAAGAGTTCTCAACATTCGCCAGCCATTCTTTCCCCTAAGCACCGAGGATGAGATGCCGCCGAGAAGCGCTAGTACCTGCTGCTCGGCTTGAGGAACAGGATGTTGCGCACCCAGAGCGAGCAGCGGGTGCCATGCGGGTTGGCGCCGATGCGCAGGAGCGTGACGGCGGAGAGGTCGGCGTCC
>JAEEGL015167900.1_pt1 | contig 10868 bp, 10 predicted proteins | sample 9134231 | NCBI WGS metagenome assembly JAEEGL01 (sample SAMN16246548, study PRJNA631951) | gut metagenome | biome: gut microbiome; feature: rumen; material: fiber-attached | host: Bos | place: Iran: Karaj | collected 2018-10
AATTGAATCTGTAAAGACCTGACAAGGGAATAAACAATAAATCTTCCGGAAGGAACCTGTCACAGGCAACAAGTACTGCTCTGCCGCCATAGAGACTATCCGCTGCCGGAAGAAGGATGTTTATGTTGGGAAATTACGGCTTGCTTTATTCGACCGGTTCCAGATATTCCGCCAGAATGTATCCGTAATCGCCATGGTACATGCAGAAGAGGAAACCGTTCTCTTCCTCATATTCCGGGAATGTCAACACAAGTGCTCCAAGCGGAACCTTTGCGCGGCGCTTAACGCTCGTTGACGGACTGACCCGCAGAGAAACGTATTCCTTACAGTTGACCACCCGCATGTTCGGCCCGTATACCCTGTTCAATGCCAGGCTGTTGTGGCCGTAAACGTCCTCAAATGGCGTCACACCGCTGAAACGGTTTTCTTCGAGAATAGTATAGATATACCGGGTATCGCTCTCTTCCCAGCTTTCCGTATAGAAATCGAATACGCATTCCACGCCGTACCCGTTTCCGGCATATACCGGATTATCTGTCGATATGAACGAAAGTGTCAGCCGGTCCAGGCTGTCCGGATCGTATTCAGCAGACCAGGTACCGCCGTAGGTATATGCGTATTCCTCGTCTTCACTGCTGAAGACGAGGGTCATCGTGCCATTATCACCGAGCGTCAGGACGAACGACACTTCCTTCCCTTCGTCTTCACCTTCCTTTTCAATTTCAGTGGTGGCATTCCAGCGACCGGGCAGGAGTTTCAACTGACGCGCGTCGTCAGCTGAAACGGTCGTTACACAGGCCGTCACAGCTATAAACAATGCGATAAGAAAGATAAGACACGATCTAATAAAATGTTTCTCTGGCATGGCATATTCCTTTCAAGACAGATTATTCAATATGTCCGGATTCATTATATGTCCGGATGTTCAAAAGGACAAGTGAAAAAGTATCAACACATCAAAAAAGCGGTTGTTCTGATGCTCGTTTGACTACCATTTGACCCCCAATCTCATGATTTTTGTGCGTTTTTTGTGGATTTTGGGGCTTTTTGCAAGCTTCAAAAATGGACATCAAAAAACCCGCAAACGCTTTAATTTCAACGCTTGCGGGGTGTATGCCCGGCAGGATTCGAACCTGTGACCTTCAGAGTCGGAGTCTGACACTCTATCCAGCTGAGCTACGGGCACTCAACGGATGGTATGATATCACACCGGGCAGGGAAAGTCAAATGGTTGATTTCTATTTCGTGAAATGATATATTTTCCGGTGATCAGAATGGATGACAACCGTAAATACAGGAGGGACGAAAATGAAAAGAACGATCTGTATCGTAATTTGTATGATCTTGATGCTGACGGGCGGAGCGTTTGCGGAAAATACAGAAAACGAGTATATAGCCGCATGGAATATGTCTGAAACTGAAATTATGGAAAAAGCGGTGGAACTGCTGAAAGCCGCATGGATGAACGGGAAAATATTTTCCTTCAATAACCGTCAAAGATCCGAAAGAGGCGATCTCCAGATCCTGCATGCCCAAATCTGCTATTTTAATCCGCTGTATATTCCCCAAAAAAAGAATTATCTGGAGAATGTTTACTGCATGGTCGAATTCACGCTCCTGACGGATTTTTACGGAACAGCACCATACTATGCTGATGTTGCTGCCCAAAACGCCGTATTGTTTAAGATGGACGGTACAACAGAAGTAAATACAACACCGTTTTATTATTGTATGGTAAGATATTCAACCGAAGATTTCCTGAATGCCCTTATCCGTGTCACGCATACGGATGAATACAACGGGATTTATTATCTGCTGGAAGAGGAATAAAGAGCATATGGGAACGGCCTCCGGGGTTAACCGGAGGCCGTTGGCGGAGAAGCCGGATTACCAGAGAACCTTTTTGGCAGATTCCGGATCAGCAAAGGGGCCCGGGAGGGCGCTTACGCCGCGGGGATCACCGAAGTAATCCCGGTTGAAGATGATCGGCGTTCCGTCCGGATTTTCGAAATACTGTTCCGGTTCAAAGGCTTTGCCGAGGATCTCCGTGGTGATGATCCCGTCGGTAAAGTTTTTCAGATGGGTGTATACGTTGGTCTTCAGCCTGTATTTACCGTCTTTTTCAACAATCTCCGCATTGATTTTTGCTTTCTGATCCTTCAGGAAATGCGGCTCTTTCGCATAGATATCGGCACCGTTGAAATAGGCGTTGCCGTCTACCCAGACAGGCAGATGGCCGAAATGCGCGGAGGCAAGGCCGCCCATGTTCGGGAAGCCTTCGGGACTGAACGGGGCGAACCATTCGTCATAGGTGGGGAAGATGTCGAAGCAGGCCGTACCGACCTGTTCGTAATCCGCGTCGGTCGGCTTCTTTTCCGGATGGGTAACCGGATGTGCCTGGATGAAAATGTTGTTATAGATCCGATCGTCCCCATGGAGAATTGTCATGAATCCGGCGACTTCCGTGCGATGACGGATGTGATAAGGCGTATAGCGGGGCTCCCGCTGACCGTTTACCACGCTGTCCACACCGCTGTTGATCAGGCTGAATGAACCGAGCATCAGGTTATGGACACAGGCGATGCCCTCGCTGGGGATCGTGATGGAAACAGGACTCATGAGGATGTTGTTGTCGATCAGCGTGGGGCCGTGGCCAACCTCGATGAAGACATCCGTGGAGAACATCGCTCCGCGGGCCTGCTCCATTCCGGCGGGACGCCAGTTATCATGCATCAGGTTCTGCGTGATCCGGGCACCCTGCGCTTCCCAGTCCAGCCAAACACCCATGATGCAGTGATGGATATGATTGCGGCGGATCGTCACGTCAATTCCGGCATGCAGTTTGATTCCGGCGGTTTCCGCGCCGCCCAGCTGCTGGGAAGTACAGATATCGTGAATATGGCAGTCCTCAATAACGGAGAAGACAGCGCCCATGCGGCCGACGATTCCGGTCTGTTCACAGTGGTGTACTTCGCAGCGGCGGATAATGTGGCTGCCGACATTTTCTTTCAGCCAGCCGTGGTACTGACCGCGGCAGACCGCGTCACGCTCCATCTGCGTCGGGCTTTTCACTTTTTTATGGAAGAAGTACATATCATTTTCCGGATCCAGGTATTTTCCCAGGGAAATACCGCAGCAGCGGCTGTTGCTGACTTCGCAGTCCTCAATGATCCATCCTTTGGACCAGTGCGGACCGATGAGCCCGTCCTGGTAGGCAGCCGGAGGCGCCCAGGTAGTGGCGGCTTTGGTCAGGACAAAGCCGCTGACCGTAATATAACCGATCCCCGTCCGGTCGGGCATGAAGACATTCCTGCGGACAGAGATCTCGACTTTTTCAGTATTGGGATCCTTCCCGTGGAAATTGGCGTAGAGTACGGTTTCACTACCGTCCTGTTCGGTGTACCACAGGTATTTCGCGTCTTCCTGATTCCATGCGCAGGGATCCGGTTTTCCGGCCAGGCACTCATCCAGGGAATCAGTTTCATACATTGCGCGGTCGTTGAGATAGACGGATCCGGTATGGCGGATTTTCGGAGAAAAATACCAGTCCCCACAGACTGTTTCGATATACGGATTATAAGAAGCAAAAATACCATTGCCGACACGGGCGGTCCATGTCGTGCCCCTGACCTTTTTCCAGCCGGTAACCGGTTCAGCTCCGGTGATCGTGGCACCCAGAGGCGTTTCACTGCGGTAGGTAATCCGGTTTTCGGGAGTACCGGCATTGACGGGATTGACATATTCCCGGTAGACGCCCGGCGCAACAATGATTTCGTCGCCGGGTTTCGCAATCCGGGCGGCATCGTTGATCCGGCGGAAGGGAGTCTCCCTGAGGCCGTTCCCTTCACGGCCTGCGTTAATGTTCACAAAATACTGCATCGATTTTCCTCCTTATTTAATTATATATACGATAATGGCCGGTAAGCATTAAGAGACAGAAGAAATAGAGACAGTTATCATAGTAGCGGCGTTCGCCTTTGCGGAGGGGGGTATTCACGAACAGCCTCAAAAAATCAAGACGATGTTTGCTCCGGCTGCAGATGGAAGCCGCGCCAAGCACCGCCCGGATCGCTGTCGGATGCATGGCGGGTTCATCTTCCGGGGCGCCGTCCAGGCGATAAGCACGGAGGTCGTTCAAATCCAGGCCCGCGAAGAAATCCTGGAGACGCGTATTGACGTCATCCATCTCGGGATGCGGACCGAACCAGACGTGGTCCAGCGCAATATTTTCTGCGACGCGGTAAGCATCGGAATAATACTCCCAGGGTTTCCTGAACAACAGCCGGGTTTTGCCGCTGTATTCCGCGTATTCCGGACTGAGGCCGGTGAGGGGATGCGCTGAGGCCGCAATGTATTTCCTGCTGGCTTCAGCGGCTTTTTTCCAGAACGGACGGTCAGCCTCATCGGCTTTCAGCGAAAACAGATCGTAGAAATGAGGCAGGTGGTAACTGGGATCAGAAATCTTCATGCCGGGAACAAAGCGGATCAGATAGTTTTCCGGTTCCCACATCGGCTGTCCTCCGGGGACCAGTTCATGCTGATGCACGACATGGCGCAGGATATCCCGGGCCTGTTCCGAATAGTTATACAAGCCTTCGCCGTCTCCCCACCGGGCAGACGCCATGAAAAGCGCCATGGCGAAATATTCCTCTCCGTCAGGGGCGGGACCTTCCGCATTATGCGTTCCGTCCAGACGGACGGACCAGGCGAAGTATCCGGCACAGGGGCCGGATGTGAGGCGCATATACCGGTCAGAGAAAGTCCATAATTTATCAAAGACATCCCGTCGGTTCATCTGGACACACATCATCATTCCATAGCTCATCCCCTCGGTACGGGCATCTATGTTACCGGTGTCCACCATACACCACGCGTCCGGATCCGTGTGATGGCAGAAGTTTTCATCCGGATCGAAGAAGATGGTATCAAAAGACTGCCGGACAAGTTCTTCCGCCTCACTGTCACTGATTCCGATTTCGGAAAGATAGTTCGGATAAGAAGGATGATAAACTGAAAGACTGTTCATTTGACCTCCCGGAATTCCATGAATCGCAAAGTGCCAATTGTACGTACCTTTAACTTCATTATATCCACGGAGAGCGGACTGTCAAGCTTGAATTCTCCGCAAAGAAAGGATAAAATGGTTTTGTTTGAATATACAGGAGGTTTATATGCGCCTATTGCTGATCAGACATGCGGAACCGGACTATTCCATTGATTCCATCACTCCGAAAGGGAGAATGGAGGCGGAACTTCTCAGCCGCCGGATGATACAGTACGATATCCGCGATTTTTACGTCAGTCCGCTTGGAAGAGCCCGTGATACAGCCGCCTATACACTGGAGAAGATGAACCGGGAAGCGACGGTATTGCCATGGCTGAAAGAATTCAACGGCAGGTACCCGGATCCGGAAACCGGAAAGCTCAGGCTGGCCTGGGACATTAAACCAAGGATATGGCCGGATTTCCCGGGCGTATGGAATATTGACAGCTTTCTGGAAAACACGTTGTTTGATGAAGGCAATTTCCGGGAAGTATGGCAGGAAACAGTGGACGGCGTGACCGATCTGATGGGTTCTTATGGATATCGGAAAGACGGGCCGGTGTGGTTATGCGATCATAATACACAGGATACGATTGCGCTGTTCTGCCATTTCGGTATCAGTATGGCGGTGATCAGCTGCCTGACGGATATTCCGCCGATGGTACTCTGGCACAGGACGCTGTGCCTGCCGTCATCCGTGACGGAAGTGGTGACGGAAGAACGGATCCGGGGAGAAGTCGCGTTCAGGATTACGAAACTGGGAGATACGACACATCTGGAAGCGAACGGAGAGGAAAGATCCACCGCGGGACTGTTTCCGGAATGTTATACGGGGATCGATCATACCGGACCGGATAATGACGGGATCCGGGGAGTACGGAATCAGTAATTGCCGTGTTTCAGGCTTCGGTTCTCATGCATCAAAAGACGCCGGAAACAGGACGGACGGCGGACAGCCGATTACAGACCAATATGGAGGGGAAGCAGGATGAGGATCGGAAATTTTGAGTCGATCGAGGCGGCAAGGGATTTTTTCCGGGGAGACCGGTACGCGACGGAGAGCGGAATCGTAATTGATGAACTGGAAGAGAAGAGATCCGTATGCAGTTTTGAGATCAACGAACATCACCAGAACGCGGAAGGCGGACTGATGGGCGGAGCGATCTTTACGCTCGTCGATTTTGCGTTTGCCACTGCCGCAGCGACAGTTCACAGGCCGACGGTGGTGATGCAGGTCAGCATGAATTACCTGAACGCCGCGAAAGGGAGAAAACTGATTGCGACAGCAGAATGCCGGAAAGACGGAAAGACGAGCTGTGTGTATAATGTGCTGGTAAAGGATGAAAACGGAAAAGATATCGCGCAGGCAGTGATGACAGGGTTTAAGCTGTAAAAGAAATTGACATGATACCGGATTTTTGGTATCATTCCTTTTAATATTTTGAAGGAGGAAAAGGGCATGCTGCAAGACAGAATCAGGGAAGGACTTACTTTTGACGATGTGCTGCTGGTACCTGCGAAAAGCGAGGTATTGCCACGGGACGTGGATCTGTCCATTCAGCTGACGAAGAACATCAGGCTGAATATTCCGTTGATGTCTGCCGCGATGGATACCGTCACAGACAGCCGGATGGCCATCGCGATGGCCCGGGAAGGCGGTCTGGGAATCGTCCATAAGAACATGACCATTGAGGAACAGGCATCCCAGGTTGATAAAGTCAAACGCAGCGAACACGGCGTCATTACGGATCCGTTTTATCTGAGCCCTGATAATCTGATCAGTGATGCGGAAGAGCTCATGAGCCGGTACCGGATCAGCGGCGTACCCATTACGCGCGACGGTAAACTGGTCGGTATTCTGACGAACCGGGATCTCCGCTTTGAAACGGATTACAGCCGTCCGATCGGCGAAGTTATGACCAGTGAAAACCTGATCACGGCGCCGGAAGGAACCACCCTGGAGGACGCCAAGAGAATCCTGGCGGCCCATCGGATCGAAAAACTTCCGATCGTGGACGCTAAGGGATATCTCCGCGGACTGATTACCATCAAGGATATCGAAAAAACATCCAAATACCCGAACAGCGCCAAGGATGCCAACGGCCGCCTGCTGTGCGGCGCCGCGGTCGGCGTGACCAATGACGTGTTTGAACGCATTGACGCGCTTCTGGAAGCAAAGGTGGACGTGATCAATATCGATACAGCGCACGGCCACAGCCAGGGTGTCCTGAAGCAGGTGGAGAAGATCCGCAGCAAGTATCCGGACATCACCCTTTTTGCTGGCAATGTTGCCACAGCCGCCGCCACCAGGGACCTGATCAGCGCCGGTGTCGACTGCGTTAAGGTCGGCATCGGGCCGGGATCCATCTGTACGACGCGCGTAGTTGCCGGCATCGGTGTGCCTCAGATTACCGCGATTGCAGACTGCGCGGAAGAAGCGGATAAACACGGAATTCGCGTGATTGCGGACGGAGGCATCAAATATTCCGGTGATATTACCAAGGCGCTTGCGGCAGGCGGAAGCTGCGTTATGCTCGGAAGCCTGCTGGCCGGCACGGAAGAATCTCCCGGCGCGATGGAAATATATCAGGGCCGTTCCTTCAAGGTATATCGCGGCATGGGCAGCATGAGCGCCATGGCTGTCGGTTCCAAGGACCGGTATTTCCAGGAAGGCGCAAAAAAACTGGTGCCGGAAGGCGTCGAAGGACGCGTGCCATACAAGGGAACGCTGGCAGATACTGTTTTCCAGATGGTAGGCGGACTGAGAGCGGGTATGGGTTACGTCGGTGCGAAGTCCATAGACGATCTGCGCAGGAACAGCGAATTTATCCGGATTACCGGCGCCGGACTTGCGGAAAGCCATCCCCATGATATTTCAATTACGAAGGAAGCGCCGAATTATACCAGGAGTAATTAAGGAGAACTGAATGGGAAAGCGTTTTTATAAAGTTGCCAGCGCGCTGATCCGTACCTTTTCCCACCGGATGAAGACGGAATGGGAAGTACCCTTTGAAGACGGCCCGTGCGTATTTGTCGTAAACCATGTGGGGGCAATCGGGCCGGTGGATATGATGGCCAAATTTCCCATGCGGGATAAGTGTTACCCATGGATCAACAACGGCATGATGGTGGCCAAAGAAGTACCGGCATATGTACGGCAGGATTACTGGTGGAAACCCGGATGCTTTTTTGAGCCCGTACTGACCCGGACGGTGCCGTATATCGCGGCGGCAATTGTTCCTCCTGTCCTTCGCAGCGTACCGAACATTCCGGTATATCACGACCAGCGGATTATGCTGACTTTACGGCAGAGCGTCCGGACGCTTCAGAAGGACAATTACCTGATCATTTTTCCTGAGCAGCCCAGCGGATGGCTGACGCATCACGACTGGATCAATACAACCTGGCTGCGACTGGGTGAACTGTGGTACCGCTCAAGCGGAAGAGCCCTGAAACTGTACCCGGTTCATATCGACAAGAAAAAACACCTGTTCAAGATCGCAGCGCCGGTATGGTATGATCCGGCGAAGAGATTTACCGAACAGGAGAAGGAACTTGGGGAGAAACTCGCGAAAGGGATTCGCGGGGAAGCGTGACACGGAACCGAAAACGCGGCAGACAGGTTTGTCTGCCGCGTTGATTTATTCAACCTGGGATGATGCGACCCGGCAGATAAGACGGAGAACCGACAGAACCTTTTCTATATTATTATCGGAGGCGCGCGCGCAGAGAATACCATTATCCACTGTGAAATACCGGGACAGGCCGGGAAGCTGACTCAAAGGAATGCCGTAAAGACTGGAAGATCCGTCCTGATTGCTGATCGTCCAGTAACCGGCGAGCTCCGTCGGATCCAGGCACATCATAAGTTCGTCATTTTCAAGGGAAAGGAAGTCGCCTTCCTGCGCCAATGGAACAAAGTACTGTTCAGGAATCAGGTAAATATCCTGCCTGCTGTCATAGACGTTTTTCAGCACTTCATTCATGTCAGAACGAACAGATAAATCCAAACGGATGTCCTCCGAAACCTGTTCCCAAAGGAGCGGGTTGATGTAATCCGGGAAACCGGGGGTAGCAGTGCTTCCGAGAACCGTCATTTTTACCCTGCTTACTTTCGACCCGGTTAAATAGGCGGGATCGGTCATCTGTTCCCGGCACAGAATACGAAGGAATTTCCGCGCGTTTTCGACATTTTTACCATACCGGAGAATACAGAGGTATCCGTCATTCACATAGAAGTATTGCTCCAGCCCCGAAAACTGCGACTCGCCATATTGGTTTTTCAGCGGAATGCCGTACAGGTGTATATCCCTTGAATTCGCTTCGACACCCCAGCCGGATTCCAGATTCAGGTCCTGCAGAATATTCAGAAGCTCAGCATCATCTTCCAGGGGAAGCAGGGCGCCGTTTGAGACAATCGTATCAAACTCGCTCTTCGGAAGCAGATACACATCTCCTCCCTGGGTTCCAATCCGGACGGTCAGATATTGAATCGCCGTATCATCATCCGGAATGACAGACAGTTCGGTTTTCAGCATATCGGGCATCTGGTTGACGCGGACACGCTCCATGTATTCATTGAAATCCTGATCAAGGGAAGCACCGCAGACAATCATCTCGATTTTCAGGGAATCAGGCACCTGAGGCTCCGTAACGGTATAAAGCAGATCGACGCCGAAAATACCGACAATCAACGCGATGAGATATTTCCACCAGCTGTATGTAAAATGGGTTTTCAGCATTTTTGCCTCCGGCTTTGATTTCATAGGCTCCTCCGGCGAAAAGATCGGGTTTTTCAACAAATGAAGGATAGCACGAAACAGGACGAATGACAATATTTGAAACGGGTTTCAGCAGGAAAGAAACAGAGAGAATGCGAATATATACATAAAGAACATTCTGTGATTCCGCCGAAAGGACGTGAACAAGATGAAATTTAATCCTATTATCACGATCGGACGCCAGTACGGCTCGGGAGGCCGATACGTCGCCAAAATGTTATCGGAGCGGCTGGAAATTCCGTTTTATGACAAAGAGTTGCTTGCCGAAGCATCCAAGGAAAGCGGGATTTGCCAGGAAGTGATGGAGAACTATGACGAAAAGCAGGAAAAGAAAAGCATCTTTTCAATGTTCGGCAATATTCAGGGGCGCGGAGACGCCGGGATGTATATTGATATGCCGCTGAATCACCGGATATTTCTGGCGCAGTTCGATGCCATCCGCAGGATAGCTGATCAAGGCTCCTGCGTGATTGTCGGCCGTTGCGCCGATTATGTGCTTCGCGATCATCGGAACGTCGTGAATGTGTTTATTAAATCCCCGGTGGAGGAGCGTATCAAGCGCATTGTCGAACTGTACAAAGTTGACCCGGTTCACGCTGAAGAAAACATCCGGAAAGCAGACAAGCAACGCGCAGCTTATTATAATTATTACGCGACCGGCACTTGGGGGAATGTGGATAATTACCACCTGTGTGTAGATACCGGAGCCCTGGGCATTGAAGGGGCAGTTGAACTGATATGCAAGGCTGTTGAAATCCGCGGAAAAAAGCTTGAAGAGGAAGGCGTCGAATGGTGAAACGGATCCGGTGCCTTTTATTGGCGGCAGTGATCATAACCGCTGTCGTTAGCGCAGCGGAACCGGCATGGAAAACAGACACTCCGGCACAGGCTATCCTGAAAACGTACATTGAAACCGCTAATCAGTACCTTGCGCAAAACGGAGAAAAGGTGATCAACCGGATCTTTGAAATCTATCCGACTTTCGCGGTGATGGGCATAACCGTCAAAGATGACGCGGAAGAACCGGAAGATGTCGAGATTAC